>Ga0138256_10005383_pt1 | contig 13540 bp, 9 predicted proteins | sample KNB2016incub_MG_FD_105486 | JGI IMG/M metagenome (GOLD analysis project Ga0138256, IMG submission 105486) | Active sludge microbial communities from wastewater in Klosterneuburg, Austria - KNB2014incub_MG | ecosystem: Engineered > WWTP > Activated sludge > Unclassified | place: Austria...
CCTACCAGATCTCACCCTCCATCCTCACGCTGAGTGCCGAGGGCAAACTCGGCGTCAAGACCGTCGACCAGAGCGGCACCGTCGTCTTTAACCAGATCACCATCGCCCGCTCTGGCGCGAATGGCATCTGGGTGACCGGGCTGCCCGAGCAGGCCAACATCATCGTGGTCGGTCAGGGCTACGTTTCCGCCGGGCAGACGGTCAAGGCCGTGCCCGCACAAACGACCGAATCACTCGCTGCCCGCCAGTCTCCGGATACGAACTGATGAATGCGCTGATCGATCTGTGCGTGAGTCGCAGCCGGGCGATACTGGTGGCGCTTTTCGTGCTGCTGGTCGCCGGGGCAGTTGCTTACCAGGGCATTCCCAAAGAAGCCCAGCCAGATGTCGACTTCCCCTATATCAGCGTCGCCGTAGTCCTCGAAGGTGTGTCAGCCGAAGACGCCGAGCGACTGCTGGTCCGGCCACTCGAGCAGCAACTGCGCAATATCGAGGGCATCAAGGAGATGGTCGCCTCCGCGACCGAGGGCCGCGCCTCGGTGACACTCGAATTTGAGCCAGAGATCAAGATAAACCAGGCACTGACCAACGTTCGCGAGAAGGTCGATCAGGCCAAGGCAGAAATGCCCGTCGATGCGCGCGAACCCACCGTCAACGAGATCAAGTTCTCGCAGTTCGATCCGATGCTGGTCATCAACCTCGGTGGCAGCCTGCCGGAACGCGCGATGAATGCCGTCGCGCGGAAGCTGCAGGACCAGCTTCAGGCCGTCGATGGTGTGCTGGAAGTAAACCTCATCGGCATACGCGACGAGGTGCTGGAAATCGTCATCAATCCGCTGGCGATGGAGAGCTACGGGCTGTCGCCTGCTGATGTGCTCAACTTCGTGCAGCGGAACAACCGCCTGGTTGCGGCGGGTTCGCTTCAGTCGGAGCAGGGCCGTTTTTCAGTCAAGGTGCCGGGCCTGATCGAATCGCCGGAAGACCTGCTCAGCCTGCCACTGAAGACAGACGGCCAGAAGGTCGTGTATTTCCGCGATATCGCCCAGGTGCACCGCACCTTCAAGGACGCGGAAAGTTACTCCCGCCTGAACGGCAAACCGGCCGTCGGCATTCGCGTCGTCCAGCGTAACGGTTCCAACCTGCTGGACGTCGCCGCCAACATCAAGCTGGTGGTAGCCGCGGCACAGAAGGCGTGGCCACCCGGAATCACACTGACCTACTCACGCGACAAGTCCACAGAGGTACGCGAAGACGTCAACCAGCTGGTCAATGATGTGGTCGTGGCAGTGCTGCTGGTGGTGATCTGCCTGATCGGCATTCTCGGCCTGCAGAACGCCCTGCTCGCCGGCGTCTCGATTCCCGGCTCCTTCTGTGCTGCATTTCTGCTGATTGGCATGTCCGACATGACCATGAACATGGTGGTCTTCTTCGGCCTGATCATGTCCGTCGGTCTGGTGGTAGACGGCGGAATTGTCGTGGTCGAACTGGCCGATCGCCGCATGGCCGAGGGTCTCGATCGCCGCGTCGCCTACGCCGAAGCCGCCAAGCGCATGGCCTGGCCGATCTTTGCCTCGATCTCGGCCACCATCGTCGCCTTCCTGCCGCTGGTTTTCTGGCCCGGCATACTCGGCAGCTTCCTGAGGTCGATGCCTATCGTGCTGGTCTATACGCTGGTTGCTTCACTGGTCATCGCCATGTTCGTGGTCCCGGCATTGGGTTCGATCTTTGGCCGGGCTGGCCACCTCACCCCGGAGAGCCGTCGGCAGCTCATGCTCGCCGAAGAAGGAGACCTCGGCGAGATCGGCGGATGGACGGGCACCTACCTGCGCGTCGTCACGAGCGCGGTCAATCATCCGGGCCGTACCGTCGGCCTGCTGACCACCATGCTGATCCTCGTATTTATCACTTATGGCACATTTGGTCGCGGCGTCACGCTCTTTCCATCAGTCGACCCGCCACAGGGCAGCATCGACATCCGCGCTCGCGGTGACCTGTCCACCCAGGAGAAAGACCGTCTGGTGCGCCTCGTCGAACAGCGCATCGTCGGTGTCGACGGCGTCAAGACCGCGTATGCGACCTCTGGCAAGGGCAACTGGAAGGCATCGGCCGACCAGATTGGCTCGATCAGCCTGAACTTCGAGAATTGGGATGAGCGGCGACCGGCAACCGACATCATGGCGGACATCCGCAATCGCATTGCAGATATCGCCGGGCTGGCGATCGAGGCGCGTCTGCCAGACGCCGGCCCCGAACAGGGCAAACCGCTGACCATCGAAGCCTCCTCGCCTTCGCTCGATGCGCTGCGCGATGCCGTAACGAAGATACACCGCGTGGTCGAGAAGATTCCGGGCGTACGCAATACTGAAGACACGCAGCCGTTGCCCGGCATCGAATGGCGCATGGATGTGGATCGCGCGCAGGCAGCCAAATTCGGCGCCGACGTGTCGCTGGTCGGCAACATCATCCAGCTGGTCACCAATGGCATCAAGCTCGGCACCTACCGGCCGAACGATTCCGATGAAGAAATCGACATCCGGGTGCGCTTCCCGGCCGACGACCGCAGCCTGGACCAGCTTGCTGACCTGCGCATTCCGACGCGCTCGGGTAACGTGCCAATCGGCAGCTTCGTCTCGCGCAAACCCGGGGCGGCGACGCCCACCATCATGCGCACCGACATGCGACGCACCATGCTCGTGCAGGCCGATCTCGACAAGGGCGTACAGATCGACCCGGTGCTGGCACAGGTCACCGCTTCACTGCCCTCGCTGAATCTGGATCCGGGCGTCGAGATCCGCTTCAAGGGCGGCGCGAAAACCCAACAGGAAACCGCGAGCTTTCTCATCAAGGCCTTTCTGATCGGACTCGGCCTGATCACGCTGATCCTGGTCGCCGAGTTCAACAGCCTGTTTCAGCCCTTGCTGGTACTCACCGCCGTGGTGTTCTCCACCGGCGGCGTGCTGATCGGGTTGCTGGTCACCGGGCGGCCGTTCAGCCTCGTCAACTGCGGCATTGGCACGATCGCGCTGGCCGGCATCATCGTCAACAACAACATCGTACTGATCGACACCTATAACAAGCTTGCAGAAGCCGGCATGAATGCACGAGAAGCGGTGCTGCGCACCTGCGCCCAGCGCCTGCGCCCGGTGCTGCTGACCAAGATCGTGATGATCCTCGGCCTGTTCCCGATGGCCCTCGGCATGAATATCGACTTCCTCGACCGCAAGATCACCTTTGGCAACCCGAGCGGCCAGTGGTGGGCGGAGATGGCAACCGTGATCATCGGCGGCCTGACCTTCGCGTCTATCCTCACGCTGATCCTGACGCCAAGCATCCTCATGCTCCAGGCCAACGTCAGCCACTGGTGGCGCCAGCGGCGGTCCAAGGGTGGGGATGCCAGTCAGCGACACGCGGACGTCACGGGATGAACCCGTCGCGCATCCTCATGCTCCACGCCAACATCGGCCACTGCTTGCATCAGCGTCGCGCCAAAGGTGGAGATATCAGCCAGCAGCACGCAGACGTCACCCGCTGACATGGCGCGCATCATCACGCTGACGACGGATTTCGGCTTCAAGGGGCCCTTCGTCGGGGTGATGAAGGGTGCGATCCTCAGACAGTTCCCGGCGGCCGTCATCGTCGACCTCACGCACGAGATTCCGCCGCACTGGCCGATCGAAGCGGGTTTCTGGCTGGCGCGTAGCTATCACTACTTCCCCGCCGGCTCGGTACACGTGGCAGTCGTGGATCCCGGCGTTGGCACGCGGCGCAACATCATCGCCGGAGAACTCGACGGCCATCTGTTCCTCGCGCCTGACAACGGGCTGCTGCAGCCTTTGCTGAGTCGAGCTGGCGCGACTTGTCATCGCCTCACCGAAGAATGGCGACTGCAACAGGACTGGCCCGTATCGAGCAACACCTTTCATGGCCGCGACATCTTTGCGCCGCTCGCCGCCGGACTCGCAGCGGGGCGCTTTGTGATCAGCGACATCGGCCCGCCAGCCGGCGAACTCGTCCCCTCACTGCTCGAAGATCCGCTCTGCAGTGAACACGAGATCCGTGGCACCGTGGTTGCGATCGACACCTTCGGCAACCTGATTACCAACATCGATGGCGGTCTGCTCGCCCGTCTGCGCAAGGCCGAGGTGCTGGCCGGCGGCCGGCGCATGACGCTGTGCCGAACCTACGGTGATGCGCGGCCCGGTGAGTTTCTGGCGCTGGTCAATTCCTTCGGTGTGCTGGAGGTCGCGCGGGCAGAAGGCAATGCCGCCGATGGCCTCGGACTCGGGCGTGGCGCGCCCGTAACGGTGGTCAGTGCCACGCGCTAACGATCGCAGTGGGAGCGGCCGTAGGAGCGGCTTCAGCCGCGATCTTATGGTCCAGGAATAAGATCGCGGCTGAAGCCGCTCCTACGGCCGCTCCTACGGCCGCTCCTACGGCCGCTCCTACCGCCGCTCCTACCGCCGCTCCTACCGCCGCTCCTACGGCCGCTCCTACCGCCGCTCCTACGGCCGCTCTTACGCCGGGCGTTCTGCTTCTTCGAGCTTGGCCCAGGAATCGCGCAGCGTGACGATGCGGTTGTAGACCGGTCGTGCCGCGCTGTGATCGAGGTGATCGGCGACGAAGTAACCCAGCCGCTCAAACTGCAGCACTTCGCCGGGCGCAGTGCCACCAAGTGCCGGCTCGAGCTGACAAGCCTGCAACACCTGCAGCGAGCCAGGATTCAGAAAACTCTTGAAGTCGGGGCCATCCGCACCAGCATCCGGCCGCGGCACGCTGAACAGGCGGTCGTACAAGCGCACTTCGGCAGGCAGCGCGTGCGCCGCACTGACCCAGTGGATCGTACCTTTGACCTTGCGCTCAGCACCGCTAAGGCCGCTGCGCGTGTCGGCATCGTAGGTGCAGTGCACTTCAGTCAGCTGCCCCGCCGCATCCTTGATCACAGCGACGCACTTGATGATGTAGCCGTAGCGCAAGCGCACTTCGCCGCCCGGCTGCAGCCGGAAAAACTTCTTCGGTGGATTCTCGGCAAAGTCATCCTGCTCGATCCAGAGTTCGCGACCGAAAGGAATTTCCCGTTCGCCGAGATCCGGCCGATCGGGATGATTCGCCCCGCGCAGCATCTCCGTCTGGCCTTCGGGGTAGTTGAGCAGCACCACCTTCAGCGGCTGCAGCACGGCCATGGCCCGCGGCGCCCGCGTATTGAGATCCTCGCGCACGCAGTTCTCCAGCAGGCTCATCTGGATCAGGTGCTCTTTCTTGGTGACGCCCGTGCGCTGTACGAAGTCGCGCAGTGCTGCAGGCGGATAGCCACGCCGGCGCATGCCGGCGATGGTCGGCATACGCGGATCATCCCAGCCCGCAACATGCCCGAGTGCAATCAGCTCAGCGAGCTTGCGCTTGCTGGTGATGGTGAACGCCAGGTTGAGCCGCGAAAACTCGATCTGCCGCGGCTTGGCCGGCAGCGGCAGCTGTGCAAGCAGCCACTCGTAGAGCGGCCGGTGGTCTTCAAACTCCAGCGTACACAGCGAATGGGTAATGCCTTCGAGTGCATCTGAAATCGTGTGTGCAAAGTCGTACATCGGATAGATGCACCAGGCATCACCGGTGCGCTGATGGACAGCGCGGCGAATCCGGTACAGCACTGGGTCGCGCAGGTTGATGTTCGGCGCGGCCATATCGATCTTCGCGCGCAACACGTGCTGGCCGTCGGTAAATTCACCGGCCCGCATACGCTCGAACAGCTCGAGGTTCTCGGCGACGCTGCGGTTGCGGTGCGGACTCTCGCGCCCCGGCGCCTTCAGGGTGCCGCGGAATTCGCGGATCTGTTCAGGCGTCAGGCTGTCGACGTAAGCCTTGCCCGCTTCGATCAACTGCAGCGCACAGCCATGCAGCTTGGCGAAATAGTCGGAGGCATGCGTCAGCCGCTCGCCCCAGTCGAAGCCGAGCCAGTGGACGCTGTCGATGATCGAGTCCACATAGGCCTGGTCTTCCTTGAGCGGATTGGTGTCGTCCAGACGCAGGTAGCAGCGACCGCCGGTCTCTGCGGCGATACCGAAATTCAGGCAGATCGACTTGGCATGGCCGATATGGAGGTAGCCGTTCGGCTCCGGCGGGAAGCGCGTCACGATCTCCTGGTGACGCCCGCTGGCCAGGTCATCGGCCACGATCTGGCGGATGAAATCGCGTCCCGGCGCTTCTGCTGCGCTGCTTGGTGTGGTACTGCCAGTCATGCGTGAAGCGCCTCACAGATCGGTTGCCGGGAGTTGGGCTGGGCGCAGAAAGCCCTATATAGTTTTAGTCTTAGATATTGATTGTACATAAGTTTTTCAGGTGAACACCTAGATGCGCCCGGTCCCGGATCGATTCTTTGCCGCCGTTCGTGCCCTCGCCGCCGATCAGCCGGCCAAGCAGCGGCTGATCACGGCCTACGTCCAGTACCTTGAAACACTGCACCCCGACGACATCCCCGAGTCGATCCGCCCGCGCTTCGAATCGCTGCGCAAGGCCATGAACAGCGTGCCGCCGACCGAACGCGAAACCGCAGTGCAGGTATCGGTGCGCAAGATGGCGCCGGCCGAAGCCAGCCGCTACACCCTGTCGATACTCGTGATGTTCGCCGAACTGGTCCGCGTGAAGAACAGCGGCGAGCGACTCAACAGCAGCGACGCGCACAAGACCGGCGGCTTCGCGCGGGCCGGCAACAATATCCCCGTCCCGACCTTCCTCGCCCGTTCCCAGTAGCAGCACCTTCCCGTAGGAGCGGCTTCAGCCGCGATCTTTAACCCAACCAAGGAATCGCCTGCAGGAGCGCCTTCAGGCGCGATCTTTAACCCAGCCAACAATCGCGCCTGAAGGCGCTCCTACGGGCGCTCCTACGGGCGCTCTAACATCAATACGGCCGGTGCAGATACTTTCCGATCGGCTTGCCCAGCACCTCGCCGTTATCGTAGATCCGCTGACCGCGCAGGAAAGTCGTCTTGACCCGTGCCGTCATCTCCAGGCCTTCAAAGGGCGTATAGCCCTGCTGTGACTCGGAGTCGGCGGCGTGCACCGTCCAGCTGTCGTTTGGATCAACCAGCACGACATCGGCATCCAGGCCCTCGGCAAGATCACCCTTGCTGTGCAGGCCGAAGCGCTGCGCGGCATTGAAGCTGGTCAGTTTCGCCATCTGGTTGTAGCTGAGACCGCGCTTGCGACCTTCGGTGATCAGCGCCGGCAGCATGTACTCGGTACCGCCAAAGCCGGACTTCGCCAGCCAGATGTTGCCCGGCTTCTTGTGATCGACCTTCATCTCGTGCTTGCAGCAGGCATGATCGCTGCACACCCAGTCGAGGTTGCCGGCCACCAGCTGCTCCCACAGAAACTCGACGTCTTCGCGCGGACGGATCGGCGGATTGACCTTGGCGAGCCCTGCGGCCTTCGAATCAGTGTCCAGCATCAGGTGGCCGATGGTCACCTCACGGCGGAAGTCGATATGCGGGAAAACCGCCGCCATCTGCAACGCTGCAACCACCGCCTTGCGCGAGGTCAGGTGCAACAGGTTGATGTTTGGCAGATCGGTTTCGTTGGCGAGATAGGCGGCGATGAAGATCGCCAGGCCCTCGGAATGCGGCGGACGGCTCGCGCTGTAGGCATGCAGGCCCTTGAGGCTGCCCTCGTCCTCGACGAGCTTGGTATAGGCCGACATGATCTCGGCCGTCTCGCAGTGCAGGCTCAAAGACACTGCATCGGCCTTGTCGGGATACTTGCTCATCGCCTTGCGGATGCCGCGCATAACAAACTCGAAGTGCGCGATATCGTACTTTTCGCCCTCGTCGATCATCAGGAACTCGTGCTGATTTGAGGACCGGCCATGCAGACCGTGGCTGCCGTAAAACATGAAAATCTTGAAGGAGGTCACGCCGAAATCATTGATGAGGCTCGGGATCTCGCGGATATGCCGCTTATCCATCGGCGCCAGGTGATAGGCGTAATCGACGTAGAAGCGCCCGGCCGAGATCTCCTGCACTTCCGGGAAGAACTTCTTGTAGGAGCCGCCCTTGTTCAGATAGTAGCCGCCGGTACGCATGTAATTGAGGCTGGAGGTAACACCGCCCTGGGCAGCGGCACGGCTCTCGGTCAGCGCATCTTCGGCCAGCGGGGAATAGATGCCGGTGTGCATGTGCGGATCGACCAGGCCCGGGAAGGCCAGCTGGCCTTTGCCGTCGTAAAAGGCCTTCGCGCTGTCGGTCTCAATGTCTGGCGCGATCCTGGCAATGCGCCCGTCGCTGATGGCGATATCGCCCTGCTCGACCATCGCCGCATTCGGGCGTACGAGGCGCACGTTCTTGATAAGGAGATCAAAATCTTTTTTGCTGGCCATGAGTCGCTCTCGACTATCGCGGAAGGGGCACAAAGGATACCCCAATGTGACGCCCGATTCTCCCTGTGGGAGCGGCCGTAGGAGCGCCTTCAGGCGCGATCCCGGATCTGTGGGAGCGGCTTCAGCCGCGATTGTTGGGCAGGTTAAAGATCGCGCCTGTAGGAGCGCCTTCAGGCGCGATTGTTGGGCAGGGAAAGATCGCGCCTGAAGGCGCTCCTACGGCCGCTCCTACAGACCCAGCGCGCCGGGGTTCAGCAGTCCCTCGGGATCCAGCAGGGTCTTGAGCTCGCGAACCAGCGCTCCGGTTTCCGGCTTGCGGGTCTCCAGCCAGGGGTAATCCTTGCCGATCTGCAGGTGGCTGGCGCCATTTCGGGTGCAGAGTTCCTGGATGCGGTCTTTCAGTTCATGAACCAGGGCAAGGCCCGCCGGGTTCGCAGCATGCTCCGGCACCTTCGGCAGCAGTGCGGCCGGATAAACCCGCCGATGATAGATACTGCGCTCGTCCTCCCACAGGAAGGTCGGCTCATAGATAAAGGCATTGGTACTGAAGGTCATCAGCATGCGCGTCAACTGCACGCGGTGCTCGCGCATCCGCTCGCGATACTCGACCAGCAGCGCCTCGAAGCCGGCATGGTGCTTCAGCACCGCCGAGAACGGCAGGACGCCGTGGGTCGGCTTCCAGCGTTCGCCATTCGGTCCGAGGATCGGCGTCAGCTGCATGAAGGGATTGGCGTTGAAGTACACCGGAATCGAGTTCGCCACCTCGGCACCATGGCGGGCCGCGATGGCGCGCACGCTGGCGAGTTTTAGCCGCGCCTCGGCATTCGTCAGACCTTCGGTGCCGAAGTGCGCCGAGTACACCGCGTTGCGCAAGAAGTTACGTCCCGCCAGGCCCATCTTCGCGACCTGCAGCGCCCCGTCGAGCGGATTGCGCGCCGAGAAGAACACCGACTTCGCCGCATCAAAGGGATTGGCCGAAGCCATCTGCGTAAGCGCCGTCTTCTGCTGGCGCGGATCGAGGCCGAAATTCTGCGCCACCACCCCGAGCCGGGCGATCTCCATCAGCGCGTGCAGACAGCTCTCCCCATCCGGAAAACCGAAGGAACAGCCGGCAAAGCCTTCAGGCTTGTGCATCAGTCGCAGCGTGATACGCGCCTTCACGCCGAGCGCACCCGCATCACCGACAAAGAGACCCGCAAGATCCGGCCCGTAATAGCGGAAGAACGGCAGGCTGTTGGTGCCGCCGGCAGAACCCGTCGACAACATCTCGCCACTGGCGAGGATCACATCCATGCACAGCAGGGAATCGGCCGACACGCCATAGAGTCCGGACCCGTAGTTCACTGCCTGGTGCGACATACCACCACCGACGGTCGCTACCAGTCCGGAAAACGGTCCCCACATCGGCGTGCGCAGGCCGCGTGGCGCGAGCGCCTCGTAGAGCTGCGCCCAGGTCACGCCCGGCTCAACCGTGACGTACATATCCTCCGCGTTGATCTCGATACCTGTCAGCCGCGACATATCGAGCGTCAGCGTCCCGGCCCGGACCGGCAGATAGGCATTGGTATAGGAAGCACCCCCGCCCCGCACCACCGTCGGCGTCTTGTGCTGGAAGCACAGCCGCATCACCGCCTGCAGCTCGGTCACGCTACCCGGCGTCACTACCGCCGCCGCAAGCACATCAGCCTGGCAGAAGACATCGGTGGAGAAAAAGGTGCGGGATTCCTCGTCCGTGTGGAGGTGATCCGCACCGACGATGGCAGCGAGGGAATTGAGGAGGTCGCCGGGCAGGACCGACGGCGGGGAGTTGCTCATGAGCGGATACCAGCGACGTCAGGAACGGCTGGACAGTTTGGCACGAAATACCGCGAGGGTGAACTGCGGCAAGGTCACCTGACGCATGCGCTTGCTGTTCCAATATTCTGATTCGTACGACCCGGATCAGCGCAAGCCTCCGACACCTCGGTTGTCAGGGGCCCCGTTTACGTTCCCGGAACGTAGTAGCTGAGTCTCGGTGCCGCGATACGGATGAACGCCTGCAAGCGCTGGTCAGCAGCTTCGACATCACCGCCATCGGGCAATACGGTAATCACGCGCACGAGCGCACCGTCGGTGCGGTTCATCAGCAGGGAGTCCTGGAAGATGTACCACTTGGCCAGGTATTCATTGGTGATATCCCGGCCACGTTGCTGGAACCAGTAGTAGACGAGCATGCGCTGCGGCCCAAGGCTGATCAGCGTACGGTTGACTTTGAGCGCATCGCCCGTGGCGCTATCCGGTCCTGCGCCCTCCACACTTATCTGACTAAACTCGTCGATGGCCCAGCCACCGCCGGGCAGACAAGCCTTCGGTGAGTGGATCGATGCGCCCTTCCGCTGTGAGGCGTAGTAGGCAACGTAGAGTTCCACCGGCTGGCTAAGGCCCGGCCGCGCGTAGCTGGCTACGATGTAGTCGGTGAGCTTGAGCTCGTCAAGCTGTTCGCGCGGTACCTCGCCTTCGGTGCCGCGCCACTCGCCAAGCTTCAGCGGGAAAGACGTCAGCGGCGTGCGTGCCGGCACTTGCTCGACACGATTGGCGACGGCAAATGATCCGAGTGCCGCCAGGAACAGCAGCAGTACCGTAACGCCGAGCGGGCGATTTGGCGACAGCAGCGTTGTGAGTCCGGGCAGCGCGGTACGACCGGGCAGTTCCAGGTTGAACACATCGTCGAGACTGCGGCCACTGATTCTCGCCAGCGCCCACATCTCCATGAACAGGAGCGCGAGGCACAGGGTGAAGATCACCCAGCCTTCGAAATAGTGCAGAAACCCTTCTGCCGCCGAAGTGCCATAGCTGTTGACGAGAACACCGGTCACCGCGATGCGGAAACTGTTCATGACAATCGCAATCGGCAGGCTGGAGAAAAACAGCACCAGCCGTTGCCAGACAGCGCCACGAAACATCACCGCACACAGCAGGGCAAAAGCCATCAGCGGGAACAGGTAACGCAGCCCGGCGCAGGCTTCGACAACCTGCAGCTTGTAGTTGCCAAGATCGATGACATTGCCCTGCAGGAAGACCGGGATACCGGCAAGACGCAGGAAGCCGGTGCCGAGCTCTGAGGAAATCAGCTGCAGATTGTTGGAGAGGTTCCACTGGATGAAACGCGGCAAGGGCACCATGAAGAGCAGGAATATCAGCGCTGGCCACAATACCTTCAGGCCACGCCCACCGACCTGCGTGATGACCAGCCCCCAGAGCGTGAGCACGAAGGCGTACTGCACGATCACATACAGCGCGCTGAGTTCGCCAAGGAAGAAACCGGCCAGCCCGCACAGCACGACGACCACGCCGGCCCAGGATGCCGAGGGCTTTACGCTGTCCAGCAATTCCAGGCGCACCGCCAGCAGGTACAGGCTGATAAAGGGGATCAGATAGCCATGACTGTATTCGGGCTCGTCCCACCAGCTGACCATGCTGGCAAGGCCCTCCCGGAAGGTGAACAGCATGACGGCCAGCGCGAGCAGAAAAAGACCCGACGCAAATACGCCTGCCGATACTGATCGGTGCAGGGGTCCGGTATTTCCGCCGTGAGCAGGATCATTCAGGGCCATTGGCTTTAACCACCCGTTCCTGAGGCTGCCGGTTCAGATACGCCGCGACGCTCGGCGATAACCTTGGCAAGCAACTCTACATAGCGCGCCGCCAGCATCTTCCGGTCAAAGTTCTCTTGTACAAACTTGCGGCCAGCAAACCCCATGGCTCGCCGCTCATCCGCATCGGCATACAGGCGGCGCACCGCACGGGCGAGTTGTGCCTCGCTCTCCGGCTGAATGCAGATCCCCGCCCCGCTCTCTTCGAGCAAGGCCTCGCTCTCGCCGCGCACACCGAGAATCACCGGCTTCATCATCGCCATGCTTTCAAAAATCTTGGAGGGGATCACGGTACGAAACAGCGGCTGGTCCTTGAGCACCACCAGGCTCACGTCGGTCACCGCCCAGATCGCCGGCATACGCGTCTTGGGCTGCTGCTCCAGAAACACCACGTTGTCGAGGCGCATGATGTCACGCTGCTTCAGCAGACGCGCCCGCTCCGCACCGTCCCCGACCAGCAGGAACAGCACGTTCGGCTCATCGCGCAAGAGCTCGGCCGCCCTCAGCACAATGTCGAGCCCGTGCGCCATGCCATGCGTACCCACATAGGACACGACAAATTTGCCCTGGGTGTTTTCCAGCCCCGGAATTCGTCCCGCCTCGGGCCCCGGACTGCGATCCGGCGAAAAGAGCTCAAGATCAACGCCATTCTTGATCACTTCGATCTTCTCGCCCGGAATACCCTCGGCCATGATCGCTGCCTTGAAGGAATCGGTAACGCACAGCACGCGGTCAGCTTTCCGATAAGCGAAATTAGCCAGCCACACCAGCCAGCGCAGCGTGAGGCCGCGACTGACCGCACCCACCGCCATGATCGACTCGGGCCAGAGATCGCGGATCTCCAGCACCCACGGCACGCGCTTGATACGACTGACAAAGTATCCGGCGAGGCCACAGAAAAACTGCGGTGAGGTCGAGACCACGATATCCACGCGCGGCAAACACGGCGCCGCCAGCACACTCATCACCAGGTAGAAGAAGTAAGAGAAACTGCGGCGCACGATGCCGCGGTTGGCAGCCAGCAAAGTCAGCAGGCGGTAGACCTTGATGTCGGCCACCGTCTCGCTCTGCGCCAGCGCGTTGCGATAGCCGGGATAAATCTTGCCCGCCGGGTGATTGGGCACGTTGGTGACCACGAAGGCCTCGTGGCCGCTCCGCACCCAGGCACGGCAATGCTCGAAGGTACGGCTGGCAGGCGCGTTCACCTCGGGCGGAAAGTAGTGGCTTAAAAACAGGATTCGCACAGCTCAGAAGCGCTCGATCCGGTAGTGCATCTCAATGGGCAAAACCCCGGTCCGTTCGACGCAGATCACATTATTTTCCAGGGCCAGGCCGAACTCCGGGAAATGGTACCCGGACTTAATGCGGGCAGCGCTGCCGCAAGTCACGGTCAGCCGCAGGGCCAATCCGGCCTCGGCGTGTGTCAGCACAAAAACTCCCGTTTTTTCCGCCCGGACGCTGAACTGCGGATCCAGATGAATGCAGCTTAAAGCCTGATGCTTGCCCCCGGCATTACCGGTAATTAAGTCGCGGATTTCCCAGCAACC
>Ga0138256_10005384_pt1 | contig 13539 bp, 12 predicted proteins | sample KNB2016incub_MG_FD_105486 | JGI IMG/M metagenome (GOLD analysis project Ga0138256, IMG submission 105486) | Active sludge microbial communities from wastewater in Klosterneuburg, Austria - KNB2014incub_MG | ecosystem: Engineered > WWTP > Activated sludge > Unclassified | place: Austria...
AAAAAGATCAGGAACAGGGGATTAAAATTCATCAATAAATATGTAAAGGTTCTTCCAAAGAAAGACAAAGATTATTCTATACAGGACCTTGATGAAACAGTTGAACATTACAAAACAAAGGCTTTACTGAAAAAAATCAATTTCAAACCGGAAGTGATTTTGTTTCTTTTTCCTCAAAACTTCCTGAATGCAAAAAATTTATATGAACTTAATAAACTAACGGGAGCGCCTGTATACTGGTATCTCATGGATTCAGCAGCATTAACAGGCGGCTGTCATTATTCATGGGATTGCAGGCGGTTCACAAAAGGATGCGGAAAATGCCCCGGACTTTATTCAGATGATGATAATGACCAGACCGCTATCAACTTTCGGTTTAAGAATCATTATATAAGCCAGACGGCAATCAGTATTGTTTCTGCCACTGAATGGCAATACCGGCTCGGCTTAACCAGTTTGTTGTTTAAAGAAAAGGCAATGGATAAGATACTCTTGTCTGTTGATCCAATGGTATTCAACTATGTTCCCAAGGATGCAGCAAAGAAAAAATACGGAATCCCTGAAAATAAAAAAGTTATTTTTTTCGGATCTGCTTTTTTAAATGAGCGAAGGAAAGGTATGAAGTATCTTATTGATGCCCTTAAAAAGATGAGGGAGCATACTGAGATCAATAAGGAAAATATTTTACTGCTAATTGCCGGAAATGATTTTGAGCTGATAAAAAGTGAAATACCTTTTGAATACAGGTACCTGGGTTTACTGGCAAATAATGAAGAACTTGCAGAAGCCTTCCAGGCATCTGATATTTATGTTTGTCCTTCTATTGAAGATTCCGGACCAATGATGATCAACCAGGCTATTATGTGCGGAATCCCTTCGGTAACATATAATATGGGTGTAGCTATGGATCTTGTTATTAATGGATCTACAGGTTACAGGGCAAAGTTGATGGATACTGATGATCTTGCTTTGGGAATAACTAACTTGCTTAAACTGGACCAGGTTACATATGAGACGTATTCAAAAAATTGCAGGGAACTGGCCTTAAGTTCATTTACCCCTGATGTTCAGATAGAAAAATTTGAAAAACTATTCATGCAATGAATAAAACCGTTCTCTTTTTAATGACCCAAAAAGGGTATGAAGCCTTAAAACATTTCATTGAATTGTTTGGGAGCAGTCATGTTAGTTTTGTTGTGGGTGCAAAGGATGAAAGCGTGCAACAGGATTTTTACCGGGAGATTAAAGAGCTTTGTGAAAAAAATAATATCATTTTTTTCGACCGGAAAGATAAGTACACTGTAAATACAGATTATATGATTGCCATTTCCTGGAGATGGCTCATTGAACAAGAAAATTCCAGGCTGATTGTAATGCATGATTCTTTACTTCCCCGGTACAGGGGGTTTGCACCATTGGTGAATTGCCTTGTAAACGGGGAAACAGCAGTTGGAGTTACAGCGCTTTTTGCCAGCGAGGAATATGATAAAGGTGACATCATTGCGCAGCGCTCTGTAAAAATAAATTATCCGTTAAGGATTAATGACGCTATAAACGAAGTTTCGGTTTGTTATAAAGGCCTTATTGAAGATATAGGTAAACAAATTCTATCCGGGCAACATATCAATGCTGTAAAACAGGATGAAACACTAGCCAGTTACAGTCTTTGGCTTGATGAAGATGATTATACTATCAACTGGAACATGAATGCGGAGGCCATAAAACGTTTCATAGATGCGGTTGGTTTTCCTTATAGCGGGGCTGCTACCTTTATTGATCAAAAGAAAATGAGGGTTAATGATGCGGAGGTTTTACCGGACCTTTTAATAGAAAACAGGAAGCCAGGCAAGATAATTTTTATACAGAATGGTAAACCTGTTGTAGTTTGCGGAATAGGTTTATTGAAAATTATTAGTCTTACCGATGACAACACAACACAAGAAATGTTACCATTAAAACGTTTCAGGATTAGATTTACCTAATAACTTAACTAATTTTACCATATGATACCATTTAATAAGCCTCATTTAACAGGAAAAGAAACTGACTATATTAGGGAATCTGCTCTTTCCGGGAAGATATCAGGGGATGGCATATATACAAAAAAGTGTCACCAGTATTTTGAATTAAAATACGGATTCAAAAAGGCAATGCTAACTACCAGTTGCACAGATGCGCTGGAAATGTGCGCATTATTACTTGATATTAAACCCGGAGATGAGGTAATCGCCCCTTCTTATACATTTGTTTCAACTGTAAATGCTTTTGTTTTGAGAGGGGCAAAGATCATATTTGCCGATAGTTGCGCGGAAAACCCAAACATTGATTTGAATGATGTTGAAAAATTAATTACACCTAAAACCAGGGCTATTGTTATTGTGCATTATGCAGGTATTGCATGTGATATGGACCGTGTGATGAAAATAGCTTCGGATCACAATCTGTTTGTTGTAGAAGACGCAGCGCAGGCGATAGATTCCTATTATAACGGAAAACCATTGGGCTCAATTGGGCATCTTGCAGCTTTTTCATTTCATGAAACAAAGAATATCATTTCAGGCGAAGGCGGGATGCTTGTTGTTAATGATGAGCGTTTTATTAAAAGAGCTGAGATTATACGGGAAAAAGGGACAAACCGTTCATCTTTTTTCCGGGGTGAAATTGATAAATACGGATGGGTAGATATCGGCTCTTCTTTTTTACCATCCGATATCATTGCTGCATTTTTATATGCACAAATAGAAAATATAGACGTAATACAGGCTAAACGAAAAAATATATGGGACAGGTATTATGCTGCATTAAAGCCATTGGAAGTTAATGGCCAGATCAGGTTGCCTCACATACCTTCCTATGCAACAAATAATGGCCATATGTTTTATTTGGTGTGCAGTTCTCTGGATGAAAGGTGTGACCTGATTGCAACACTGAAAGAAAACAATGTGATGGCTGTATTTCATTATCTTTCCCTTCATAAATCCCCTTATTACAGCAAATATCATAACGACAGGGAGTTGCCAATGAGCGACATGTATTCAGACTGCCTGGTTCGTCTTCCCTTATATTTCGGTCTTGAAAAAATTGAACAGGAAAAAGTAATCGATATCATCAAAGGGTTTTATAAAAAAAAGGAAGAAAGCCCGGTATTGATAAATGAATATCAAAAATAAAGGGAATTAAAACCTGCAAAGCATGCGTAAGATCTTCATAGTCATTTTTAAAATAATGAAGCGGGTTTCTTTGTTCATTTATTCATTGTTCAGCAGTGTTTATACATGGATAAAACTAAAAGGAAACGGAGTTGAATTTTCATCTTTATCGTCTAATGGGGTGCCAATGGTAGACGTTGCCATGGGTGGCAGAATGACCATTGGAAAGAACTTTCGCATGAATAATGGAAAATATTTCAACAAGATTGGCCGGCAACAGCCTTGTATGTTCATCGTAACAAAGGAAGGGTTTTTAAGTATTGGCAACGAAGTTGGGCTCAGTGCCACCACTTTTTTTTGCACATTAAAGATATCTGTAGGCGATAATGTGAAAATTGGCGGAAATTGTGTTTTTTATGATACTGATTTTCATTCACTCAATTACCTGGAAAGGCGGGATGATAAGATTGATACTGAAAAAAGGAAATCGCTTCCGGTAAATATTGAGGATGATGTTTTTATTGGAGCGCACAGCACTATACTAAAAGGAGTAACGATCGGAAAAGGGAGTATCATAGGAGCAGGTTCAGTTGTAAGCAAGTCGGTACCGCCCGGTGAAATCTGGGGTGGCAACCCGGCTGCTTTCATTAAAAGTCTAAAGGATATCAATGGAACTTAATAAAGGGAATTTTAAGGATTACCTGATCATGTTTTTTTTGTTGGGTGTATCAGGGATACCTTATTTTTCCAGTAATCAACCGTTTATTATTTTATTTGCATTTGGGCTCATTGGTTTATTCCTGATGAGCAGTTTTCAAAAGATCGATGAAGAATTGGTCTATGTGCTTATTGCTATTTTAACCTGTGTTTTTTTCCAGGCAGTTATTTTTTCCTTCTTCAAAGGTATTACCATATTGGGCCTCGTGCTCAGGATCCTCACAGCCTATTTCGCAGTAAAATTATTGGGCGAATATTTTATCAGTTATTTTTTGCGGGTAATGGTATTCTTTACGATCGTAAGCCTGATCGTGTTTATTCCTATTTTCATTAAGCCCGATTTCTTAAATACACTCATTGACCTTACGCCATCATTCCTGAGTTATCAATATGAATTATGGGGTTTCCAGGTTGACCGGAAAACAATGGTCATCTATAATTTATTGCAGGAAGAGAACAGGGTAAGGAATAATGGCCCTTTTTGGGAACCAGGCGCATTTGGAGGCTACCTGGTAATCGCCTATATATTCAACACAATCAAAGAATCGGGCCTGCTTGGAAAAGTTAATGTGCTGTTTATAGTGGCAATCATTTCAACCCAGTCTACAACAGCGTATCTTGCATTGTTTGCATTCATTGTATGCTATATCTTTTTTGAAGATTATTCTTACGCAGTAAAATCACTTATTATTGTTTTTGGTGTTGCAGGCTATGTTGCTTTTCAAACAATTCCATTCCTTGGCGATAAAATCAGGGAAGAAAATAAAGGAGCAAAAGATGCTATTGAAGAAGTAGGTGGTGATACCAGGATGGCATCAGCTATACTGGATTGGGAAGACATACAGGGTTACCCTTTTTCCGGAAGGGGGCTTTGGGATGAAACCAGGGTAGACAAGCGTTTTGAATATGTTATTCGTAATAACGGGTTTACAAATTTTATTGCCACCTGGGGCGTATTGTTCTTTTTATTTTATTTCTATTGGTATTATAAGGGTTTTTCTCAATTTTGCAGAATATATGGTGGCAGCATATATATACCAATTGTAATACTACTGATTATCTGGCTGCTTTCATTTAGCGAGAATTACTTTGATTCGTCCTTTTTCTGGGCCTTTGTTTTTCTGAGTATTCCGCTAAAAACAGTTTTTTATGACGAAGAGATAACAGATAACAATAATTTGTCGTAATTATACGTTAATGCAGGTACAGAAATATTCTAATGGCAAATACGATTTACATAGTAATACCTGTTTTTAACAGGTTGGAATTCACCAGGGATTGCCTCAATTCATTGCGAAAGCAAACTTATGGGGAATTTAAAGTAATTGTGGTGGATGACGGATCTACTGATGGCACTTACCAGCACCTGAAAGACAATTATCCTGAAGTGATCATACTGCAGGGAGATGGAAATTTATGGTGGACCGGCGCAACAAACATGGGTGTGCGGAAAGCGCTTGAATTATCAGCTTCCAATGAAGACTATATTCTTACTCTTAATAACGACCTGGTTGTTATTCCAGAATATTTACAGGAACTGATGAGTGTTGCAAAACAGGAAAAGCCATGCGTAGTAGGATCTGTTTCAGTAAATATTAAGGATATTAATAAAGTTGAATTTGCAGGCCTTAAATGGAATAAAATAACTGCAAAATACAGCAGGCCAAAAGAATTTGAAACCAGTTATAATGAACTATCTGCTCAGCATTTATTCATAGAAACTGATCTGCTACCGGGAAGGGGTACACTAATTCCAATTATTTTGTTCAAACAGATAGGGTTGTTCGATCAGCAGAATTTTCCTCATTATGCAGCTGATGATGATTTTTCTCTCAGAAGTAAAAAGTCGGGATACAATTTACTCGTTGCTACAAAAGCTGTTGTAAAAAGCCATGTGGATGAATCCGGGCTTGAAGTAATAAACCGGAACAGGAAGGGAAGAAAAACTTTTGCCCACCTGCGTGAATCATTCAGTTCCATCAGATCGGGCACTAATCTACATATCAGGTATAACTGGGCAAAAAAACATACACCGGTTCCCCCATTATATTTTATGTTCGATTTTATGAGGATCGTTTATTCTTTTTACTTTAAATAATTGTGTAGGTTTATTTTAAATAACAGTTCATGCTTAAGGATAAAGTAAAGGCATTTTATATCAAAGGCATTCTCCGAAAGCAGGTTCCGGTTTCATTTGATAAAAACAATACGGAAACTTTTTTAACTGCAGAATCATTAACCACAGATAAGGTTTATTGTGTTATTAATTTTGATGACCTGAGCCCGTTGCCGGAGGATTCAAAGTTTATAGGCAGGGGCGGCTCAAAAGATGATTTTGTTTCCGTTAAACAAATGGAGTTGCTCAGGCAGTTCCCTTTTATAGGTATTACACATTTTATGATACCTCAGTTCTTACCTTCTGATAAGTACTATATTTTTAACAGGGATGCCTACTCTATAATTAATCCGGCAAATAAAGAATGGCTTGATTATTATAAATCACTGGCTGCTGGGTATAATATTGAAATCGCCTCGCATGGTGTTTACCACCGGCAGGCAGAAAACCCTTTTTTTGCAAGGCATACCGAGTTCGCCTACCTTGATTATAAAGAATCGCTAAACAGGCTGCAGCAAAGTATGGCTATTTTTAAAAAAGCCGGCTTTAACCCGATTGGATTCCGGGCGCCAGGATGGGATATGAATACTAACCTCAGCCTGGTAGATGCCATTTCGGATTCCGGGCTTAAATACGCAGGACTAAGTTCTTATGATGGCGGACTTAATTCCATCAAACAAAGGGTTGATTTTTATCACCCGGTTTTTATTAAGGGGATCATTAATTTCCCGGATAATATTAATATTGACTGGCCTTTTAATAAGATAAAAGAGACCATAAAAAGGATTGTTGAGAAGAATGGAATTATTGTAATCAAGGGCCATTTTTCAAAACATATCTTAACCAATTCTTTATCGGAAGCTAATTATAAAAAGTTGGTTGTAACGATTACACATATACAGCAAGAATACAAACAAATGGTTGAATTTGCTACATTTAAAGATGTGTATCATAAACTGGCAGCTAAATATTTGCAGGGCAAAAATTAAACAGCGAATACTTGTAACATTGAATCAAAAAAATAATATTATTAGTTTTGAAAGTTTTGGTTGTAAAAAGATATGAAAGGGATTTCAGGATTCCATTTTACCGCTTACTAAAAAGTAAGCTGGCTGAAAAGGATATCCAGTTAGACCTGTACTATGGAGAACCGGATGCCGAAGAAAAAAAAAGCATCAAAGATTATATAAAAGATGAAAGCATAGGAAGGAAAGTCAAAAATATTTACCTGAAAGTACGTGGCGTTTATTTATGTTACCAACCTTGTTTATCATTGGTTTCAAAAGCCGACCTTGTTATCGTTCAACAGGGAAACAGGGAACTTTTTAACTATTTACTGCTTTTCAGGAGATTGTTTTTTACGAAAACTAAAATTGCATTCTGGGGCCATGGCAGAAATTTCCAGGGCAACCCAAAATCTTTGAAAGAAAAATTCAAATACTGGTATTCAAACAAAGTAGATTTTTGGTTTGCATACAACGACCTGAGTAAAAAATTATTGACTCAAAGAGGATTTGATACCAATAAGATCGTTGCTATTAATAATACGATAGATACGAAATCACAGATAGCATACTTTGACAGCATTACAAATTCTGAAAAAGCTGCTTTAAAAAACAAGTACAATATTAAGGAGTCAGACCCGGTTGGTATATTTTGTGCGTCCATCTATCACGATAAACAAATTGATTTCCTGCTGAATGCACTGGATATTATAAAATCAAAAGTGCCGGAATTTAAATTCATCATGGTAGGCAAAGGCGTAGAAGATTATAAAGTTATTGAATATAGCAAGCATAACTCCGACTGGTTCTTTTATGTTGGCAATAAGTTTCATGAAGAAAAAATTCTTCATTTCTCCATTGCAGATTTTCAAACCATTCCAGGTGCTGTTGGTTTGAATATCATCGATTCATTTTCATTTCATTGTCCGTTGATAACCACATCTATTGACAACCACGGGCCTGAAATATCATACCTGGAAAATATGGAAAATGGTATTATGACGAATGTGAACCTGGATGAATATGCAGCAGCTGTCATACATTTAATTACAGATAATGCGCTAAAACAAAAACTGAATAGCGGCTGTAATAAAGCACGGCAGCAGTATTCAATAGAAAATATGGCGGATAATTTTTTAAAAGGTGTACTTAAAATAATTAAATAATTGCAATGAATCCTGTAGTTTCTATTATCGTTCCTTTTTGTAATGAGGAAAAATATATTGCAGATTCAATTGAATCATTGCTAAATCAGACGTACTCAAATATTGAGATCGTACTGGTTAATGATCACTCAACTGATAAGTCGAGAGAAGTATGCCTTTCTTTTACTGACCCACGGGTTAAATATTACGAAAAATTCGATATTCCCAACGGCAGGGCATACTCCCGGAATTTCGGGATTGAAAAATCAACAGGAGATATCATTACATTCCTTGATGCGGATGATACATGCATGAATGACCGTATTGAGCTGCAATTGAATAAACTGATTGAGTTGGGAATAAAAAATACCATGTGTGGTTGCTGGGTTCAGCGGGAAGGGCTGCAAAACTCACTCATGAGAATGCCGGTGAAACACGATGACATCCTGAAAGGATTTACAAGGCAATATAACCGTACAACCATAGTTGGCGCAACTATTATGGCACACAGGGATGTCTTCCTGAAGTATAAATACAAGACCAAATTCAAATTTTACGAAGACTGGGACTTACTGGTAAGACTGGGTGAATCAAACGAAATTAGATTTGTGAATGTAGATAAACCCTTGTACACTTACATGATCAGGATCAAGGGCACAAAATTTCAACAGGATTGGCTTGACTACAACATTTTTATGCGTGATTGTCAAAGCAGGAGACTCAGGAATCTTAAAGAGTTTGACAGCCCGGAAGAGATGTTTTCTGAACTAAAGAAAAATGATAAGATCAGGTATTCAGTTTACCGTTTTTTTGAAAAACTGATCCAGGTTAAAAGATACCTGAGAATTTAAACACAAAAATCAAAAAACTTTACCCGAATTTAACCCTTAATCATCAAATGCAAAAAGTTACAATAATATATAGAAACATACCTCAATACAGGATTGAGTTCTATAATTTATTGAGAGAAGGATTAAGGAAAAGGAATATAGAATTACAACTCATTTACGGCGATAATCCTTTCAAGGGAAGACACGATAATGTGCATAGTGACTGGGCAACTTTTAAAAAGAACTGTACTTTAAATGTTGGCAGTGTTTATCTCATCTGGCAGCCATGTACCAAAGAAATTGCTGATGCAGACCTGGTAATAGTGGAGCAGGCAAATAAATTATTGTTTAATTATTACCTGATGCTTCGCAAATTATTGCTTAATAAAAAATTTGCATTTTGGGGCCACGGTTTAAACCTGCAGATATCAAAAACAAATATATTCAACCGGTTTAAACTCACATATATCAACAGGGCCAGTTGGTGGTTTGCTTATACAACCGGTATCCGCGATTTCCTAGTAAAGCAGGGTGTAAATAAAGACAATATCACAGTTGTTCAGAATGCTATTGATACAAAATCAATGAATGAATTGTATCATTCTATACCGGAAATGGAAGTGGACCTGCTAAAAGAACAATACCATATTAACAGAAATGATAAAGTGCTTATTTATTGTGGTGCTTTATCTAAAGAAAAGAATATCAGGTTCCTGCTGGATTCATGCATTGAACTGAGATCAAAGTGCAGCAATTTTAAATTATTCATTATTGGTGACGGGCCATTAAATAAAATGGTTCAGAAAGCTGCTGATGAAAATCCCTGGATCATAACAACAGGGCCAAAGTTTGGCAGAGACAAGGCACTGTATTTCAGGATGGCAGATTTATTTTTACTGCCAGGTGCCATGGGGCTTGCTATATTAGACTCTTTTGCATTTGAAACCCCGATCGTAACTATTAAATATGATTTTCATGGTCCTGAATTTGAATATATAGAAGATGATTATAATGCAATAGTTGCCGAAGGAAATATTGTTGATTATACCAGTAAAGTGAGTGAACTACTGAATAACCCGGAAAAAATCAATAAGCTTAAAAAAGCAGCCGGGCTCATGATCGGGCAATATAATATTCAGAATATGGTTGATAATTTTATTGAGGGAATTGAAAGAGCGCTGATGTAATTTTTTTTTGTATGTTAGTTGGGTTGCAGATAATGTTTTTAATATTTTTTCGTTATAAATATCAATGTGTTGTGCTCTGAAACTTAAGTAACTTGCATTTCATAAGTTACCGCTATCCGGAAACAGCCGGTTAATTTTTTCAACATAAATATATGTTGAATTTTAACCTTTAAACGGGTGTATTTCAATGGCACTGCACTTTAACCGTTACTTTATTTTAAAACTGAATACCAATAGAAACTGCTTATTAATATTATGGAAACTACTCCTGTACTTGGATATAATGTGTTTTCTTCCAGGTTAGATGCTATAGACCCTGAAATTGATAAATTACTCATCAATACATTCAGCCCAAATTCATACGGCCTGGCCTTGTCTGATAAAAAATTTGAAACAGCATTAAAGAATACCGATGTATTGGTTTTAGATGGAATAGGGATCGCACTGGGATCAATAATATTACACGGAAAGAATATTAAGAAGATATCAGGCCAGGATTGCTTTGATCATTATATGGCAGTTGCCAATAATAAAAACTGGAAAGTATATTTCCTTGGCTCTTCAGAACAAACATTAAAGAAAATAACAGACAGGGTAAAAAAAGAATATCCGAATGTTATTACCGGAACATATTCCCCGCCTTTTAAACCAGAATTTTCCGAAGAAGATAATAACCACATGGTAAATGCTATTAATGCATTTAAACCTGATGTATTATTTGTGGGCCTCACAGCTCCCAAGCAGGAAAAATGGGCATACCAGCACCGTAACAGGGTAAATGCCCGGATTATCAGTACCATCGGAAATGTTTTTGACTGGTATGCGGGAAACAGCAAAAGGCCCGCAAAGATCTGGATAGACCTTCGCCTGGAATGGCTTGTAAGGATTTTTTTAAGGCCGGAAATTTTTAAAAGAAATACAGGAAACCAGCTGAAGTTTTTACGTGACCTGTTTTTACATATTACTTATATAAAAAGAATTAAAGCTTAGATTATGATTAAAGTTGCGTTGATTGGGGCAGGAAAAATGGGCATTTCTCATCTTTCTATTTTGGGGGCCCACCCCGATGTAGAGATTGTTGGAGTTTGTGATACTTCAAAAATGGTGTTAGATGTAATGGAGAAATATGCAAAGCTTCCAACATTTACAGACCATGAAAAAATGCTTGAAAAAGTTAAGCCTGATGCAGTTTTTGTTTCAGTGCCTACTAAATTTCATTACAATATGGTAAAAGACCTGCTTAACAGGAAGATCCATGTTTTTGCAGAAAAACCATTGTGCCTTGAACCGGCTCAAAGCAGTGACCTCGTAAAACTGGCAGCAGATAATAAATGTATTAACCAGGTTGGATACCACAACAAATTTGTGGGTACGTTCCGCGAAGTGAAAAAAATAGTACAGGGCGGATTCCTGGGCGATATTTATCATTTTACCGGTGAAGCTTATGGCCCCGTGGTTGTGAAGAAAAAGCAGGATACCTGGCGGTCTGACCCTTCAGAAGGAGGTGGCTGCCTGATGGATTATGCTTCCCATGTAATTGACCTGATCAATGATATACTGGCACCGGTTGAAAGTTCCAGGGGCAGTATCCTTAAGCCGGTTTATTCAAACAATGTGGAAGATGCGGTTTATTCACTGCTTGAATTATCAAATAAAGTAACAGGTGTTTTATCTGTTAACTGGAGTGATGATACATACCGGAAAATGTCAACATCTATAACGGTAATCGGTACACGAGGAAAAATAATCTCAGATGCTAATGAGCTGAAAGTATTTTTCAAAGACCCCAAACTGCCTGCCGGTTATTCAAAAGGATGGAATGTAAAATATGTTACTGAATTAACTGAACAGGTAGATTTCTTCCTGCGCGGGGAAGAATATTCTGCGCAGATTGATTATTTTATTAATACCTGTTTAGGGAAAGTGCCTAATACGATCAATACATTTCACAGCGCCTGGCTGACCGACAACGCTATATCAATCATTAAAAAAAGTTCAAAATAAGCTGATGGAAAGAATATTATTTGGTGATAACCAGTTTTTTGCTGTTAACCACATTTCAGATGAAAAGTCAAGGGCACAGTCGATCAGGTTCAAAGATGATGAATCAATTATCAAAACACTCGACATTGCCATTGAAAGCGGTGTGAATACATTCATGTGTACCACGCACGACCGAATTGCCAACATCTGTGACATCATCAGGGCTAACCCCGAGAAATACAACGATTTCATGATTTACCCCTGTATGCCGTATGCGCATAAGTATGCCAATGCAGTTACAGAATTGGGTATTGCCGGAACACTGAAGCAATATGTTCCGGGAAATTTCATTGGTTCCCTTTTCAAAGGTGGTGTGGCTTACCTGGCAAAAGATTATCTCTCCATTATGGAATTGCTGATTGATGCAGAAATGAAAATGTTCAAGGGTATTAAAACACCTGTAATTTTTTTACAAAATGTAATAACCGACCTGTTGCTGGGCTTGGGTATGATTGATATACTGGTTGCATATCACAAATACGTGGAGAAAAAATACAACGCTGAAGCGGGTTTTATAACCATGAACATGCCTATGTTACTGGAGAAACTGGAGCAGGCAGGTATTCAAAACCCGATCATCTGTTCTTCCATTAACCTGGCAGGTTTCCGCATGTCGGGAGGAAAAGAAGCCTATGAAAAAGTTTTAAAAACTAAAAAGTTAAGGGCTATTGCCATGCAGGTATTGGGTGGTGGTGCCATCAATCCTATAGAAGCTATCGAGTACGTATGCAACCTGCCGAATATTGAATCGATTTTATTCGGAGCATCATCAAAAGCTAATATAAACCAGACAGTAAATTATATTAATGATTTTGACAAAAGGAATGCGGGCTGATATTTATAAACAAAAAAGATTTTTAAAAATAATCCTGGTATGAACAGGCAGTTTGAAAGATATTTACAAATAACGCTGGTAATATTAGACCTGCTCTTATTGAACACGGTTTATATACTGTGCCAGGTAATTTTATTAAAAGGCCTGCATTTAATATATTCTGATCCGTATTTACAATATTGGGCCGTTTCAAATGGTATCTGGTTAATGATTTCCGTTTTCTTTCGTACGTACGCCATTAAAGTAATACTTAATTTTGAATATTATATCAAGCGTACCATCCAGGTTTACCTGGTATGGATCATCTGTGTGCTTGTTTATTTGTTTTTTACCAGGGCATTTGATCTTTCCCGTATTTTCATTTTAGCTTCATTATTAAGTTTTGGAGTTGGATTATTAATAAACAGGTTTTTATACCTGGGTATTAAAAATTATTTTAAAAAGAGTAACAGCCTTACAAAAAAGGTAATCATCCTGGGTTATAATGAAACAGCTAAAAAACTGTCAAATTAT
>Ga0138256_10005385_pt1 | contig 13539 bp, 20 predicted proteins | sample KNB2016incub_MG_FD_105486 | JGI IMG/M metagenome (GOLD analysis project Ga0138256, IMG submission 105486) | Active sludge microbial communities from wastewater in Klosterneuburg, Austria - KNB2014incub_MG | ecosystem: Engineered > WWTP > Activated sludge > Unclassified | place: Austria...
CTGTCATGATCATCGAGTTTTTTCGATAATTCTCGCTCCCTATCATATAGGACTCTGTCTTTATGAAACCAAGTATGTTGACCCATTATTTAATATTTAACACAAATATACTGAATTTTAATTACTATTATGAATATATAAAGTATGAACTATCTAAAGAGATTTGAAAGGTTCCAAGAGCCACCTGTTATGATAAGGAAAAAATTAGAGGACTTAATATCTAACCTACTTTTAAAGTACGAGGGAGGTAGACCATTCTTCGATGCTCTTGACGACCAAATAAAAAATTCTATAAATGAGGATATAGTAATTTCTCTTATGAGAGGAACTGAAGATAAATATGTAGTTTCCTCAGGAGAATTTGGAGATAGGGTCTTCAATTTATATAATGAAGGTAAATTCAAATGTAAAGGAATGGTTGTTTATAATGGGAAAATAATGACCAAGGATAAAGGAGTTACATATTGGTATCCACCAGACTTTGATCTCAACAATAAGGAATTTGTTTTTATAGATGATTCTCTATTTTCAGGAAAGACTCTAAGTGTAATTGAAAATCATTTAAGGGAACATAACTCAAAAATCGAATATGTTTCAGTTGTCTATGATGGATCTAAGAAAAAGGATCCGAAAGTTCATTCTTTCTATAGATACTACTAAAACGATCACTTTAGCAAACATTACCCATACATTTGGTTCTTGTTTGGTAAAAATCGGTCAAGTTTTTCAAACCAATCTCTATATTCTTTTAGTTGTTCGTTTTGTTTTTCAATCCATTCTTTGTCTTTTGGGAATTTATGTCAAATAGAAAAGATCCAAGAATAGACAAAGTATTCTCTGATATTTGTATTCCAAATAATATTAACCAAGGTGATTTAGATGTTGATTTTTCAAACTATTCAGTAGAAGAATTTCTTAAAGAAATTATGAAATTGAAGAATTAAATATATAAAAGTAAAAAATCTCATGAAAACAAAGAAATTCAAAGAATTTGTTAATATGGAAGTTGGTTTAGATTTAGTTAAAAATGAAACTGAAATAAAAACTATTGATATAACTAAATACAAAGGAATTAACGAAAGTAAAAGTCCAGAAGAATTAAAAAAAGCTGCTGAAACAATTGGCTTAGATCTTACAAAAAATCTATCAAAAAGAATTGATTTAATATGAAAGTCTTAACTGATATTTATATTTTCAAAACATCTGATGATATAAGAATTTACAAAGCACTTTGGGACACTGGTGCTACCGAAACTTTAATTTCAAGTAAAGTTATAACTGAATTAAATTTAGATCAGACAGGAGAAGTTGAAGTATCAACAATAAATGGAACTATAAATAGTAAAAGATTTGGTTGTGGTTTATTATTAGAAAACCATTCAAAGTCAATAAATACTCAACCTGCTGAATTTTCTCATAGAAAAGAATGTGATGTAATAATTGGAATGGATATAATCCAACACGGATTATTTATTTTAGATAAAGGTGATTTTTCATTTACAATAGATCAACTTAAATAATTGATTTTAACATATCATAAACTCAATATCAATCACACCATCTAAATCACTATAAAGTTCTCTTAAAATAATTTTGGGAACTATATATTTGTTCAACCTAAAAAGTTATATAATATCTGCTCCAATTAAATTTTCCAAATCATTACTTAGAAATACAAATTTCATTTTTTTACCAAATGGTGTTTTCTGATATCGAATAAGGTATTCAATTTCATTTTCATCAAGATTATCCAAATTAGGTTCATAAGTAATCTCAAATAACTCAGAACTGGATAATCCATTTTCATCAACCAATTTAGATTTTATCTTTTCGATTTTACTGACCTTGCCATAAAATTCAACATTGATATTATCAATATTTCTTTGTTGTTTAACTAAATCACCAATTTTTATCATAATACAAATATATGGATTATTTTTTAATAAGTATCATTAACAAGGATATAATTTCCTGTTTATAATCAATAAAGACTATTCAGAATTTATAAAACTGATCCAAACAGGAATTTAATCATTTCCCTCAAGAACAATTTGCTTCACCTTACCGTTGGTTTTAGCAATTGGTACTTTAACCCCCACAGATATCATAAGAACCTTTCCCTTGATCTTAGAAAGGTCAAGTGTGTCAGTGTAACCGTCCGTTAGAAGAACTGTATTATATTGATTATAGTGATCTGCAACATAGTCCAATGCTGGTTGCATCACAGTACCTCCTAATCCGTGAATTTTCATAGTTTCCAATTTCTTCTTAGCCTTAAAGTTCTCTACCCAATTAACTTGAGTATCAGCTTGAATCATGTTGATTTCTATGTCATTTCGATAGACATAGCTGAGAATTCGCTCAAAAGTCCCCTGTCCTCCCATGGATCCACTGCAGTCAAGTATGACATTAATCTTACTCTTAATTTTTCGATTCCCCTTTAATCCTGAAATTTGTCTACGATTAGGTTTAACAATCGTTTTTGTCTTAATATGACCAAATATCATGTTAGAAACACTTCTTTTTATTTCTTTTAAATAATCTTTTCTTTTCTTTCTAAGTTTAGAAAGGGTATCTTCAATATTACCACTTGTCAATCCACGGGATTGTAATCTATCCATAACATCTCTAACAATACTCTCCCTCATTTCTTCAGGAACATCATCTCCCATATGAACATCCATATATTGACCTTGGTTTTTTTCCATATCCTCGAAAATTTGCTCCTTGGACCAAGTATCTAGTGGAGACCCATTCTTTGATGGATTTTTACCATATGGTCCATATGATGGATTCCCATTAGAATCCTTTCCAGATCCATTACAATCAGGACATTTTTCTTCATCTTGTCCATTCTCCCCATCATCCTTTTGACCCTTTTCTTGACCCTCACTAGAATCCTTTTCGCCCCCACTTGGATCATTTTTCTCACCAGTTCCACCACATGATTGACATTTGGATTTTGTCCATTTTTCCTTCTCATCTTTCAACCACTCATATAACTCTTCAAAAATAAATTTACCAGTATATTCTGTGGGTATGAAAAGAGCCATATTTTTGCCTGATGGATCCTTTGGTATTTCAACAAAATTATGACTAATATCTTCCCAAATAACATGATTTATTATCATGTCCTGGGCAACATTCGACATTTTAGGATCATATTGACCTGTAACTGTTCGACGTGGGTGATTAAATAGAAGATGGAAATCTTCATGTAATACAATAAAATTTATTTCTTTCTGAGATAGATTTTCTAAAAATTTTGACGAATAATAAAAATTCATACCCTTGGTAGTCATATTAACTCCACAAGTACCTATTGTCTCTTGCTCATGAAAATTAATATGTAAATTAAATTCTCCATAAAATGGTAGACCAACTTTTAGGTCAATAAGCATTTCCTGAATAGTATTCAGGAGTTTTTCATGTATATCTTTAACGATCATATTCCTTATATTCCTTAATTAGTATATGTTATCAATAATCAGAATCATTTACTTCAAACGTGTGTTCACAACAGGGACATTTATACCGAGTAAAGTTTCCTCCTGACCTCCCATCATCGTCCACTGAATATACAATCTTAGCTTCTGGATGTGCCCATCGACCATCACTATTATTCAACATCGGATTTTCTTTACTACAAATCTGCCGTTTATTGATCATATTCTTTTAGTTTAGTGTGTTATTATATAAATAGTACACAATATAGTAATAATTATTATCGAATGGTGCATTTCCATTAGTAATCCCATACCTGTATGTTGTTCTCTATTATAGAATTCTCTCATCCCAGATGTAAATATACCATATATAGGGATAAATTTACTGATTCGTTTATAATTCCACATTAAATATACCAATTAATCTAAACATACCCATCCATTCTTGATCAGATCATCTGAAATCTTATTCATAAGGTCAGACCATTTCATATTTTTAATATTATCTGGTTGTTCATCCCTGCCAAAAGATATAGAACACTCTGAACTAAATCCATATTTAGACTCAGGAACAATTCCAATACTAGTTATAATGCCAGATATATGATCCCAATTAGGATCCGAAGTATCAAAATTATCTCTATCATTAGAAACATAAATATTAAATTTCCTATCGATATCCCAACTATCTTCTTCAAATCCATCAGCACGAAGTAGGAAATAAATGTGATCATCATTTGAATAATCGTATTTAATATCGTCCAATATTTCATAGAGCGTATACATTGCAAAGAATTCCCAATCATTATCCCACTTAGCATTTTCTGAAACATAATTTTGGAATACCTTATTCGGTTTCAGACCAAAGTCAATGGCAATCTTAACTATATCACTATAATTATGAGACTCCTTTCCAAGTTCACCAAGTATATAGACACCCTCTTGAATACAATTCATTCCATGGATATCAATTCCTATATTCCCAACTGTCTTTAGAAATGACTTAACTGGTACTTTTGGTCTACCTACTTCATCTCTTTGTTCATGATCATGATCTTCAAATTTTTGCTTTGGGGATACACAAAGAAATGTTTCTCTATGACCATTTTTATTTGTAGTACCATAGATTGCAAAAATTAGATCTTTGGGACTAATAGAGTCTGCATTCTTACCCTCAACGGAATTTTCACTCTCAATTTCAGTGAGTCTATTAAGAAGAGGATCAGGATCAAAATTTTCAAATTTATCTATCTTACTACTCATCTCCACATTTATTTTATTTTCCTTATAAGAATTAGAACCACTTAGTTTATCAAATTCAGGATCTTGGGAAAATCCTAACTTTATCATTTTACCAACTATTTGATGCCAATTTAGATCACCAATGTATCTAAATTCATATTTAGAAATTCGTGATATTTTACCAACTAGATCAATATCAAGAATACTCTGAATAATTTCTTTAGGTACATCAATTTCCCTATTCTCAACACTGAGATCTGTTTTATCAACAATTTTAATAGTATAATATTTCTCAGATATAAAATCAATAACTTTATCTGGGTTTAGTCTAAGAATAGGGGATATCTTTTGGATAATTTCCTTTGTATTATCATCAACTTCAATATCTGATCTAATTTCCTCAGATACGAAAAATACCCAACCATTTGGATTACAATTAGGAGACATACTATCCAGTCTTGTACTCAAAACCCTAAGATCTTCTTTATTTTTTACTAGTCGATTTTCCGCCGATGCCTTATCAAATTCTGCTTTCTTAATTTCAGATACTGTCTTTTCAATCCTATCCTTTATATTATCAACAATCCCATCATTCATCTTTGAGAACATACCACCTATAAATGAATTAGATTTAGATTCTTTATCTTCAGGTTGTTTAGACTCCTCATTATCATTGTTATCAACTTCATCCATAATAAAGTCAATTAAGGATAATGCTTTCTTCGAAACTTCAGGGACAGGAGTCTTCTTTTCATCATTGATCAATGAGAAAAGAGTATCAATTGGTTTGATATGATCAACTTCCAAATACGAAACTATAGACTTATTCTTATTAATTTTATTTACTTCCTGTATTGAATCAAATTCCAACCCAAGTACAAATTTACCAGTGTATCCAATAACATCCATATCACACAGTTGATCAATAATTCTAGAAATAGTATCACTATCGACCTTATTATCGACCTCCATCATATCAATAGTCCCATCCTTATAAATTTTTATTTCAAACTTATTATCTTCCAACATACCTGAAATTTTACTACCATCTATAGTAGCTGTATCATAGTTTAACCTATGTCCAGATTTTAGCCCAGATATAAACCCAATGAATTTTTTCTTAGGTTTAAATTGACCAGTTTTTTTATTTTTATTTTTTTCCATGATCAAAATCCTAATTGTTCTAGTTGATATTCTCTGAATTCTTGCTTACCCACGGATCCGAGTTCATATGCCCTCCGAAAGAAGATATCAAAGATATCACTTTCTCCGATTTCTTTAGCAGCCATGGCCCTATTTATACATTTATGCTCATCTGTAATTCTATTAGCTTGTACTCTACATAATGATATCATTTTTTCCTTATTACCATCAGACTTTTTGACTATATCCTTGACCCTTAGATAATTCTTATCAAATTCTGATTTTGTCTGACCCTTATATAGACCTGGCCTCTTTTTTCTTTTTTGTATCATATTATTCTATCCCTAATTTTTTCAATTTTAAATCCCTCATCTTTTTTGAATTGTCACTGAACCATTTTATTTGAGATGTTTCAACCCACTCGTTGAATTTATGGTTAATATCACCTAATTTAATTGAACTTGGATGAGATATACGAACTAATTTGACTTTAGTCAAATTATCAGCACTCTCAATTTTTTCAACTTCATAATAACATTCATTATAACCATAGTTAAATTTTACCAAACCAAACTCACCAGTACCTTCAGAAAGAACTTTATAAACACTCTTCTTCCCTAGGTACTTACCTAAATAAAATAGAGTTATTGAAACTACCAATATCAATAATAATAATAAAAAATTAAACACCATTTATCTTATTCTTTAATAGGAAAAGATTAAAAGTTTTACTGGGAGAAAATCCAAATTTACTAAGACTATTCTCAATATCATATAACTCTATAATTCTTTTTCTAGCATGTACAACATACTCAACAATTCTCTTTTCTCTATGTTCAGAAACTTCAGAAATATCAACTTCTTTGTTGAAGTCAATTTCCTTGGACTCTTTTGATTTCAGCATTTTAAGATAAAGTAATTGTTTATCAAATAAAAATCCTCTAATGCCATCATATCCCAACCCATCGACCATTTCAATGATCTTTTTATCTATATGTGAAAATACAAAACTCATTTACGATTTTAGTTAACAACAAATATACGAAATTTTTATTAACAATTAATTAATTATTTGGTCTATTAAATATCCCCTATCTGGGTTAGATTCAGAGTCCTTTATAACTCTATAATCAATTGGCCCATTTTCGAAAATAACATATGTGTTGATGGTTTTAAACCGCCTACAAACATAATTTAAATTATTGTCCAAAACATCATAAATATAGTCAATAATCAAGAAATTCATAGAATTATGAATTATTCTATCCCCTATCTTAAACCTTGGAGTGTTTATAATAAAAGATCTCGATTCCAACAGTGATAGGACCGATGTGAATACACTTTCGATACCTCCAAACATTCTTAAATGGACACTCCGATCCAATATTTCAATATTTCGATCAAATGGTCTTGTATTGAATTTATTATAATCCATATTAATCCAAATCCTATTGATATCACATTCTTTAAAATAATCAATAATTTCAGTGATTTTATCACATTCTATCTTGAATAGATATTCATTATTTACATCAGCTATATTTGATCCACTTCTAATGATAAATGATACCTGACCGATCTTATCGCCCCCATATCTTGATATCAATGGATATCCAAGATCATTGAAAAAATGACAAAATCTTTCTAAAGAAATCATTATAGTTTTTTATATATACTACATGAAGTGGGTAAAGTCCAGAAATTTATTTTTAACAGAGGCAAAAATCAGAGATCTTGTTCATAAAAAGCAGAAGGCAGCTATAATTGAAACATGGGGCGAAAGGTATCTAGATTATGAAGAGGTAGACCCAACTGATAAGATCACCCAAGGAAAATGGAAGTTAGATGATGAGGATAAAATTAAATTCTTAGAGTCATTTTTTCTATCATGTGACTTAAAAAAAGTTTTTGGGTTTTTCAAAAATCTAGATGACCACTTTTCAGAAATATTACTACAATCTATTGATCTAGAACTTATTAAAGAAAAATCTGGTGAATCATACATGCACACATTTAGTAAATTTGATCCAAAGTCTCCTAATTTGGACCAATTAATAAATTTATCAAACAGTGTATTTAGAAAGTTATCCGTTGGAGAAACTAAATCGAATGAGATAATATCAAGGGATGTAAATAATAGACCTATTTTAGATAAAGATGGTAATATGGTTAAAATTTCAAAGAATCCTGGAGATCCTGTTTTTTCAAAAAATTTAGTTGGTATCATACCATTCATTTCAGAATATAATATCTGTTATTCAGATAAGTATATTTCATATTCAATAGAAAGAGAAATTAATAAAATTATAGATATATCAAGTAGTAACTTTAATCCTGAGTATCATATTGGACATAGTATATTTGATAATGATATTTATTTATCCATATCACATAATCCAAAAGATATACTAAATATCAGCATATCGAAATTTTATTCATCTTGTCAACACCTATATAGCGGCGACTATAAAAGAAGACTTTTGGCAAATGTATTTGATCCAAATACAATACCAGCATTTTTTATTATAGAGACTCCAATAACACTAGATGGAGAGATCATATCTGATATATTACCGATAGCTAGAACATTGATAAGAAGTTGTGAATCATATGAAAGTAATGATTCTATCAATTTAAGATTTGATAGTGTCTACCCATCAAGATGTCAAAGTGTTGTATATGAATTGATATCTAAATATAGTGGAAATGTAAATAACACTAATATACGTGATTATACTTGGTTTGCTGATCTCGATGATGAAGACTTATTAGAGTCCCCATATATGGATACTATGTCCTTAACAAGAGGCAAATATATTGGAGTGAATTCCAAATATTTTAAAATATCCGGGAAAATGAGTAACTACAAAATATCACCTAAGTCAAAAATTGAGTATCTAGAAATAAATAGTGAGGATGTGCCATCCAATTTTTTCCAAACAAAACTTGATCTCAAGAAGATAAAATTCAATTCAATTAAAATAAATAGCTTATCGAATTTCACGAATGTTAAATCTAATGATGTTTATCTAAATAAATGCAAAATAGACCTATCGGACCTGGAAAATTGTTTCGATCTTAAAAATCTATATTTAAATGGATGTGATGTATCGGGATCTCTAAAAAATATGAAGTTAAAACATTTAGAAATAATATTCTCAACTAATTCTAATGATAGTATTGAAGATCTCATAAATGGGTCAGAATTTGAATCCTTAACAATATCTAGTGATATACTAGGGAATGAAAGAAATAAACTATACATAAATTCAATAAAGAGTAAGGTATCAATAAAAGGTCCAATAATATGAAATACATAGAAATATTTGAAAAATTCGAATCTAATAAATTATCAAAAGTTCTTGGGTATATATCCAAGAACAGTAGAGAAAAATTCATCAATGAACTAAAGAAAATATCTATCAAATTTGACTTTCCTATGTCGGAATTAACTGATAGTAGTTTTTCATATTTAGGATTTAGTGAGTCATATAAATTAAAAGGAAAGTTAATGAAATTTTGGTTCAATACAGAATCAGAATATATAGGCATGACTGAAAATTTGGATTCAGATATAAAAGTTGGGTCTCTATTAGACTATAGAAGAGTCCCACATCTTACAAGGGTCTCACTACCTATTCATGGTAATGATATTATAGGTACTATTTTTATTGAGGGTCCTACAAGATACCTTATTCAATCATCTCGTGATGGTAATTGTCCTCGGTCTCCAAATTGGAGACAATATGGAAGATATTCTTGGCAATTAGGTGGACATGACCACCCTTCGTTAGTCAAAGTATTATCCGATATTAATGTTGAATTATCCGCTGATGAGTTCAACATCCCAATGGAAGATAATCATCAATCTAGAAAAAATATAACTGAATTTTTAAGTAAGGCTGAATTTAGTTTAGTATTGGATCTAAGATCATTACCAAAAACAAAAAGATCGGAAATATCAGCTACAAGAGATAATTTGAAAAGGGCTGATCAAAAATATGGGATTGAAAAGCATATTGATAAATTATCCGAATATGACCCAGATCATATTGAACAACTAAATGTTATTGTTCCTAGGATATTAGGATATAATAAATTGTTATTTTTTATTTATTTTAAAGGTTATACAAATAAAATATCAGAACTTCATACTATTCTAAGAAATGGGAATAAGTCTGATATATTACTTTTCATAAAAAAAGCAACATTATACTCAATAAAAGAACATAATGAATTAATTCAAAGTATATCTGAATTTAAAAAATTATCAAATGGATCATCAGATATCATGAATATCATGAATAGTATTGAAATTTTAGAAAAATTAATAAAAAAATACATCTATAAAAATATAGATGACATGTCAGATGTTAGCCCAATGGTACTTAAATGTAAATTAATTAAAAGTTTAATATCAAATTCAGTCTTTAGTAATAATTATTTATTTAATGATGCAATGTCATATTTATCATCAGGAGACCCTAAATTAGGGTATAATACTTTTAAATCAATGAGAACTGACACCTTGGTAGAGATAAATGGTGATATTTGTGATTTAATAAAAAATGTTAAAAGCCTTTTAAAATAAATCAGACCTAGTTAGGAACTGAAAATGTCATTGACACGAAAAGCTTTTAGTGAACCCACCTGGACTCGAACCAAGAATAGAGGTTTAGAAAACCTCTGTTATATCCCTTTAACTATGGGTCCGTATAACTACATATAATTTATTACAAGAGAAAAAAACCTTGACTATTCAATTTTTTAACTAGTTTATTAAATGATTCAACACAATCAGACTCAGTCTTACCATAAACCATATGAGCGTTCTCAGATACCCCAATATCAAATTTTACCCCACTGATATTCAACTCTCCAATAAGTTTATCTAGGTAATTATCAATAAAAATTGAATCTGATAAACCACCATCTTCATCACTGGGACCTAATATAAATGGTAGACACCATTTACCTTTATTTTCACCAAAATCTTCCAATTCACATTCTTCCGGATAGAGTTCCGCCATTAACATCCCATCTAATTCAAATACTCTAAATAATTCATAAGCAGAATCAAACCTTTCCATTAATTCTTTTTTATTATCGATTATATCAAATAATTTTTCTTGCTCTTTATCAAGTTTTTTCATTATATCCAGATTTTGTTATATATCCTGATTTTGGTGACTTTTTCTTATATGTCGAATCTTCTTTATTAGCTGGCACTATCTCATGGAACCCTTTAACTTGAACCGATCTTGCCTTTTTATAGTTCTCACACTTACATAGGGTATCAATCATAATGGTTGTTTTTTTACCACTCTTTGACTTTGAATATGTTAGTTTAAATAATTTAGACATTATTATAATCCTTTTTTGTGACAGCGATAGGATATCCGTTAATGTCAGTTCCCCATTCCAATTCTTCTTTTTTAGTTGCTTCTAACAAATCAAGTTCTGTTGTCATAAGAAGATTTTTTATAAAATTCCTCTTTTCAGGTGTATTATCAAATCTAAATTTATCATCTTCGATAATTTCATATTTATTGTCTAAAAATCCTTCTCTAAGAGCAACAGTAACTTTAAGTGCTTTATCACTATTCATAGGGAATCTAGGGAATATTAATTTAAAAATTTCTTTGGAGAAATTAAAAATCTTTAATTCACCATTAACTAAAGAAAAACACATGCATCTATATACCCACTCATATTTAGTAGTACAAAATCTTAATTTATATGATGTGATATTTTGTCCGAAATTTTTAGCATTTGGTAAAGGCCGTATGATAAAAACTTTACCTTCATCTTCTATTTTAATTTTGAATACTTCCATTGATTCTGTTTTTTATAATTTAGAGCTCAGTGAGTCGGCTTCAGGGTCGTAGGCCCCAGCTGAAGGATACCGGAAAACCTAGACAAACGTAGGGTATCGCCGTATATTATCTCCTTTTACTCTAATCATTTCTAAATGACACTCATAAATATCTCTAACCCTTTCAGCGACTTCTATAAAGTCCTCAAGTCCATTATTTTCTAGGCCGTTAATAATACCCAAGATCATTTTATCTGTTACCATTGGCTTATTAGTAACCTCTTCGATCCATTCATCCATGTTTACAGAGGGTCGATCAAAGTGAGCTAACATATCTACATCACTTGAATATCCAAATATTTCTGCCCATTCTTTTGATGTTTTTTCAACACCAGCCGATATAGTGCGACGAGGACTATCGTATGTTTTTTTCAATCTAAAGATTCTCATGTAGCCCCGGAGAGATTCGAACTCCCATTTATTCAATATCCCGACAGACGCGAGACACTCAATTTTCCTAACCGTTAGAAGACGGGGCCATTTTTTACTTATACAAATATAGTGCTAATTTTTAATATTACCTAAAAGTACTTAAATAGTTCATTAAATCATTTTTAATTTCTTTATTAACAATAAAAAAATGTTGATAATCTGGATTTTTCCAATTCCCTCCCCATGACCAACCATAATTGGAAAATATCTTAACTATTTCACTATCTTTTTTGATTGTTCCTTTTTTATTCGGATCATATTTAGAAAAATTTAAAGCCAAAGGAGATACCCATGGATTCTGTAATGGGTTGATATCAATCGCTAGCCCTAACGAATGATCACTTAAATTTAATGTATTACCAACAAATCTAAAATTATATGAAGATGTATTGTTATTAATAACAGATTCCCTATCACTAAAATTATATTTATCAATAGGATCCATTTTATCAATAGGAAATCCTATTTTTTTAATATCATTAAAAATTTTAATAACATCTTCCTTAACGGCCTTATTTACTTCTAGAACTCCAATATTTTCAAATCCATCAAAATCTATATAAGGAATATTTATAGATTCTATATGATTGATCATATATTTTTTCCCTATTTGAATTAACTTATTTGACACTATTTTGCGTATTTAACTTTTGGAGGATGTTTTGAGCATAAAGCTTTACTATGTATTTTTTATTCATTTGTTGAATTGAGGATAATTCTGTTGCAACCATTTAATACTAATCTCATTAGCACCTTCATATGAAGTCTTTCTATTAAATATTTGCCACCTCTTATAATGTTTGATTTTACGAATAGATAACTTAGTAACATCACATAGTGGCCCATCACTAACATGTCCACAATTTGGACAAACGCCATTAGAATTATATATTTCAAATCCCCTCAAAGGTTTTTTGCATTTAAGACATATACTAACATTATACCATTTTAGTTACGCATGTTTTTATCTTTTGGTTGTCCTCTCAACAGGACTTGAACCTGTAACTTGCTAATTATGAGTCAGCTACTCTAACCAATTGAGTTATGAGAGGTTGTTATTATTTAATACAAATATACATAAAAATTATCAAACTAAAAAATTTTAATTATCTATTAAATATCCAAGGTTCCCAAGGTGTATGAATTGGTCTTAATTTACTTACAATGTTAATTCTTTTGTCTTTAAATAAGATCCAAAAGACTTCTAACGGAGTGTAATGAAATTTAAGATGGTACATACCAACTCCCTCTACTCCAATAGTACCAATATCAGTATTCTCTGTAATTTCACTACCATTCGTTAATGTACAATATGAGCACCTGGTTTTCAGATCAGTAGTTACTTTGCTATATCCAATATCTTTAAGAACATCATAAACTTCAGAATTGATGTCTATTTTA
>Ga0138256_10005386_pt1 | contig 13539 bp, 10 predicted proteins | sample KNB2016incub_MG_FD_105486 | JGI IMG/M metagenome (GOLD analysis project Ga0138256, IMG submission 105486) | Active sludge microbial communities from wastewater in Klosterneuburg, Austria - KNB2014incub_MG | ecosystem: Engineered > WWTP > Activated sludge > Unclassified | place: Austria...
ACGAACCTGATGAACCTAGCCTGGATGGCTGGAAGCGGTGGTCAGCAGTTGATGGCCAATGTGCTTTTCTGGAACATCTTTTTGTCATTGGTACGCGATACCGCGATACAAGAGATTGCAAGTTCTTCGGCATTCTGGATCATCCGGGTCCAGTTGGTATTGGCGTACTTAGTGACTGGTATTTACAAGCTAACAGGAAGTAGTTGGCTTGATGGAACAGCGGTAGGCATCGCTGTAACGGACAGTGCTTTTGGCCCGGAATGGCTGGCACATTTTTCGGTGATCACCATGCTGCTCACGTGGGCTGTTCTTGCGTTACAGTTCGTGGTGCCCACAGCGGTCTGGTTCCGCAGAACGACTCTTCCGGTATTGATCATCGGCGCGATCTTTCATCTCGCAACAGCAGTGTTCATGGGCATCCCGGAAATGGCATTTGCATTCATTGCGATTTATCCGATCTGGTTGAGCGATGAAGAAAGCGAGAGGGTCATTTCGTTCGTACCGACAGCGAAATTGATACATCGTTAGTGATTTCTATTCGCCACCTTGCGCCGCATTTAGTACAAGCTAGTGCGACCCTCATCATGAAAATGCGGATCAATAAATTGCTGGATACGGCTCAGGTTCCCAACAACGGAGGCGCATTGCGTTTTCATCAACGCGGTGAAGAGTTCGCGATCGAAGTGGTTGGGATCCAAGGTGATCTAATGAGCTCAGCCTTGCACGATTCTGAGGATGCACTCGCGGAATTATCGTTGAGCAAAGTGAAGAATTCCAAAGAAGCGACCGTGTTGATCGGTGGTCTGGGAATGGGATTCACGCTTGCAGCAGCGCTGAAACACACGGGCCCGAATGCCAAGATCGTGGTAGCCGAGCTTGTTCCGGAAGTGGTGGAATGGAACAAAGGGCCACTTGGTGACAGAGCGGGAAATCCAATGAACGACCCGCGCTCCGAAGTGAAGGTGGTGGACGTGTTGGAGTTGATCCGCACATCCAACGGAATGTACGATGTGATCATGCTGGACACGGATAATGGACCGGTCGGACTAACACAGAAAAGCAACAACAGGTTGTATTCGCATCGCGGATTGCGATCGGCCTATGCAGCTTTAAAACCCAATGGGATCCTGGCCGTTTGGAGCACCGATCCGGATGCGCCTTTCACGAAACGTCTGGGAATGGCAGGGTTTCGGGTCGAAGAACTGAAAGTGTATGCCAAGGGTAACAAGGGAACGAAGCACAACCTATGGTTCGCCAAGCGGGGTAGTGAAGGTGTTGTTGCAGATCCTTCGCGGAAGTAATTGAGCAGTTTTTCTTCGCGATATCAGAGAATGTCGGATATTCGATACGAAATTGCCTCGCTTACGCTGTAATGAAGAGCATTATCATCCTCCTCGTTTCCTTTTCGTTGTTAGGAGGAACGCTAGTGGCACAGCCCGTGAACGATGAACCGTGCGGTGCGATTGAGCTGGTCACCACATCGAACTGTAAACCGGTCTTTGCGGATCTTAATTTATCCACCATCACTTCAACTGTCCCTTTACCGGGCTGCGCCCCTATTACCGCAGGCGATGTGTGGTTTCTGGTATTGGTGCCTCCTTCTGGCAGTGTAACCATAACTACATACAGTGGATCCATAACTGACGCTGCTATTTCTATATACGCCGCGGATGACTGCTCACAGACGTTCGATCTGATCGCATGTGTCGATGATATACCAGCAGGACAAATGCCCGAAGTGGCGTTGGAGGGTCAATTAGTGGGTACGACCATATATGTACGCGTTTGGGGATATGGCAATACGATAGGTACATTAAGCATTTGTGCGGTCGCTCCACCCGAACCTCCAAAGGGTGATTGTGCCTATAGGTTAGAGATGTATGACACCTTTGGTGACGGCTGGGGCCAAGGAGCCCGTGTTGATGTTTTCATCAATGGAGCATTGCTCTTCTCGGATAGTTTGCTGGTCGGTTCGTATGGTCAACATGTATTCGGGGTAGCGTATGGCGATGAGCTTTCCGTGGATTATACCCCAGGAGCATTCAACTGGGAGAACAGGATCATACTGATCTATTTTGACGGGATCAGCCCGGTTTATTCGAGTGGAGAATTATTCGTTCCAGGTCCGGCGTATAGCACTACGGTGGATTGCCTGCCAGCTCCTCCGGATCCTGGCGATTGTGCATATGCCTTGCCATTGTGTGGGGATACGACCTTACCTCAATATGCGATGCAAACGGGTTACATTCCGGAATTGAATACAGGGAATCAGGGTTGCTTAGCGTCGGGTGAACGGTTGGGCATCTGGACGCAATTCGCCATAGCTACAGCGGGTACGTTGGGATTTATATTGGATCCGACGTTCACTGAGGATATCGACTTTGTAATATGGGGGCCGTTGGATAGTATTGTTTGCCCGCCTATTGGTGGGCCCATTCGCTGCTCTTATGCGGCTACCGCTGGACCTACAGGTTTGGACACGATAGCCACGGATGTTTCTGAGGGCACAGGCGGAAATAGATGGGTAAGTGCTTTGAACGTGGTTGCCGGTGAACGCTACATGCTTTACATCTCTGCGTTCTCACAAATAGGTGGGCAGGTGGACTTATCTTGGCAATTGAGCAATGGAGCTAGCTTGGCTTGCCCGTTAGTACCGGTTGCAGATCTTTCATCCTCTCAAACACAAATACTTGTCGGAGAAAGTGTTGATTTTACCGACCTTTCGACCAATGCTCCCAATGCATGGAATTGGGTCTTCGAAGGAGGAGATCCATCCGCATCCAATTTGCAGGACCCAATGGGTGTCGTATACAACAATGTGGGTTGCTTCGATGTAATGCTTACTGCTGCGAACACATTCGGGAACGCAAGCACATCACGCATTTGTGAGATCAATGTCGACACGAACACCGGCGTTGTGCAACATGGTGCGCCCCGACCGTTCCACATTGTACAAGACGCTAACGGCGTTTCAGTACATAGTGTTTTTGGAGGATCGATGGAGGTGGCCTTGCTCGATGCACTCGGTAAGAATGTGATCAGCTCATTTGGTGACGATAGGGTAGAGCTATCGACATCGAGCTGCGCAACAGGCGCATATCTGCTGAGAATGCGCACAGCATCACATCAGGTCACGCAACGGATCGCCATAATGCGATGATCGCTGGGTCCTTCGATCAGATCCTCGATTGGTAGGTATACAGATCGTAATACCTGCCTTCTTTCGCGATCAATTCTTCATGTGTTCCTCGCTCCGCGATAAGGCCTTGCTCGATCACTAGGATCTCGGTTGCCTTTCGGATCGTGCTCAACCGGTGTGCGATCACGAACGTGGTGCGGTCCTTAACCAATTCGTTCAAGCTTTTCTGGATCAAGCTTTCACTCTCTGTATCCAAGTTGCTGGTCGCCTCGTCGAGGATCAGGATCTTCGGATCGGCAAGCATTGCGCGTGCAATGGCCACGCGTTGACGTTGGCCACCGCTCAATTTAACGCCGCGCTCACCGATCACGGTGTCCAGTCCCAATTCCATTCTATCCGTGAACTCGCTCACATAAGCATCGTGAACCGCCTTGTTCAGTTGGGTTTCCGATGCATCCGGTCGTGGAAATAAAATGTTCTCACGAATGGTCCCTTCGAACAAAAAATCATCTTGTAGCACCACGCCCAAGTGCTTCCTGTAACTACCCAAACTCACTTTGCTTAGGTCGTTACCATCGACCGTGACTTTTCCTGCCGCAGGGTTGAGGAAACTCGCCGCTAAACTGGCAATGGTGGTTTTGCCACTACCTGAGCTACCTACCAACGCGATCACTGATCCCGCTGGTGCATTAAAGGTGATCCCGTGCAGCACATCCTTCCCTTCATCATAGGCGAAATGCACATCATGGAATACTATATCACCCTTAATTGAATTCAGTTGTATAGGACGTTCTTCGGCAATGTCCTCCTCTGTCATTTGCATGATCTCTTCCGTGCGGTCAAGTCCAGCAAACGCTTCTGTGAGCTGGCTGCCGATATTGCTCATTTGAACAATGGGAGCGATCATGAACCCGAGGTACAGCGTGAATGCCAAGAAGTCACCGATCGTGAGTTTGCCTTCAATGATCTGCCAACCACCGATTCCCATGATGCCCGCACTGGCCAAGCCAAGCAGAAGGGTACTGCTACTGGTTATCAATGAAGTTGCCGTTAGGCTCTTTTTTACATTCTGGAAAAGGCGGTCCACACCCGTTTCAAAGATCTTATTCTCTTGCTCTTCAGCATTGAATCCTTTGATCACACGCACACCGTTCAGTGTCTCGGTCAATCGGCCGGTAACTTCCGCGTTGATCACGCCACGTGTTTTGAAGATGGGTCTGATCTTGGCAAATGCCTTCATGGCAACGAAAGCGAAAATGCCAACTGGGACCAACGTGTATATCGTCATTAACGGACTGATACGGATCAACAGGATCATGGAGATCACTGCTGTGATGGTGCCTCCAACAAGCTGTACCAGGCCTGTCCCGACCAAATTGCGAACGCCTTCCACATCTGTCATGATCCGGCTTACCAAAGCGCCACTTTTCGTGCTGTCGAAAAAGCTGATCGGCAGCGAAAGGATCTTGCGCTGCACTTGCGTCCGCAACTGACTGATCATGGATTGCGCTTCCACGCTCAGGATCTGAGTCAATAAGAACGACGTTACGCTCTGCACCACGATCGCCCCGACCACTGCGCCGAGCAGCATCCAGAGCATGTCCATATCCTTATTCACGATCACGTCATCGATCAAATACTTCGACGCACCGGGTAGTATTAAACTGGCCAACCGACTGATAATGATCAGGACCAATCCAATGAACACATGTTTACGACGCGGCCAGATGAACTGCCAGAACGCCCGTTTCCATGACATGCTGGTGGCGGCTTGAGGAAGATCTTTTCGGTCGGCTTGCATTTTTGAACGTGCCGCATTCGGCGTTCGATCAGCACGGGCGCCAGGAGTTTTGGGTAGGATCATTGTGGATCGCCATCTTAACAATTGCCGGGCCAGATGGTAAAATCGGACGGTGTGACAGGTGCCGCCTTTTGATCAGCGAATTCTTTGATCACTCGATCAGCTGATGGACATCAATGCTTGAACCGAACGAAAAGCCTACCGAAATTATCACCGTCCTTATCGATCCGGTGGTAGCGTTTTTTTACTTGTGGTTGTTGCAAGTAGCGGATCACTTTCTTTTTCAGCTGCCCACTCCCTTTTCCAGGAATGATCTCAAGAATAGGGATGCGCCGGTCAATACAGAACTCCATTGCATCGTCAAGTGCTTGATCGATCTTTTTGCCTTTGTTGAAGATATCGTGGAGATCGAGTTTGTGTTTGGCCATCGAAGGATCGCCTCACTGGCCGGTCGCGAACCGGTTAACGCTGCTTGCTCCGTCGCTCTCGGTAACCAGAAAATACACGCCCGGAGCACCAGGCGCGGGGATCCGCCAACGGTCACCGCTCGGAAGTATGGACGTATGGTGGAGTCTCCCACTGATGTCCACGACACGGATGATCGGCTTCAATAAAGGTGTACTGCTCACCAATTCGATCATCTCGCCCTGTAGGCTGATCCTGAATTGGATTTCCTGTACTTCTGTGATCCCGATCGGCGCATCGGATGTGGACCCGGAGCAAGTGACGCTATCCGCAGTGGTCACCGTCAATGAGCACGGGATAGCACAAAGCGGGATCAGCATGGTGCTTTGATCGGTCGTCCAACCATTGAGCTGCAAACAGCCACTTGGTTCCATGACGAAGGTGTATGGCGAGGACGATGTGCAATACAAAGAGGTTACTTGGACGCCCCAAACGCCGTTACATCCACTGGTAGGCGGCGTAACGAATGTCGTTTGGATCTGCGCGATCGAGAATGTTCCGGACAAGAAAGAAGCAAGTAGAAGTATGGATCGCATGTCGATTGATCTGTGTGAAACAAAAGTAACCCTTCGCTCGCCATTCGGGAAAGCGAACTTGGAGAAGTTGTGGATCACCGTTCTCAGATCCGCACCAAGTGCAGCCCCCGGATCACCGCCACCTGTTTCGCATCCACCTCCGCCTTCTTCGCGAACTTCTTCCATTGCTTCACACCGGCCACCACTTCATCAATGATCACATCGGCCTTCTTGATGTTCATCTGTTTGGCAACTGTCAAGAGGTCTTCCCGGTCGATCGCATTGCGTTTGCCGTTGATGCTGAGTTGATGTTGACGCAACCACAGACTTTCCGGGTTGTATGCGAAGGTTATGTCATAGGCGGGTGATAGATGCCATGTTCCGCTGTTGTCCATCAGGAAGGAAATATTCTTGGTGTGATCATCCTGGTTGCGTGCGATCACATTGAAGCACATGCGACGGAACAGCTCTACAGCAGCGGTGTAGGGTAGGCCCAAGGTGCGCATCACTTGGAACGCATCCTCGTAACTGTAGGCCAATGGGTTGTTGTAATCCAAATGGGCAATACCGCAAAGTGTAGCCATGTGCAGCTTGTGCGTAGTACCTGTTTCGTCGATCACGCGGTCGAACCGTTGTGTAAGAAAATGTGCACGACCATGTTCTACCAACAAACGACAAGGCATCATTTCAATACCGCTTTCACGGGCCATCAGGTAGTAGGCGTATTCGATCCGTCCATATCCTTTCGGGTCGCCCAGCTGGTCATTCGTAACACCATCGAATTTGATCAAACAGTAGGTAAAGTCCTTTAGGTCGCCCACCTGTCCGCTGCGCACTTCACCTGTTCTTGCATTGAACGCTACGATCGCCTTAGCGCGCGCACCACCGGCCGAGGTGCCAACTTGGATGATGTCCATCAGCGCTTCATCCTTGTCTTTATTCTTGTTCGTTCTGAACGCAGTTCGTTCATGCAGAACGTCCGAAGCAACGCGCACCAATTCATCGATGTGCAAGGTTTCGCTGCTGGCTTCCAGTTCATGGTGTGCGGGTTCGAATTCCAGCGCACCCATGCCGCGAATGCCGGTATAGCAGAGCCGTTCCACAGGGTTGGATGTTCCGGGAAAACGTTGCTGGCGTTGCAACCAAACGTTCATCAATTGGTCACCGAAACGGTCGGGTAGGCTATCGGCCAACAAGCCGGGCAACCCGCGAAAGGTCGCATTCCGGGAATTGCCGAATGAGAACACGTGGTTGCCATTGGCTGCCTTGCTCAAGGGCATCATTAGGGGCGCCACGTCCAAACCGGAGGCAACGAATTCCGGAGCGAATTGGAATTGCGCCGTGCCGGTTTCTTCGTGCCAGACCACCAAGCCTACGGTCTTACCCCAGAGTTTAACGTTGGCATGGGTTACCATGTGCTTTTTGGCTTGGGAGGCAGGATCACTTTCTCTTTCCCTGAGGCCCGCTTGCGTTGCGCTTTTTCATATACGGCCTGTTGCTCCATGAGGACATAAGGGGTAGGCTGTGGTTTGTCGAAGATCGGTTGCAACACATCGAGGCGATCAATGGCGCGCAGCACTTTAACGATAGTGAGCATGGTAGCCGCCCGGCCATTCTCTAATTTGGCAATGGTGCTGCGGTTTATGCCGCTCTTTTCGGCGACCTGATCTTGCGTAAGGTCTTGTGCAACGCGCATGCGCTGTAAGTTCTTACCAATCAATTCCACCAGGATCTTATCACTGGCAGACGCATATGAATTGTGGCTTATAGACATTGTTAAGGCTAAATATAAATTTAACGTATCTTAAACACAACAAAGTTACGCATTTTTCTCCATGTATCAAATTTTGTTCCGTATAAGAATAAATAAACTATAAAATAGATATAACGTATCCTAAAAGATACATTTATGGTCATGAATTGATGGTTGTTCAGTAGGAATTGGGCGTGCCCCCTCTCAAAACCTCGGGGTCCGGCTCTTCACTGAAAGTCCTCGCCGCCCTTCGACTCCGCTCAGGGTGGCTCCGGGCTTTCCGTTGCGATCCGTCACGCGAAATACGCGAGCCCACAAGGTTTTGATCATGGCTGGAAACACACAATGGAGGTAACGAGCTGATTTGGCGCAAAGTACCAGAAGGCTATCGCACTACCCTCCGAAATGAAGTTGTTCTCGTGAAGAAATGGTTCGCGGCGGCGAAGTGCAGAAACCTCAGGAATCGTGTACGTGGTATTGATCACTACATCAGCAACCACCACTCGCTTGAAAGGTTCGGCGCGTTCCATAGTGCCGATGTCTAGTAGGATCGTATCGGCGCAAGAGTACACGTTGAGATACTCGTCTCCTTGGCTATACCTGATCTGGATGGCAGCGTCTCTATTGCTTGTAAAGAACATCTCTAGATCCTCTTCGGTCCGGACCGCATCACCATTCGGATTGGGAACGAAGTAGTCGTAGCGCCCGTAATTGAAGATGAAGCCGCGAAGGCGTTCGTTACTTCTGAAGTGCCACGAATAGCCCGTTAGGTTGAGAGAGTCGAGCCTTTGAAGTCGATGACCGCCTGTAGCTGAGGCTTTAATAGCCTCAGAAAGCAATGAGTCCAAGTCATTTCGGGTGCTGCCCTTTCTTTCAGCAATTCGAAATTCAGTCAAAGCATCTTCACCTCTCCTTAGATACAGAAGGCTGCGTCCGTGATTGTAATATGCCTCCGGCGCTTCGCAAGCAGCTTTGGTCCATTTCGAATACCATTCCGCTGCTTGCACTTGATCGTTGAGCTCCGAGTAATACAATCCGACATCCCTGAACACAGCGACCTTGTCTTGTGGGTCAAGATCTTTGTAGTGGATCTTTCGCTGTCGAATTGCGGTTTCTAGCCAAAACCGCCTGAGACTGTCATTAACATTGGCATAGCATCCGCTCAGGGTGTGGGCAAGGCTAGCACCACCGGCAAAATGAATGTCGTTTTTCGACCTTCTAAACTGCTTTTCGAGTTTCTTGATTTCACCGTCAGTGCAGTTCTGAGCAAGAGCAGAAACGGTCATGCCAAGCAAGGCAATTGTTATTGCAATCTTGTTCATCGCCAGTTCGCCGGATTCTCCGCAATGTACTGTGCGATCCGACCGTATTCGCCGCCTTGGCGGCGGATGGCACGTTCGTAATACCCCGGTTGCCACAGGCGTTGCCCAGCGGTCCCATTCATCAGGTTGATGCGTTTCGTCGTTTCCGATTTGAACGCCGCGATGATCGCGCCCAGCGACCCACGAACGGGACCCCGCAGTTTGGCACGAAGGTTCCTCGATGAACCCGTAGCGTCGACCCACTGGGTCGACCCTTCCGGATCAATGATCATCGGCGGATCCAACACCAGGATCGCATGTAAATGGTCCGGCATGATCTGCGTTTGATCCAAACGCGCATGCGGGAAATGGTCCGGTATCGCGCGCCAACATTCATCTACGACCCGGCCGGTATCGTTCAATTGCATCATCGCATTCGGTCTGTCGCCTATGATGCGCCCGAATAATTCCCGCCGCTGTAGGGTGCATAACGTCACGAAATACGCGCCCTGCCGGTAGTCGTTCCCCCGCAGGCGAATGTGTTTGTTGTATTTCGGCGGGTATGCCATGGCATCACGGTTCGACCCAATGGGCCGACGCTACGGCGGCGTTGATCAGGATCCTCGTTCCATCAAACGCGTGATGATCGTTTTTGCCGCATGCGGAATTTTCGTCCCCGGTCCATACACATCAAAACACCCGGCCTTTTTCAAAAAATCGTAGTCGTTCGGCGGGATCACGCCTCCGGCCACCACGAGGATATCGCCACGGTCGTAGGTCTCACGGAGCTCCTTGATCACCTCCGGCACCAAGGTCTTGTGGCCACCTGCGAGGCTGCTGATGCCCAGCACATGCACATCATTTTCTATCGCCTGCTTGGCCACTTCCTGTGGCGTTTGGAAGAGCGGACCAATGTCCACATCGAAGCCGATATCCGCAAAGCTGGTGGCGATCACTTTGGCGCCGCGATCGTGGCCATCTTGTCCCATTTTAGCAACGAGAATGCGTGGCCTACGTCCTTCGGCTTTTGCGAATTCGTTGGCCATTTGCATGGCTTCTTTCATTGTTGGGTCTTCCATGGATCCTGCGGCATACACACCGCTAATGGTTCGTTGTACCGCGTGATAGCGTCCGTAAGCAATTTCCAAGGCGTCGCTGATCTCTCCTAAAGTAGCTCTGTGTCTGGCAGCTGTGACGGCGAGTTCCAATAAATTCTCATTGCCCTTTGCCGCTCGGGTCAAAGCTGCCAAGGATGCTGCGACATGTCCTTCGTCGCGCAGGTCCTTCATGATCCGTATCCGCTCGATCTGCGACTCTCGTACAGCAGTGTTGTCCACTTCCAACAATTCCATTTCGGTCTCGTCATCAGTGACGAAGGCATTCACCCCAATAATGTGGTCCTTGCCTATATCGATCCGTGCTTGGCGTTTTGCGGCTGCCTCTTCGATGCGCATTTTGGGTAACCCGGTCTCGATTGCTTTGGACATACCGCCAAGCTCTTCAACCTCTTTGATCCGTGCCCACGCTTTATGCACAAGTTCGTTCGTAAGGCTTTCCAAATAATAGCTCCCGCCGAGCGGGTCTATGAATTGTGCAACGCCACTTTGCTTCTGCAGATAGATCTGGGTGTCGCGCGCGATCTTCGCGCTGAAGTCCGTGGGTAACGCTATGGCCTCATCCAACGAATTCGTGTGTAGACTTTGGGTGCCGCCAAGCACTGCGGCCAATGCTTCTACCGTAGTACGCGCAACATTGTTGTACGGATCTTGAGCAGTAAGGCTCCAGCCACTGGTCTGGCAATGGGTACGTAACGCCATGCTCTTCGGGTTGGTAGCACCAATGTCCTTCAACATTTTCGCCCAGAGCAAACGTCCGGCCCGCATCTTGGCCACTTCCATGAAGAGGTCCATCCCAATGCCCCAGAAGAAACTAAGTCGACCGGCAAATTCATCGACCTCCATGCCCGCTGCGATGCCTGTGCGCACGTATTCGATGCCATCGGCGAGTGTGTAGGCGAGCTCAAGATCCGCAGGTGCACCGGCTTCATGCATGTGGTATCCACTGATGCTGATGCAATTGAACTTGGGCATTTGCTTCGCACAATACGAGAAGATGTCGCCAACGATCCGCATACTCGGCGCGGGCGGATAGATGTACGTATTGCGGACCATGAACTCTTTGAGGATGTCGTTCTGGATCGTGCCTTGCAATAGTTCCGGAGCCACACCTTGTTCTTCTGCAGCAACGATGAAGAAGGCCATGATCGGTAATACTGCGCCGTTCATGGTCATACTTACGCTCATCTTGTCCAGCGGAATGCTGTCGAACAGGATCTTCATGTCCTCCACGCTACTGATCGCCACACCGGCCTTTCCCACGTCACCTGTAACACGTGGATGGTCGCTATCATAACCGCGATGTGTTGCTAGATCGAAGGCAACGCTCAATCCCATTTGTCCAGCGGCGAGGTTGCGACGGTAGAAAGCGTTACTCGCTTCAGCCGTGCTGAAACCGGCGTATTGACGAATGGTCCATGGTCGTATCGCATACATGCTTGCATAGGGGCCACGCAAATAGGGTGGGGCACCTGCTCCAAAACGAAGGTGTTCGAGACCCGCAATATCCTCTGCCGTATAGTAGGACTTAAGCGGGATCTCCTCGCGATTGGGTAAGGAGTTCGCGATCAGTTGTTCGTTATTGGTCGCGCTGTTCTCAGATCCGACCACCGCTAGTTCAGCGTTCATCACGTCCGTCAATTTCTCTACTATGTAACTGCCTCCCACCGGATCGGCAACCCGCGCCAGAAGGCCTTCATCCTTCAATAAATGATGCATATTGCGCACCACTCGGCGTGCTAAACGGTCACCCTCTGGTAGCGCTGGTGCTGGTATCGTTAAACCATCGCATCCTGCTAGTACCGCACTTATTGCTTGCAAAGCAGCGCGGATCATATTTTCATGCCCAACTTCTTTTGCCGGATAGGTTACCTTAGCTTGGATCCAGGTATTCCGGGAACACGTGTGTTCTGGTCCGAAGCTCGAAATAACTGTGGACCACGCTTCCCTGAAAGCGCGCAAACGAGCAACTTCCATGAAAAGGTCATCGCCGAGCGGTAAGGTGAATTGAATTCGAGCGGCTGCATCATCGATGGGAAATCCTTTCTCGATCAGTGATCGGATGATCTTTTTTCCTACCTCCAAGGCGGCTTTCGTTTCGTTCGTCGAATGACCACTTGCATTCACATTGAACAAGCGGATCCTCGGAAAATCCGATACCACGCCTTTTATGGAACCAAGGTCCTGATCATTGCTAAGTCCGACGCAAATTGAAAGTTCATGTGGAGCGACATTTTGTTTTTCTGACTCAGCGATCAGCCATTTCAATAGCGATGGCGTGCCGTTCTCGAATTGAAGATCCACCCCCACCAAGAGCACATCCTTCAATAGATCAGCTGCGTTCTCCGTATTTCCTGAAAGGATCGCAGAGTCGGCACCGCCCATCAGGTCCTCGAGCAACAACTTATTGGCAATTTCCGGTTGATCACGCACATCAATGGACATGCGCCATGCATTCGTGGTGCGCTTGCAACCGCGACGCATTCCTTCGTTGCCAGCATCCGTTAACGAAGTAGCAAAAGGGCGCAGAACGGTACCATCGTCGAGCGTAACTTCAACAGTAGATGGGTCTTTGCCTTTGAGTTCATTGGTGATCAATGCTTCCCAGGCAGCAGCATCCATGGAAGGAAATTCGGAGAATAGTGTGTTGGACATTGTTGCGAAGATCGGGCTTTGAAGGTGATCGGTGTTAGATACATCAAAGCTTGGATCCAAAGGTGATGTCAGTCCGAAGGTATTGTGGGCGATCGTCGTCAAAGGCTACGGGTCGACTTCACGATCTCTTAACATTGCAGCTCCTAAAGCCGGAACCACATGAATTATTTGTATTCGCTGTTCGCAATTCTTAGTACGGGCACCTTAATGGCCCAAACCGCACCGAGCGATAGCCTTTTCAATGTGGACCAAGTGGTTACAGTGAACCTCACGTTCAGCGATCCGAATTTCTGGACCACGTTGACCACCAACTACACCAACGATGTGGGTGAGACACTGACGGCTGACGTGACCATCGTAGACCTCACAGGATCCCACACGTATCCGAGTGTTGAAGTTGATCTAAAGGGGAACAGTACCTATGGACACCCGGGTAATAAAAAGAGTTTCAAGATCGATTTCAATGATAACATCAGTGGGCAGAAATACCATGGTATGACCAAGATGCATTTCAACAATTGCTATAAGGACCCTTCGTTCCTGCGCGAGAAAGTGTACTTCGATCATGCCCGTGAGCAAGGTGTTCTGGCTCCTCGGGTAGCGTTCGCGAACATCTATATGAACGGCACCTTCTGGGGGTTTTACAATATGGTGGAACCGGTGGACAAGAATTTTCTGGACCGTTGGGTGGATGACAATAATGGCAACATGTTCAAAGCCGGTGATAATTTCGGTGGTGGACCTGGAAGTGGAGGTAATGCCGCTGATCTGTTGTACTACGGTGCGGATCAGGCC
>Ga0138256_10005389_pt1 | contig 13535 bp, 13 predicted proteins | sample KNB2016incub_MG_FD_105486 | JGI IMG/M metagenome (GOLD analysis project Ga0138256, IMG submission 105486) | Active sludge microbial communities from wastewater in Klosterneuburg, Austria - KNB2014incub_MG | ecosystem: Engineered > WWTP > Activated sludge > Unclassified | place: Austria...
AATCGCTGTTCCCTTGATCGCTGTTTGCCAGGGCATCGTTGCTTCCATCGGATTCTGGATCTTCGGCTTGAACGACCCTTTCTTTTGGGGAATGCTCTGTGGCTGCACCAGCATTATTCCGGTAGTCGGAGCCGGATTGATCTGGTTCCCTGCCGGTATCTTTCTACTCTCGACAACAGATTCATGGCACGGAATAGGAATCCTGTTGTATGGCGGTATTGTTATTTCGACAATCGACAATATTTTTCGCTTCTTTTTTGCAAGATGGTTTGCTGATGTGCATCCAATCATTACCATTTTTGGTGTGATTGTCGGATTAAAATGGTTTGGTTTACCCGGACTGGTATTTGGTCCGCTTTTAATTTCATATTTCTTTTTGCTTCTCAAAATTTACAGGAAAGAATTTGTGACAGAAGTACAATCAGGATAAATCTAATCATGAAACATAACCGACCTATCCATTCTTTTTTACAACAGGTGAAAAAGAATCTTTTTTACAAAATAATACTCGGTTTAGTTGCCCTGGTATTGCTCTTCATTGTTGCAACATATCTGTTCATAGATCCCTGGCTTGAAAATAAATTTCGCACAGCAGTCAATAAAAATAACAGTCAGTACACTATAGATATAAAAAAGATCCACGCATCCGTTTTTACACTGGGTCTCAAACTTGGAACTATATCTATCCGTACAAAACCTGAAAACAGAGAAAAGGGAGACATCCTTGCTGAGATTGAATCTGCCAACGTAGAAGGAATTAGTCTTAAAAAGGCAATTTTCGATCAGGATTTTCTCTTTGGTGAAGTAAATATTTCAAATATTAAAATCTCCGGAACAATTTCCGGTAAGGATGACGATTCTGTAAAGATTATTCTTTCTCCTCTTAATTTAGGAATCAAAAGAGTTCATATCAACTCATTAAACCTTTTATTAAACAACATTGAGAATTCCCAAATTTTTTCATTAAAAAATGTCGATGTTTCACTCTATAACCTGCATTTGTCTACACAGGATACTTTGTCTATCGCTGTTCTAAAGCAGTTTGAGTGCAAGGCTGAATTATTTTCGTATACCAGTTCTGACAGTATGTACACTGCTTCAGCAATCGGATTTGATTATTCGACAAAAACGAAAACATTGGCACTAAATACCTTTTCTGTTCGCCCCAATTATCCCGATTACGAATTCACAAGCCGGCTAAAGTATCAGTCAGATTGTGTACACCTCGAGGTTAATAAAATCAATGTTGCAGATTTTAAAGCAATAGCGTTTATAAAAGCTCAGGATGTAGAATGTTCAGGTATATCCATCGAAAATATGAATATCCATGTTTTTCGGGATATGCGAAAGCCGACAAAACATGTAAACATACCAATGCTTCAGGATCTCATTCGTGATTATCCGGCTAAACTCAATGTTGACTCCATCCACCTTAAAAACGGGAACGTGAAGTACGTTGAACATGCAGCAAAGGCAAACCACGCAGGAAGAATATCTTTCAATGACATGGAGGCTTATATTTATTGCATTTCAAACGACACTGTTTTAAAATCAGATACAAATTGGTTTGTATTGAAAAGCACAGCCATGCTCATGGATAAAAGTAAATTGAAAGTACTTTTGAAAAACAAACTCTTCGACAATCAAAATACATTTACAGTCGAAGGAAATCTTTCGGGCATGGATGTAAGAACGCTAAATCCAATTCTGGAACGCAATGCCTTCTTTTATGCTACTTCCGGAAAAATCGATAAAATGAATTTTAACTTTACAGCAGATAAGAATAATTCCAGTGGTAAACTCACTATGTTTTATCACGGACTGGAAATCGCTGTGAAAAATAAAGAAACGGATGACACAACAGGACTTGGCGAGAAAATTATTTCTTTCATTGCTAATATTAAAATTTTGAATTCCAATCCTCTTCCGGGAGATGAAATAAGAGTAGGGACGATTGAATACAAACGGGATCCGGAAAAATTTCTTTTCAATTATTGTCTCAAGTCGATTCTTTCGGGAATTACAACGAGCATGGTTAAACAGCCCAAAAAGAAGTAGACAGCGGGAATGCGCGGGTTTCTGTAAATCTGAAAATAGTTTTACGCTTTATCTCTCCCAACAAACCTTGTTTTTCCTGTTAGAAAACCAATTGCCCTCTTTACGTTCCGTTCAACTGAAACTTCTGTTTTCAAACAACCTATGTACCTGATTATTTCTTTTTGTCGGGATGGGCTTAAGCTTTTGAAAACTTTCATTGCTTGCATATTCTTCTTCAATGCTTCTTGCAATTTCGGATGAATCGGTATTGTCCGTGATTTCGGATCAAATTCAATATCAAGTCTAACTGTGTCCCCAATCTTTACCTTTGAACCTTTCAGCATCGGGGTATTGACATACAATCTCCAATGTCCATTGTATTTTACAAGCGTTTGAATAAATGGATGTCCTTCAATAGCTCCACAAACCGGAATTGGTCCGCGTTCCTTTCCAGCTTGCTGAAAAATACCGGCCAATACCCTTGAAGGCAAAAACACAAATGGATTGACGCCTATAATTTCGATTTGAGCTTTGAAAGAATACAAGGATAAGCAGAATTTAATGTTTTGAACGGGAAATTAATCCGGGTACCTTAAATATCTTTTTGCAAGTAAAACAATTTATTCTAAATTAGTCCTGCCGCCCTCTTGAAGCCATTTTAAATCCCAATTACAATGAGCAATACTCATTCGGTAAGCATTGCAACTATACAGCAATGGATAGCAGAAAAACGCGACACACAATTAATCGAGGAAGAATTGAGTGCGCAAGGTCACGACCCTGTAAGTATAGAAAGTTGTATCCGTGAATTTAAAAAAATAAAATACGGTAGACGGCAAAGTACAGGATTTACTTTTCTGGCGATCGGCGCTGTATTGGGTTTTATCAGTTGTTTGCTTTCGATTCTCAATCCGATACCAGATCTGTATTATGTGATTTTGTACGGACTTACTTCTATTGCTGTACTTTTAATATGTGCAGGACTTTACTATTTATTAGAGTAAAAGAGGATGGAGTAAATTATACTTTTAGCCCTCTATTTATTATTTCTTTCAAAACAGCAAGGTCAATTTCTTCAAGCTTATTAATATACAAGCATCCTTTTCCGGTTTTGTGTTTGCCAAGTTTTTTTAACAGCGCCTGCTGCTTCTCCACAATCCCACCGATGTATAAGGTCAAGTTTTGTTTGCGGGGCGAGAATCCCATCACAAACCAATCCAATTCACGTCCACTTTCATACACGAGACGCCTGTCACCAAAACCAATGATGGCGCTTCCCCACATTTTCCCTTTTGACTTTGTAGCTTTTTCCATTAAATCCCGAATGACAGCAGCATCCTTTCGTTTTTGTTCCTCAGGGATCTTTTTGATAAAAACATCGACACTAAGCTCTGTTTTCTGTGTTTTTAATTCTGCCATTTTTGTTAGTTTTTTTTGGGTTATCAGACTAACAGCATTATAGATTGATTACCGATCAGATTGAGATTCCGGGAAATGGAGTTGTGAACCTCATATTACTATCAGGGTATTGAATATGGAATTCAAACTATTATTAAAGAAGTTTTATTGCAACATCCTTTCGCGAATGTATTTTACGGGAGAACTTCCAAAACTTAAAAATGTCTCATGAAATTCTTTCAGGCTGTATTTGTCTCCCATTTTCTTCTTGTAATCTTCCCGCAAGGCTTGAATGGCTGTTGATCCGGCATAATACGAACACAATTGAACCTGGGAAACTGTTGCACGGTGGTATTTTTCTTCTGCTTGAGCATTAGTCTGAAAACATTCATTCACCATAAGGTGTATCAGGTCTTCTTTGGGTTTATCAAGACACTGCAAGTCATAATCGATAATCACATTTGCAAGTTCACGAAGTTTCAATTTATCATGGACCAATTCCATTTCCGGTGATTGGTTTCCCCAACCATTTTCCAGCATCATAGCCTCCGCATAAACGGCCCAGCCTTCAATCATGGCTCCATTTTGAAAAACAGCACGAACCACATCCGGCGATTTTTTATTGTTATAAATCCCCTGCAGGCAATGACCGGGAACAGCTTCGTGAATGGAGAGCAATTGAGACGCGTAATTGTTGTATTCCTTCAAAACACTTTCCGCTTTTTCAGGTGAATAAAGCGTCAGATCGTCAATATTATAAAAAGTGGTTCCACTTTTTTGATAGGGAGGTGTAAACTCTGCACTCGCAACACTAAAGCCTCTGGCATAAGCGGGCATTATTCTTACTTTGATAGGAGGTGCAATCGTATCAAAATCAAATAAGTTTTTCTCAATGATAAACGCTTTCAATCTATAGACCTGATTGGTCAACGAATCAAAGAAATGCTCAGGTTTTGCATGCTGCAATTGAATTTTATCCAATACCAATTGGATCAATTGCAAACTATCCTTTGGCTTACTTTGGGAAGGATAATATTTCGACCACAAGCCATTCGCAATACTGATCATTTTAGCATGAAAATAATCCTTATCGGCTTTCGCTTTCTCATACACTTGCTCAGGAGTAAAATCAGTTGCGAGATCGTATTTAAACTTTTCGGCAAACATTGCCTTGCCAATTCTGAAGTTTCGGAATGTATAATTTTTATCAGCGACAATTGATTTCAATGCATCGACATAGTCCGTCATTGCTTTTGTCGCTTTGACTATATTCTGACTCAAAGCATTTTTCTCATCTGCAGTTAAACCGGATGCATTGATAGAATCTGTCAAGGATGCTCCGAAAACAGAAACTCCACCCTGGTTTTGAAGAATAGCCATTTCCATGTGTTCCTTTGTCGGCTCACGTAGCCCGGCCAAGGCTGCTTTGTAATACGCATCGGCTGATTCTATGTGTTTCGAAAGCGTTTTGAGTCGCTCATCCAATGGAGCATAGGGTTGATTGATGATATAATCACATTCACCAGCGATATTGAAGATCGAAGCATCCCATTCCTGGACTTTGAATGTAGAATTGTACCAGATATCACTTTCCAATTGGTTCTTGATAATATTCAGACTGATCTTGTTATTATCACTCAACTTTTGAATATCAAATTTGTTCAATGAATCAATCCATAATTGTGAAAATGCATTACTCTGCGCAAACGAAGCGCTGTCGGGGATGACAAGCGCATCGTAGTATTTTCCATAACCTACAAAAATTGAGGAAGAAGGATGCTGCTTCCAATAAGCATCTAAAAAATTATCCTCGAATGTGGTAAATAATTTATCGGTATCCTCTGTGGTGTTTTGTTTTGGTGAATTGCATGCAAAAGCGGAGAACAAACTCAGGAAAACAAGAATTGGATAAATTTTTTTCATCTGGCGTTTTTTATTAGATCGAGGTTAATTCTGTTTGTGCAAAGGGTTGCAATCAAGCCTATAGGTGCCTCAAATATAGGAATTTAACCGAATGCAAAGCAATTGAAATTGCAAACGGCAACAAATCAATGCCCGACCAAGAAATAAAATTCGCTTAACAAAATCACTGATTTATGCAGTAGCCTTGCCCAAAATATATGTTCTGAAAAAGTATCGCCATGGCATAAAAATAGCCGGAAGGATTACCCAAATAAAAACATTGGCGGTATACTCAGCAGACGAACCAATCAGTTCATTTTTCATCCACAAAGGATAAGCAACCACTAACAACCATGCTGTTTTGTATACAATCTCAAACAGTATAATTGGCAACATCTTAAGCGGACGAAGTATTCCAATAAAAGAAATGATTGCATACGATCCCCACATACACCAGGCTGCAGCATCTGTTACTTGCCAGGCACCGGTGTGATTGAAAATATGTGTCCAGGAATCAAAGGAAAGAAACAAGAACATGAGGGTGAAAAGCAATCTCAACAAATAGATGTTGATCTTGGGCACACCTTCGTAATTTTTATAATCCCTCTTGAAAATGTTGAATACACCAAAACGTGTGGAATGTTGCACATCTTCAACTGATTCCAGTGATGAATTGATCTTCGTCGTTTCGGTAGAGCTCATGGTTTAGGCTTATATCCTCATCAGACGAATCAAGCCCGGGATTGTTACAATGGCATTGAAAATATATTTTTCAGAACAATGGGTTTTGGCGCTAAATTCTTTAATTGAGACTATCCTTAAAATAAGCAAATGCTGAATTTTGTCCAGGTTGCGATTTTCCATCATACCGACACACACCACTTGCTGTCCCAAACCAAATGTTTCCATCTCTATCCTCAGTAACGCCAAAAATCTGAAGACTGGTTTTGATCTCTGAAAATATTTTTCCATCATATTTGTACAAAGTCATGTCCTTGCCATTCTCTTTGCCTCCACTTAACCACAGGTTACCTGCTCTGTCCTCAAAAATATTCATTGGGAAATAAGTTGGAATAGTAGTTAGAGATTTTCCATCGAAACGATTGAGTCCTTCCTGACTGCAAATCCATATGTGACCTTCTCTATCTTCAAGAATTGCACGGACATTATGAAAAGAAAGATCTTTACTTCTAGAGAAATTAACAAATGACGGTCCACCGGAAATCGACGAATGTAAGGGATCATAGCAATTAATTCCTCCATTGGTTCCAAACCAAAGTTTTCCGTTTTTATCTTCTTCAATTGAACTAATGAAATTGCTGCTCAGTCCGTTTTGTGTTGTGAAATTTCTAAAATTATTCCCGGAATAGCAGCTGACTCCTTCCGTTGTACCCAACCAGATATTTCCGGCTTTGTCTTCCTGAATGCATATCACAGAATTTCCGACAAGATGATCATGGCTTGTAAAATTGGTGTAATTCCTCCCATTGAAACGAATTACTCCTCCGCCAATAGTACCAAACCAAAGATTGCCGGATCTATCTTCTAAAATCGAAAAGACATGAAATTGTGGAAGGCCTTCCTTCAATGTAATATTGGTAAATAATTTACCGTCGTATCGAATGATTCCCTCCCAGCTTGCCAGCCAAATGTTGCCATTTCTATCTTGCAACACACTCCTTGTTATACTGTGCGGTCCATTCAGGGAAATTGTATCCTTCGTTCTTTCAAAACTCGGATCGGCATTCGGTTGCCTGTTTTTTGGAAGCACTACTTGAATTGAATCGGATCCACTTTTATCAGCCTTTGATTTGTTGTTTTCTGTGCAGGAAGTAATTAAATTTAGAACTAATACAATAATAATAATCAGAATTCTGTGAATACGATAATAATTTCTCATAAAATTGTTTGAGTTGATCGATCCGTTTTCTGCTTCACTATTTTCATTCCTAACTCTTCATGAACTAACAGCCTCCGGTGCCCATTGCAAACTCAAAATCCTGTTTCATTTTTCCTCCTTTGGAATTCGTGGCGGGTTTCCACTTGGGCATATTCCGAATCGCATCAAGCAGCAATTTATCGCTTGTAGCATTATTTGTAGTTACCTTTATCTTTGGATCAATAATTTCACCTTCTTCGTTCACAGTGAAGCGAACAACACCTTCCAATTGTTGTCCGGTCTCCGGTTCAGCTATTTTATTGATCACATTTTCCTTTAAATATTTTTTCATTTGAACTACACCACCTTTGTATTCGGCTTCATGTTCAGGAACAAGTGTAACTGAATAACTCATCGTATGAATATCCATTTTATCAATTGCAGCATTTGGCGTTTTGTACTTCACCCGAATTAATATTTCATCACCATTATCTGTTGTACTCAATAATTCCTTTTGCTTATCCGTAAGGATTTCATTATTGCCAGAGGCCTTCTTTGCTACCCCTTTACAAACAGAAGAAATTTCTGTGGAAATGTAATCGCTCAACCAATTGGTCGGATACCCCGGGCTAATTTCATCTAAAGTTCTGGCACTATTTAAAGTCTCTTTCAGCACAGGACGCTTGTAGGCTCCCCGTATTTCGTACCAAAAATTACTTTCCCGTGAAGTAGTCGGTTCCGTATTTTTCATTTTCGGCTTGTAAGCTACCAAGTTATCAAAACCGTTTTCTTGTGAAAACAAGCTGATAAACAACATCGACAGAAACAATGTTATTGAAATCTTTTTCATCGTTTTGAAATTATATTTGAAATTAATAATATTTTTCATTGGTTCTCATTAAAATTTTATCAGACAAAGTTAATTCAGATAAACAGTTTACCTGTTACTCAGTCGTTATTGACTTGTTATTGAGTTGTTAATGCGAAATTATATCGTTTTAAAAGGCTAAATTTGCTTTCCTCAATGAAACAAAACCGGACAGCTATTTTTATCGTTATTTCTTCCATTGCCTTGCTGATTGTGTTGATCATTCAAGTGAACTGGATTTTCCAGACCGCAAAAATAAAGGAAGATATTTTTAATGATAAGGCGAATTTAGTTCTCTCCAAAACTGCCGAAGCACTCAGCACAGATACTGTAACTTGCAAAAACATGGAAGAATGTGTTGGCAAGAACGAGATTCATAAAACAGATTCGTTGTTTTCTAACTACATGAATTATTACAATTTTCATATCGATTATTCTTTTGAAGTCAAGAAACCCAATTCAAATACACTAAATGACGAAAGTAGTTTGACAAATAATGTTTACAAAAAACGTTTAGAGGAAGAAGCCACAAAAAATGGTCTTGAACTCAACATGTTTCTTCCCGGCAAGAAGCAATTCATCATCCAGGAGATGGGAACCTTGTTTATCACTTCGGTTCTGCTGATCCTGATCGTACTCATCATGTTCTGGCGAACAATATTGTCGCTCATTAATGAGAAAAGAATTTCGGAACACACTACGGACTTTCTAAACAACATGACCCATGAATTCAAGACTCCTTTAACGAATATTGCCTTGGCTGGAAAAATGATCAGGAAAGATGTGGGTACAGGGCAGGAAGAAAAAATAAAACACTATTCCGGAATCATTCTCCAGGAAAATGAGAAGCTCCGACTACAGGTTGAACAAGTGCTCAGCATGACAGCTCTTGAAAGAGGCGAGATCCCTCTCCGGAAAACAGAATTGGATTTCCATGAATTGATTTCAGACGCCCTCAAAAGCATGAGCCTCCAATTGGAGAATGCAAAAGGTGAAATAGACCTGGCTCTGAATGCAGAGAAAGTGGTAGTGTTTGGCGACAAAACACATCTTACAAATGCAATGTGTAACCTGATTGACAATGCAATCAAATACGCAAAGGAAATACCAACCATCCGCATCCAAACAACAAATGAAGGGGATGATCTGGTAGTCGTATTTTCAGATTCCGGAATTGGGATCGATAAAGATTTCCACAAAAAAGTATTTGACAAATTCTTCAGGGTTCCAACCGGAGATGTACATAATGTTAAAGGATTTGGTCTTGGTTTGGCGTATATCAAAAAAATAATTGAGTTGCACGGCGGGCGAATTGAGATTCAGAGTGAAAAAGATAAGGGAACAAGTTTTAGATTTACATTGCCCAATGTTTAAAGGAAAGTTCAAAATACTTCTTGCTGAAGACGATCTCAATTTAGGCGTTCTTTTGGTTGACTATTTGCAGACTGAAGGGTTTGAAGTTAATCTGTGCAAAAACGGAGATCTCGCCTTAAAAGCCTTTCAGGGTGATCAGTTTGACCTTTGTTTATTGGATGTTATGATGCCGGTGATGGACGGTTTCACACTCGCCAAAGGGATCCGGATGCTGGACAAAAATATTCCGATCATTTTTATAACAGCTAAATCTCTTAAGGAGGACAAATTAAAAGGTTATGACCTGGGTGCAGATGATTATATAACAAAACCGTTTGATGAAGAAGAATTACTCTGGAAAATCAAAGCAGTGATTCGCAGGATTCCTGATAACAAAAACGAAGTGAAAGCTGAAATTATTAAAATCGGAAAATATACTTTTGATTTTAGTAATCAATCCCTCAGTATTGCAGGTCAAACCAAACGAATCACAGAAAGAGAAAACGAAATCCTCAACTATCTTTCAGGTCGTCGAAACAATGTGATTAAACGGGAGGAACTACTGAAAGATCTTTGGGGTGAAAACGACTATTTTTTTGGCAGAAGCCTGGATGTGTTTATTACCAAAATCCGTAAATATCTGAAAGATGATCCGGCACTGAGTATTGAAAATGTCTTTAAGGTGGGATTCATATTTAATGTTCCGGAAGAATAACCAGGTTTAGGAATTTCCCTTATAATATTTCTATTCCCTTACATAAATTTCACTTGTCGCTTCATTGCTGTCATACCCATAGAAATATATTTTAAGGGTATTCGGATTAATCAAATTCACTATACAGGAATAAGGTGGCCAATTTGCAGCGCATCCCATAACAGAAATCTCTCTTTCTTTTTTAGTAAATCTATAGTAATCCACATATATTTTTGGAAGCATAATGACATAAAAATTATCTTCCTTAAATTCAATTTTTGTTTTCAAAGAATCGGTAGAAACCCATGACCCAAGCAAATCTTTAACATTTATCGTAACACCTTCATTTACTTTGCTGAGGCTATCAACTTTGTTTTGCCCTTGAACACAATTCGAAAAAGTTGTTAGAATACCGATAATGAAAATTAAAAGTATACGTGGAATCATAAATACAAATATAATGAAAAGATATTGAATTTTCAGGTTATTGGTTCGGGTCTACCCTTTCCTTCAGTCAATAATCCGGATAAACTTTCCGGTAAGTAATGCCTCCAGGCATTTGAGCAATCTTTATAACACGCTATGCCGGGAAGCAGACCAACATGAGTGAAAGTAATCAGTGAGCAGTCGTCCTGCTCAAGAATTTTAAAAACAATTTTGGTGTTATCCCACTCGTGCTTGTCCTTCAAAAAATTGAGCTTGCTCTTCGTGGTACCGCATATACTCATTGCGGCAATAAAGAAAACCGATGTCACCATTAGAATACAAAGGCAAATACAATAAAGAAATGATGAATTAAAATTATACAGGATTATAAATTGATCTCCTTTTCAAACTACAAATCACCGAAAAAAAGACGCTATCGGTTTAAATAATTAAACCGAAGCAATGTCGGTTTCATCCTTTGGGCTTCATTTGTAATGAGCATATCTCCATTCGCAAAAAACGTAATGCCTTCTGCTTTATTAAAAAGTTTCGGGCTCAATTGCTCAATGTGTTCCAATTTTCCAGTTGAGTCAAATATAAACATCATGTGGTCAACCGCAGAAAGCAAATAAAGCTTTTTGGTCACGGGATGAACGGCTATAGCAGAAGGGAAAAATTTAATGAGTGCTTCTGCTCCATTTTTTTTCTCACGAACGGCCAGGTTCAATTTCATTTCCTGAGCAAATGCCTTGATCACGGGAAGTTCAAAACTGAAAACCGGTTCATCGCTCAGCTTTTTTGTCGACAAGTCGAATCCATAAATCACTCGTTTATCTTTATACTCCGGGCCTTTACCCGGTTTGCTTTTGCAAGCAACGAGCAATCGATTGTTATCAGGATCATAACAAAGTCCTTCGTTGTTATTTGCAGGGATTCCTGTCGTGTAGTGATGTAATTTAAAATTTCTTGCTTCATAATCCACTATTTCAAACAATGATCCATCACTTCTGAGAATATACATTGTCTTTCCAACCAATGTTATTCCTTCATAATCACCATCAACATGAAAATTGTATTGCTCGCGAATTTCGTTACGGAGGATATCGTACACGAAAAGGATCCCATTTTCATCCTGAATACAAGCAATAGTAGCTGTATCAATGTCCGTCAATCCCGAAATCTCACGAAGTGTATCGGGTAAGATCAGAACAGTATCCGGTTTTGATAAATCATATCCGGAAAAACTATTATCGTGATTTAAGGAAGTGCTGAAATATGAAGATAGATTTAAACATAACAAGAGCAGGAATTTAGAGATGAAAAGTATCATACGGTTTACAATTTTCTTTTACTGAGTCAAATTGCATTTCAATGTCCGGAAATTTAATCAGGACAATTTGCATTACCTCAAGGTACAAACTATTTAGTTCCAGACGATCGTACCAAATATCCGTTTTCACCAAACGAAAGTTTGATGATTTTGCCCCTTCAACCGGAATCAGATCTTGAAGGCTTCATTTCAACGGTGCCTTATTATACAAATTTGATCAATGCTCCTCGTATACAATTTCAAATTTTAAGCCTTCCAGGTCCTTAAAAAAAAGTGCATAGTAGCTTTGTCCATGCTGGGGATAAAATTTGGGTGTGTCAATAATAGTGGCCCCTGTTTCCTTTATTTGCAAATACAATTGATCCACCTCTTCCCTGGAAGTTGCTCTAAACGCCAGATGATGAAGGGCTCCGGGTTTTCTTCGGTGAATGATTTCATCTTTAAAAACTGCCCTCGGAGAATTAATACCAATCGTCAATTGGGGATGAATATACTCTACCACATCAAATTCATGTGCAGGAACTGCGCCTTTTGTTTTCCTGTTAAGATCAAAACCCAAGATGGGCATTAATTTGTCATAGAAGGATTCTGCGACTTTCATATCCTTAACTGTTATTTGAATGTGGTCAATTATTGGTTTCATTTGCAAGGTCCGGATTTCTGGAATTTTTTATCGCGATTATAGCATACTTTATTCAATCACTTTTATTACAACATTACCAGTTTTTTGCCCGGTCTCAACATATTTATACGCGTCGACAACTTGCTCCAATTTATAATATCGATCAATTACAGGCTTAAATTCCCCTTTTTCAACAAGTTCTTTTAAGAAATTCACATCTGCTTGGTTGATTGTAGGAATCGGAAATAAAACTTTCCTCCCTCCCCACAACGGAGTAATCAGGGCAAAAAAAATATTCTCTGCATTCTTTCCCAATTCCGTTGAAATGTAGATCCCCTTGTCAGTCATTAAAGGCTTACATTTCCCAAACGAGCTTTTACCAACTGCATCAAATATAAAGTGAAATTTCCGGTCTGTTTTTGTATAATCCTGAGTTTGATAATCAATAACAGTATCGGCACCAAGAGATTTTATCAATTCCACATTTTTTGTGTTGCAAACAGCGCTCACATGTGTACCAAAATGTTTTAGCAATTGCACAGCAGCAGAACCAATAGCCCCGGTTGCACCATAGACAAGCACATTTTGTCCTGCTTCCACTTTTGCAGCTCTGATATCATTTAAAGCATAATGCGCACCTTCTGTAATAGCTGCGGCGTGATCAAAGTTTAACTTATCAGGTATATGTGCAATTGCATCATCCGCAGCCATTGTTACATACTCGGCATGGCCTCCACAGGTCTTGTCATTGTACCCAAAAACTTTATCCCCTGCTTTAAAAGATTGAACATCTTTCCCAATTTCTTCAATCGTACCTGCAAACTCACATCCCAATATTTGGTTTTTTGGTCGCAGCAATCCTGTCCAAAATCTGGAAATGAAATATTCTGCGCTTCGAAAACCGGAATCAGTTCGGTTGACCGTGGACGCATGAATTTTTATCAATACTTCATTGTCCTTGGGAATCGGCTTTGCGACTTCTTTTAATTCCGCAACTTCAGGCGGACCATATTTTGTGTATACAAT
>Ga0138256_10005391_pt1 | contig 13532 bp, 16 predicted proteins | sample KNB2016incub_MG_FD_105486 | JGI IMG/M metagenome (GOLD analysis project Ga0138256, IMG submission 105486) | Active sludge microbial communities from wastewater in Klosterneuburg, Austria - KNB2014incub_MG | ecosystem: Engineered > WWTP > Activated sludge > Unclassified | place: Austria...
CACCTCCAGTTCACCGGCCAGCAGGACGAGGTGGTCGCGCAGCCCGCAGGCCTCGCCGGTGAGCCATTGCCCGGCGCCGGCCTGGCGCCGCGGGCTGCGCTCGAGCAGCGCCAGCAATTGCCCGTGGGGCAGACGCGAAAACATCGTCGTCGCACCCAGCCGCTTCGCCAGTTCAGCGTGGTCCATGCCGGCCTCCTGCAGGTGAGGGCAGTTTATACAGGCCGAGGCATGGGCAAACCCAGCCGGCGACGCCGGCAACCGCCGCCTCGTCCACAATCCCTGTGATGAGAAAGAGCTTCTCGCTGTCGGCCAAGCTCGGCGCCATCGGCAGCGTGCTGCTGCTCATGGCGCTGGCCTCGATCGGCCTCACGCTGTGGGTGACCTGGCAGCTCGAAGGCGGCGCGGCGGCGGTGAACGAGGCCGGCCGCATGCGCATGCAGACCTGGCGCCTGGCGCAGACCCTGGCCGCCGGCAACGGCGAGCAGCTGCAGGCGCACCTGGACCGCTTCGACCGGAGCCTGCTGCTGCTGCGCAGCGGCGACCCGTCGCGGCCGCTGTTCGTACCGCACGACGCCGAGTCGCAGCGTTCGTTCGAGCGCGTGCAGGCCGGATGGCAGGACCTGCGTGCGCGCTGGTCCGCGACCCCGGCGCCGACGGTGGCCGAGGCCGCGCTGCAGGCCGAGATCTTCGTCGGGCGCATCGACGCCTTCGTCAGCGCCATCGAGAGCCAGCTTGCGCGCTGGACCGCGCTGCTCAACGCCTTCCAGTTCGGGATGATGGCGCTGGCGCTGGCCAGCACGGTGGCGCTGCTGTACGCCGCCTACCTGTTCGTCTTCAACCCGCTGGCGCGCCTGCAGGCGGGCCTGGCGCGGGTGGGCGAAGGCGACCTGTCGGCGCGCGTGGAAGTCGAAGGCGACGACGAATTCGGCGTGCTCTCGGCCGGCTTCAACCGCATGGCGCAGACGCTGCAGGGCCTGTACCAGAGCCTGGAGGCGCGGGTGCAGGAAAAGACGCTGCGCCTGGAGTCCGAGCGCGCGCGCCTGGCCGCCCTGTACGAAGCCGCGGCCTTCGTCGCCACCGCCACCTCGCTGGATACGCTGGCGCAGGGCTTCGCACGCCAGGTGCGACGCGTGGCGCGCGCCGACGCCTCGGCGGTGCGCTGGTCCGACGAGTCCAACCAGCGCTACCTGATGCTGGCGTCGGACTGCCTGCCGCAGCAGCTGGTCGACGCCGAGCAGTGCCTGCCCGCCGGCGGCTGCTTCTGCGGCCAGCGCCAGGGCGACGCGGCCACGCGCGTCATCGCCATCCGCTCCGCCGACCCGGCGAAGAAGCCGGACCAGTGCGAACGCGCCGGCTTCGAAACCGTGATCGCGGTGCCGGTGCGGCTGCACGAACGCATGGTGGGCGAACTGAACCTGTTCTACCGCTCGGCGGCGACGCTGAGCGACGAGGACCGCACGCTGCTCGAGACCCTGGCCAGCCACCTGGCCGGCGCCATCGAAAGCCAGCGCGCCGGCGCGCTGGAGCGCGAGGCCGCGGTGGCCGAGGAACGCGGCCTGCTGGCGCGCGAACTGCACGACTCCATCGCGCAGGGCCTGTCGTTCCAGAAGATCCAGGTCGGCCTGCTGCGCGACGCGCTGCGGCGCCACGACGCGGCGCGCGCCGAGCGCGTACTCGACGAACTCGACGCCGGCGTGCGCGAAAGCCTGTCCGACGTGCGCGAACTGCTGATGCACTTCCGCACCCGCACCAATGCCGAGGACATCGAACCCGCGCTGCGCACCACGCTGCAGAAGTTCGAGCACCAGACCGGCCTGGCCACGCACCTCACGATCGAGGGCGACGCCATGCCGCTGCCGCCCGACGTGCAGGTGCAGGTGCTGCACGTGGTGCAGGAAGCGCTGTCCAACGTGCGCAAGCATGCCCGTGCGCGCGAGGTGTGGGTGGAAGTGCAGCAGGCGCCGCAGTGGCGCGTGGAGGTGCGCGACGACGGCCTGGGCTTCGCCCCCGGCGCGGCCGAGGCCGACCAGACCCACGTCGGGCTGCGCATCATGCGCGAGCGAGCGCAGCGCATCGGCGCCATGGTGGAGGTGGTGTCGGTGCCGGGTTCGGGCACCGCGGTGGCGCTGACGCTGCCGGAACGCGAGCGGCTGGCGGCATGACGAACACCCCCATCCGCGTGCTGCTGGTCGACGACCACACGCTGTTCCGCCGCGGACTCAACGCCTTGCTGGCCGGCGACGCGCGCTTCGCGGTCGTCGGCGAGGCCGGCGACGCCGGCGAGGCGCAGCGCCAGGCCGCGGCCTTGCAGCCCGACGTGATCCTGCTCGACAACCACCTGCCGGGCGTGGCCGGCGTCGACGCGCTGGCCGGGCTGCGCGAGGTCTCGCCCGGCTCGCGCGTGCTGATGCTGACCGTGAGCGAGGACGAAGCCGACCTCGCCGCGGCGCTGCGCGGCGGCGCCCAAGGCTACCTGCTCAAGACCGCCGACAGCGAATTGCTGGCCAGCGCCATCGAGCGCGCGATGCAGGGCGCCTCGACGATCAGCCCGGAAATGACCGGCAAGCTGGTCACCGCCTTCCAGACCCTGCACAGCGGCGGCGACGCCGCCCCACCGGCGGCGCAGGCCGACCCGATCCACAGCCTGTCGCCGCGCGAGCACGAGATCCTGGGCCACATCGCGCGCGGCGCCAGCAACAAGGAGATCGCGCGCGCGCTGGACATCGCCGAAACCACGGTCAAGATCCACGTGCAGCACATCCTGCGCAAGCTCAATCTGAGCTCGCGCGTGCAGGCCGCCGTCTACGCCACGGCGCGCACGGGCTGACGGCGTGGCGCGCGAAGACGACTTTCCCGCCACGCCGCTGCGCCGGCGCCTGCTCATCGCCGGTCTGGCCGTGGCCACGGCGGTGACGCTGATCCTGATGATGCTCGAACGCGTAGGCGCACCGCCGCTGCCGCAGCCGCCGCCGGTGCCGGACGCGGCGCGCTGTGCCGAGGGCCAGGACCGCGGCTGCCTCGGCGGCCGGGCCGAGGTGATCCTGGTGCCGACGGGCCCGGCCGTGCCCGCCTCCGCAGGCGCTGAGCGGTAAGGTCAGGGTCGGCCGTTTTCTTCGTTCTCCGCCGCACCGGCTGGCTGCAGCGGCGACAACCCCATCAACGCGTGCAGCGTGGCCAGCGAATCGGCCTCGTGCAAGGGCTTGTCGGGGCGCAGCCGCAGCATGCGCGGGAATCGCACCGCCACGCCGCTCCTGTGGCGCGGGCTGGCAGCGATGCCCTCGAAGCCGATCTCGAACACCAGCGTCGGCCGCACGCTGCGCACGGGGCCGAATTTCTCCAGCGTGTGGGCGCGCACGACGCGGTCCACGGCCTTGAATTCCTCGTCGCTCAGGCCCGAATAGGCCTTGGCGAAAGGCAGCAGCTGCAGCGCACCGGGCTGCGCCGGCTCGCGCCGTGCGATGGCCTCCACCACCGCCCGGGCCTCTGCTTCGCTGGCCGGGGGCCGGCTCCAGACGGCGAAGGTGTAGTCGGTATAGATGCTGGCGCGGCGGCCGTGGCCGGCCTGGGCATAGACGAGCACGGCGTCCACCGTCAGAGGGGCGATCTTCCACTTCCACCAGGTGCCGTCGGCCTTGGTGCGGCCGCTGCCGTAGCGCGACAGGCGATGCTTGAGCATGAATCCCTCGACACCGCGCTGGCGCGACTGCTCGCGCAGCGCGGCGCAGGCCGGCCAGTCGGCTGCGTCCACCAGCGGTGACAGGCGCAGCGCAGGGCCTTGAGTCGGCCCTTGCAGATGCGGTTCCAGCAGCGCCTCCAGGCGTTGCCGGCGTCCGTGCTGGGGTTCTTCGCGCCGGTCCAGACCGGCGGCTTCCAGCAGGTCGTAGGCCACGAAGGCCACGGGTGCCTCGGCCAGCAGCTTCTTGCCCACGGTCTTGCGGCCGATGCGCTGCTGCAGCAGGTTGAAGGCGGCCGGCACCTCACTGTGCGCTGGCCAAACCAGCAGTTCGCCGTCGAGCACGGTGGCGTCGGGCAAGGTGGCGGCTGCGGCCACCACTTCGGGGAAGCGTTCAGTCACCAGTTCCTCGCCGCGCGACCAGATCCACACCTGCCCAGCGCGCTTCACGAGCTGGGCGCGGATGCCGTCGTATTTCCATTCCACCAGCCAGTCGCTGCGCGACCCCAGCGTGTGCGGTTCGGCCTGCAGCGCGTGGGCCAGGAAGAACGGGTAGGGCTGGCCGGCCGGCGGTGCGCCTTCAGCCTCCTTCGAGACCAGCGCCTGCCAACGTGCCGCGCTGGGCGTGGCGCGGGCGTCGGTCCAGCCCACCAGGCGCTGCGCCACCAGCCTGGCGTCGAGCGCGGCGGCTTCGGCCACGGCGCGCTGCACCAGCAGCCGGCTCACGCCGACGCGAAAACCGCCGCCGATGAGCTTGACGGACAGGAAGCGCCCGGCGGCGTCGAGCTCGTCCCACGCCGCGGCCAGCCGATCGGCCTGTTCCGCGGGCGGCAGGCCGCGCAGCGGCAGCAACCGGGTCTCGATCCATTCGGCCAGGCCGGCGCCGGTGGTGCCCGCGGCCGGCGGCAGCAGGTGGGCAATGGTCTCGGCCAGGTCGCCCACGACCTGGTAACACTCGTCGAACAGCCAGGTGTCGATGCCGGCCTGGCGGCAGGCCAGGTCGCGCAGCAGCGCCGTGGGCACGGCCTGGCGCGGCTTGCCGCCGGCCAGGAAGTAGACCGCCCAGGCCGCGTCGGCGGCCGGCGCGGCGGCCAGGTAGCGCACCAGCGCCGCCACCTTGTCGCCGGTGGCGGTGCTGGCGTCCAGGGCCTGGAAGAGCTGGGCAAAGCGGCGCATGGCGGCCGCATCATGCCTGCCCGCGGCCGGCGCTGCCGCGTGCACGTGCCGGCCGGGGGCACCGGCCGGCGCGTCGGTGGCGGCTCAGGCCGCGCGCGGGTCGTGCCGGGCGACGCCGTAGTCGCGTCCGATGTCGGGTCCGGCGTAGCGCGTCCAGTGCTTCGGCACCTGGCGGCTCAGATAGACCGAGCCGCTGTCCCCGCCGACCAGCGAGTCGGCCCCGCCGTGGGCATGCGCGATGCCGAAAGTGAATCCCGTGCCGGCGGCCAGTGCCAAGGCCGTCATCGTCTTCGAGAGCGTGTTCATGAGAGAGTCCCCTTGTCCTGGCACCCGGAAGGTGGAGGCGGCCCGCGTTGGGTGCCTTCAGGCGCGGCCCGTGGAAGCAAAGGCAGGCGCCCCACGGCATCCGGCCATCGTGCAAGCTGATGAGGCACGCGCAATGTGTCCCCTCTTCTGGGGATCGATCGGCGATCGACGGCGCGCGACCGTGGACCCGCCGCGTCGCCTTCTCGGCGAGCGGGGGTTCAGCTGCTGCGGCCGCTCAGACGGCGGCGACGCGGGCCAGCACGGCGCCCGGCGCGAAGCGCTCGCCGGCGGCGACGACGATCTCCTCCAGCACGCCGGCATGGGGCGTGGGAATGTCCACCAGCGCGTGCAGCAGCCGGGCCCGGCCCAGCACCTGCCCGGCATGAACATGGTCACCTTCGGCCGCCAGCCATTGCTCGACGCAGGCCTCGGCACCGGCCTCGACCGCTTCCCAGGACTCCGGGTCCAGCACGATATGGCTCATCGATGGCTCCTGTTGCGCATCGGCCCGCCCAGACCGCTTCGCGGCCGGGCTGGCACGCCGGTTCCCGTCACTCGCTGCGCGGCTTGGCCGGCGCGCGCTTGGCGGCAGCGGCACGCGGCTTGGACGCGGCCGCTGCAGGCTGCTTGGCGGCGGCCGGCGCACGCTTGGCCGCGGCCTTCGGCGCTTTCGCAGGGGCAGCGGGTGCGCTGGCGGCCGCCTGTTGAGTGACCAGGGCTTCGGCACGCAGCCAGTCCTCGACCTCGTAGCCGTCGATGCAGCCACGCTGTTCGTACAGGAGATAGGCCATGCGGCGGACGGCCTCTTCGTGCCCTTCGGCCGGGATGGCGGCGGCAGGCTTCCCGGCCTTGGGCTTCTTCGCCTTGGCCACGACGGCTGGGGTTTCTTGCTTCATGAATCGTTCCCTGGGGTGGGTGGTGGGGGATGAACCGATGATCGCCTGAGGGCTGGACACGTCCGAAGCGATTGCAATCGGCGTGCCAATCGGAGAGGCTAGAGGCCTTGCATCAACCCGGAATTGAGCGTCGTCAAGTCCCTTGCGACCGGACATTCTGCTTGGCCTGCGGCGCCGATGAGCGATAGAAGTGCAGCACCTCGTAACCACCGCCCTCGTGCGCCCGGGACAACACCAGCGCATAGCTGCCGACGTGCCAGGACAAGGGCGCCGTGGCAGGACAGGGCGGCGGGCCGGCAAACTGGCGGGCCAGCGTGATGTGCGGGCGATACCCTCGTGCTTCGACCGGCACACCCAGGCGGTGCAATCCGTCGCCGAGGTCGGCATGCAGCCGTTCCAGCGCCGGCGGCAATTCGTCGGGCGGCGCGACGAGCAGACCACCCGGCCAAGGTTCGCAACGGCTGAATCGCAGTTCGAACGGCTGGAATGGCACCTGCAGCGCCGCGCGCAGCGCCGGCAACCGGTTGTCCGGCACGTCGGCCAGGAAATGCAGCGTGAGGTGCAGTCGCTCGCGTGCGACCGGTTTCGTGCCGACATCGCCCAAGCTGGGCGCCACCCAGGCGCCGAGTGCCCGGCGAAGGCGATCGTCGGGCCACAGGGCGAGGAACAGGCGAGCCGACCCGGGCCCGCACCGGCCGGCATCACCCTGCGCCCAGACGCTCATGCAAGATCCTCCCTGCCGCCTCGGGCACCCCCTGCCGGTCCGTGCCGGCAACGGGCAGGCCGCACTCAAGTGTCTGCGGGTTCGTCGTCCAGGCCCTGCGGCTCGGGCGCGCGCACCAGCGTCACCGGCACCGGGCTGTGCTGCAGCAGCGCCAGCGCCACTGAACCGGCGCCGCTTCCGGCGCCCCGGGCACCCATCACGACGGCTTCGCAGCCGTAGTTCTCGAGCAACTCCACCAGCAGGGTGGCCGGCTGGCCGCCGGCCACTTCGCTTTCGTACGAGAGGCCGGCGGCTTCGAGCAGCGCTTCGGCCGGCGCCAGCAACTCGGCGCCGGCATCGCTGCGCAGCTTTTCGATCACGTCGGCGTCGTGCACGACGACCATCTCGTACAGCGACGCCGGCTCCTGCACGTTGACCAGCACGAAATCGGCGCGCAGGCCTTCTTGCACCAGCGCCAGCGCGTGACGCACGGCGGCCAGCGCGGCGGCCGAGCCGTCGACGGGCAACAGGATCTTCATGCGGATTCTTCCAGTCAGTCTCGACAGCCCGAGGTTACGCTGCCGCAGCGCGCGTGGCGAGACCGTGGCACGGCTGCAGGCCGACGATGCGCCGGAGGCTTGACCGCCGTCAACCCGCTCTGGCCCCGCTGCCCACGGCGGCACGCGATGGCCGACAATGAATCCCTCATTGAGAGCATGAACCATGAACCGCCCCCTGCTGCTGACCGTGATCGCCACCGTGGCCGTGCTGGGCGGCGGGCCGCTGGCCGCCGCGCCGGGAGACCAACCCGTGCAGCCGCTGCCGCCTTCGACCCGGCTGGCCGACGACAAGCAGCGCGTGCGCAGCACCACCTTGCCCGCGCGCGGCCTGTTCGTGGGCGACAAGCTCAGCGACCGGGCGCGTGAACGGCTCGGCGAACTGATCGTCGACGCCAGCGACCTGAACGTGGAAGTGGCATTGCTGGTGCCCACCGGCCCCTGGCAGATCGACGGCAGCGGCGCCGGCGAACGCGACCTGACACCGGCGCGCTTGCAGTCCTTGCGCCGCTTTCTCACCGAACGCGGCGTCGACCCGAAACGGGTGTTCGTAGAGAGCCGCATCGACGAGAAGATCGCCGAGCCGCAGCTCACGCTGCAGATGGTCGGCCGGCCGGCGGCCGATTAGGCCGGCGAAGCCTCGGCGGCAGACCCCGGCTCGGGCGCCACGACTGGATCGGCCACCGCCGCGGCATCGTCGTCGGTACCGAAGGCGGTGCGGAAGCTGCCGGCCTGCAGGCCCTGCTGGCGCAGCCAGCGCACCATCACCGCCTCGTAGCCGTGGGTCACGATGACCCGGCCCGCCCCGGTGGCCGCGATGGCCGCCTGCAGGCCCGGCCAGTCGGCGTGGTCGCTGAGCACGAACCCGCGGTCCAGCCCCTGGCGCCGGCGCGCCCCGCGCAGCTGCATCCAGCCGCTGGCAAAGGCGTCACTGCAGTCGCCGAACCGACGCACCCAGGCGCTGCCCAGCACGGCCGGCGGGGCGACGACGAGGGCGCGCTGGAGCAGCGAGCGTTCGGCCACCTGCTCCGCGCGCAGCGTGGGCGGCAGCGCCACGCCGGCCGCCCGGTAGGCATCGTTCAGCGGCTCGACGGCGCCGTGCACCACGATCGGCCCGATCGCCGCGTCCACGCCCGCCAGCAGCCGCTGCGCCTTGCCCAGGCTGTAGGCCAGCAGCAGGCTGGCGCGGCCGGCGTCGGCATTGGCCTGCCACCAGGCGTTCACCTCGGCCAGCACCTCGCGCTGCGGCCGCCAGCGGTAGACAGGCAGGCCGAAGGTGCTTTCGGTGACGAAGCAGTGGCAGCGCACGGGTTCGAAAGGCGTGCAGGTATCGTTGTGGTCGCCCGCGTGGCCGCTCAGGAAGTAGTCGCCCGACAGCACCCACACCTGGCCGCCGTGTTCGAGCCGTACCTGCGCCGAGCCCAGCACGTGCCCGGCCGGGTGCAGGCTGATGCGTACGCCGCCCACCGACACGATCTCGCCATACGCCAGGCCCTGCAGGTTGATGGCGCCCAGGCGGGCGCGCAGCACGCCGGCGCTCACCGCGGTGGCCAGGTAGGCGCCGTGGCCACGCCGCGCGTGGTCGGCATGGGCGTGGGTGACGATGGCGCGCGGCACCGGCCGCCAGGGGTCGATCCAGAAGTCGCCCGCGGGGCAGTACAAGCCCTCGGGACTGGCCACCACCAGGTCGTCGGCGCCGGAGTCGGGCATGGCGGACGATCGCAGCGGCGGTCAGTAGCGGCCGGTGATGCCGGCCACGCGCAGGTACAGCGCCGCCGCCCAGGCCACCACGGCCCGTTGCAGCCAGCCGCGCCAGCCCGCCTGCATGGGCGTGGCAGTGACCTCCACGGAAACCGCGAAGGCGGCGTCGAAGCGCTCGGCCAGGGTGCTCGCGAAACCGGGGTCGCGCACCACCACGTTGGCCTCCAGGTTGAGCAGCAGCGACAACGGGTCGATGTTGGAACTGCCCACGGTGGCCCAGTCGTCGTCGACCACCGCCACCTTGGCGTGCAGGAAGGCCGGCGTGTATTCGAAGATGCGCACGCCGGCAAAGCGCATCTGGTCGTAGAGCACGCGCGCAGCCAGTGCGGCGATACGGTAGTCGATCTTGCCCTGCAACAGCAGGCGCACCTGCACGCCGCGCTTCGCGGCGCGGTGCAGGGCGCGCCGGAAACTGCGCCCGGGGTAGAAATACGGCACGGCGATGTCGACCCGCGTGCGGGCGTGGCGGATGGCCTGGACATAGCTGCGCTCGATGGCGCGGCGCTGGCGCACGTTGTCGCGCACGATGAAGGCGGCGCGCACGGGCGTCCGGTCCGGCACTTCGGCGGCCGGCGTCACGCCGCGCAGCTCGCGCAGCACGGCCATCGTCTTGAGTCCCGGCCGCGCACTGCGCGCGATGGCGCGCACCTCGTCGCGCCAGCCGCGCGTGAGGTGGGCACGGGCCCACATCGCTCGCGTCGTGGCGTGAACCGAGGCGGCCAGCGGGCCACTCACTTCCACCGCATAGTCCAGCCGCGGCGTATCGGTCCAGCCGTGGTTCATGTCGTGGCGGTCGTCGATGAGGTTGATGCCGCCGACGAAGGCCACCTGCTCGTCGCACACGCACAGCTTCTGGTGCAGGCGGCGCAGCTGGCCGGGCTGCAGCCACGAATACCAGCGGTCTAGCGGGCGGAAGACCTCCAGCCGCACGCCGCCGCCGGCAAACAGCGCGCGCACGCGCGGCAGCGTGGCGATGGAGCCGAAGCCGTCCACCACCACGTGCACCGCCACGCCGCGCGCCGCGGCGCGGTTCAGCGCGTCAGCGATGGTGGTGGCCGCGGGGTCGTCGTGGAAGATGTAGGTGGCCAGCCAGACTTCCGCCGCGGCGGCATCGATGGCCTGGCGCATGCGCGGAAACAGCGCCTCACCGCCCTCGAGCAGTTCGACCCGGTTGCCGCCCACGAAGCGCGGCGCCGGAACCCGGGTCCAGTTGCGCAGGGCTTCGAGGTCGGCGCCGGGCACGCGAAGCGGGGGCGCTCAAGCGCGCTCGAGTTCGGCCACCAGCGGCAGGTGGTCGGACATGCGCGCCCAGGCCGTGCCGCGCGGCACCATCGTCGTGCGGCAGGCCAGCCCGCGCACGTAGAAGCGGTCGAGCGCGAATACCGGCGCCAGCGAAGGAAAGGTGGCCTTGTGCAGGCGCTGCTCGCCGGGCGCCACGGCACGCTGCAGGCCGCAGGCGCGCATGGCGTCGTCGAGCCGCTCGCCCCAGTCGTTGAAGTCACCCGCCACCACCAGCATCTCGCCGGGGGGCACCTCGGCTTCGATGAAGCCGGCCAGCCGCTGCACCTGGCGCACGCGGCTGCGATGCACGAGGCCGAAGTGCACCACCACGGCGTGCACCGTGGCGCCGTTCCAGGCCACCGGCACGTGCAGCAGGCCGCGCTGTTCGAAGCGGTGGTCGCTCACGTCGTGGTGGCCCACGTCGCCGATGGGCCAGCGCGCCAGCAGCGCGTTGCCGTGTTCACCCCAGCGCGTGCGGGCGTTGGTGCGGTAGGCCACGCCGTAGCCTTCAGGGGCCAGGAATTCGGCCTGGCCCTCGGCCGGCCAGCCGAAGGAGGTGCGCTCGAAGCGCCGCGCCTCGCGCGCATGGTGCAGCCGCACTTCCTGCAGGAATACCAGGTCGGCGTCGAAGGACTCGACCGCCAGGCCCAGGTTGTGGATCTCCAGCCGCTTGCGCGGGCCCACCCCGCGCACGCCCTTGTGGATGTTGTAGGTGGCCACGCGCAAGGTGCCGGCGGCGGTGCCGCTGCGCTCGGTGGCCGGCAGCAACGTGGAATTCAAGGGGTTCAAGGCATTCATCAGGCGCTGCCGGCCAGTCGTGGCAGGTGCAGGATGGCTTCGGCATTGCTGGGCGAGAAGCAGCGGTCGGCCGCTTCGCGCCAGGGCAGCCACTGGTAGTGCAGGTGTTCACGCGGGTCCAGCACCACCGGCGTGCCGGGCTCGACGGTGAGGCCGAAGACATGCTCGGTGTTGTGCGTGACGCCGGGGGCATAGCGGTGGCGCCACACGGGGTAGATCTCGTAGCGGTTGGTCAGGTCCCAGTCGCGCAGCAGCCCGCCGGCGATGCCGGTCTCCTCGAGCACCTCGCGGCGTGCGGTCTCGGCCAGGGGTTCGTCCGGCGCATCCAGCGAGCCGGTGACGCTCTGCCAATAGCCGGGCTTGTCGGCGCGCTCGATCAGCAGCACATCGAGTGCCGGCGTGTGGATGACCACCAGCACCGACTCCGGAATCTTCGGCGGGCGGGGCTCAGACACCGCTGACCACCGCGTCCATGGCGTCGATGATGCGGTGCGACTCGGCACGCAGCGAAGCGACCGGCCGGCCCAACCCCCTGGCGAAGAGCGTGCCGGCCTCGTGCGCCTTCAGCGCCAGCCGTTCGCCCGCGATGTCGAACTGCGGCGCCAGCCGCTGCGGCAGGCGCGGTGCGGCCACCAGGCTGCGCGACAAGGGCGCGACCAGACGCGTGGGCAGCGCGTCGAGCAGGTCGCTCTGCAACACGACCAGATAGGGAATCTCGTCGCGCGCGCGCACCACCGGGTTGGGGTAGACGTCCCACTGCGCCATGGCGGGTTACCAGGTGCGGAACTCTTCGTTCCAGATGCCGTATTTCTCGAAGTGGCGGTTCTGCTCATCCACCCAGTCCTTGTACCTGGCGTAGAACTCCTCGGCGGTACGCGGTTCCGCGGCGTCCGGAGCGCTGCGCCGCTCGGCCACCAGCAGCGCGTCGTAGCGTTCGGCCGAGATCAGCACGCTGTGCCGGCGGCCGGATTTCTCGATCACCACCGGTTCGCGCTGGCAATGTTCGAGCATCTGGCCGAGGCGGTTCTTGGCTTCGGTGGCGGTGACTTCCATGGCCGGGCTCCTTCAAAGGGCTTCGCAGGCGAATGGGCCATTTTAGCTATTTCAACCGATCAAGCGGCCGAGGTGGGGTTGCGCAAGCGAATGTGCAGTTCACGCAACTGGTTCTCGTCGACCAGGCTCGGCGCACCGGTGAGCAGGCACTGCGCACGCTGCGTCTTCGGGAAGGCGATGACGTCGCGGATGCTCTCGGCGCCGGCCATCAACGTGGCGATGCGGTCCAGCCCGAAGGCCAGCCCGCCGTGCGGCGGCGCGCCGTATCTCAGCGCGTCGAGCAGGAAGCCGAACTTGAGCTGCGCTTCCTCGGGCCCGATCTTCAGCGCGCGGAAGACCTTGCTCTGCACCTCGGCGCGGTGGATACGCACCGAGCCGCCGCCGATCTCCCAGCCGTTGAGCACCATGTCGTAGGCCTTGGCCACGCAGCGCCCGGGGTCGGTGTCCATGAAGTCCTCGTGGCCTTCCTTGGGCGCCGTGAAGGGGTGGTGCACGGCGTTCCAGCGCTGGCTCTCCTCGTCGTATTCGAACATCGGGAAGTCCACCACCCATAGCGGCGCCCAGCCTTCGGCCACCAGGCCGTGCTTGCGGCCGAATTCGCTATGGCCCACCTTCAGCCGCAGCGCGCCCAGCGCGTCGTTCACGATCTTGGCCTTGTCGGCGCCGAAGAACAGCAGGTCGCCGTTGCGCGCGCCGGTGCGCGCGACGATCTCGGCCAGGGCCGCGTCGTGCAGGTTCTTCACCACCGGGCTCTGCAGGCCCTCGCGGCCCTTCTCGGCGTCGTTGACCTTGATCCAGGCCAGGCCCTTGGCGCCGTAGATCTTCACGAATTCGGTATAGCCGTCGATCTCGCTGCGGCTCATCTCGGCGCCGCCCGGGATGCGCATCGCCACCACGCGCCCGCCGGGGGTCGTGGCCGGGCCGGAGAAGACCTTGAAATCCACCGTCTTCATGAGCTCGGTGAGTTCGGTGAATTCGAGCTTGACGCGCAGGTCGGGCTTGTCGGAGCCGTATTTGTGCATGGCATCGGCGTAGGTCATCTGCCCGTACGGCGGCAGTTCCACGCCGAGTGCACGGCGGAAGACGCTGCGGATCATGGCTTCGGTGATGGCGCGGATCTCGTCTTCGGCCAGGAAGCTGGTCTCGATGTCGATCTGCGTGAACTCGGGCTGGCGGTCGGCACGCAAGTCCTCGTCGCGGAAGCACTTCGTGATCTGGTAGTAGCGGTCGAAGCCGGCCACCATGAGCAGCTGCTTGAACAGCTGCGGGCTCTGCGGCAGCGCGAAGAAGTGGCCGTCGTGCACGCGGCTGGGCACCAGGTAGTCGCG
>Ga0138256_10005392_pt1 | contig 13531 bp, 15 predicted proteins | sample KNB2016incub_MG_FD_105486 | JGI IMG/M metagenome (GOLD analysis project Ga0138256, IMG submission 105486) | Active sludge microbial communities from wastewater in Klosterneuburg, Austria - KNB2014incub_MG | ecosystem: Engineered > WWTP > Activated sludge > Unclassified | place: Austria...
CATTCATAATAGGAGGTTAACGATGTTTTACGGTGGCGGAAGTTATATGATTTTATTCATATTATTTATATTGGCATCACTTGCCAACATGGGTGTGAAATCAACATTCAATAGATTTCATAAAATTAGAAACACAAGAGGGTTAACTGGCGCGCAGGCTGCTGAGGCAGTCCTTCGAAATAATGGCATCTATGATGTGACCGTAGAACGCGTGAAAGGTCATTTAACCGATCACTATGATCCAAGGTCTAAGACAATTAGATTATCAGAGCCCGTTTATGATAACCCGTCCATTGCATCTGTCAGCGTTGCTTGTCATGAAGCTGGTCATGCACTTCAACATGCGAACGGTTATGTGCCACTAAAGCTCAGAACGATGATTTTACCAGCCGCACAACTTGGCTCGCAAGCACTGATGCCAATGTTTATAATAGGTATCGTGTTATCGTTGCCTCAACTTGTCACCATTGGTATTTTGTTTTTCTCTTTTTCTGTCGTTTTTCAAATTATAACACTCCCGGTTGAGTTTGATGCGAGTTCAAAAGCAATTCGCATGATGGATGCATACGGTATTTTGAGCGACGAAGAGAATGCGAGCGCTAAAAAAGTGCTAAACGCGGCGGCTATGACGTATGTTGCTGCAGCGGCAATGGCTATAGGTCAACTTGTTCGTATGATTCTTTTTAATCGAAGAAGTGATTGACACTACCCTAGGGTTAAATCGACCCTAGGGTTTTTGATTATATTAAATTATTTTGATAATTGGCCTATAAGTATTAAAAAATGCAGTTATCTTTGATATAATGGTTCAGATAAGCAAGGAGATTAATATGAAGATAAATGCAAGGAAATTAGCTTTAAGGATACTAGATGAAATTGATCAAACACATGACTTTTCACATTTAGTTGTCAATCGGATGTTTCAAAGATACGATATTGAATCCGCCGACCGTCGGTTTGTTTCACATATCGTTTTTGGCGTTTTAGAAAACAAACTTTTACTCGATTATTATATTAGAAAACTATCTGCTCAAAGATTTTCTAGGATAGATCCAAGTATCGTTAATATATTACGTATGGGCCTCTATCAACTGGTCTATATGACAAAAGTGCCGGATTCAGCGGCGGTTGATGAAAGTGTCAAACTCTCTAAAGGCATCACGGCAAAAGATGCGAATTTCGTCAATGGCATTTTGCGTACTTTTTTAAGGTCAAATAAAATAATCCCTTTACCTGATCGAAACAAACATTTAGTGACGTATCTTGGTATCAAATACTCATTTCCTGAATGGCTCGTTGAGTTGTGGCTAAGTGCATATGGTGAGAAAACCACAGAAAACTTGCTAGAAGCAAGCAACAAGACGCCGCGCTTGTCACTGAGAGTCAATACCCTTCAAACCGATTTGGCAACACTGCAAAGCAAATTCGATGCAGTGGGTATTGTATCCATCCCATCAGAATTAGTGCCTCAAGGACTTATCATTGAATCGCTTAACAACTTGTCGATGCAACAAATCCCAGGATACTTAGAAGGGGATTTTATGATTCAAGATATCAGTTCGATGTGCGTTGGACATCTTTCAGGTGTTAAAGACAACCAAACGGTATTGGATGTCTGTGCGGCACCAGGTGGTAAAGCAACACACATGGCAGAACTGATGCACAATACAGGTCATATCATTGCGCGCGATAATCAAGAAGAAAAACTTGAAATCATTAAGGAAAATGTGGAACGTCTGAAGATCAAAAATGTTATAGTAGAACCATATGATGCATTGGTAATTGATCCGTCGCTCATTGAGAAGATGGATGTGGTATTGGTGGATGCGCCGTGTTCAGGGCTTGGCATTATTAGACGTAAACCAGACATCAAATACAACAAATCTCTTGAATCCCTTTCTGAGCTTGTTGAAATTCAAAAGGGCATATTAAAGAATGCTGCAGAATATGTTAAAGTTGGTGGTACATTGATGTATAGCACCTGCACACTTAATCCTGCTGAAAATCAAGATATCGTCAATTGGTTTTTGAAGCAAGATGCACGATTTAAAGTGGTTCCCTTATCAGAAGTGGGGTACTTAACACTATTTCCAAGTAAGCAAGATACCGATGGTTTTTTCATCGCTAAATTAAATAAAATCAACGAATGAGGTAAGGAATGAGAGCTGCTGCACGTACGGATGTAGGCGTAACAAGAGAAAATAATGAAGACTTTTTATTGATTCACGAAGCTTTAAATTTATTTATTGTTTCAGATGGTATGGGTGGGTATCAAGCGGGCGAAATTGCTTCGGAAATCGCTGCAAAAACCATCATGGCCTCATTTAAGAAAAAAGAACACTTTAACTTTGAAACAGATATAGAGTCGCTGTTAATTGAAGCGAACGAAGCGATCTTGGCTTATGTAAAAGACCATTCTGAATGTCGTGGCATGGGTACAACGGTGGTTATTGCCTATGTTGTTGACAATGAAATTTGGGTTGCCAATGTTGGCGATAGCAGATGTTATGGTATCTCTGGTGATTCAGTTATGCAGTTATCTGAAGACCATTCACTTGTATCAGAGCTTGTTAAGATTGGTAGCATCAGTGCCGAAGAGGCTGAAAAGCATCCCGACAGAAATATTATCACAAGTGCATTAGGGGTCGATCGTAAATTTGAGATTTTTAAAGTGAAGCATCGTAAAGCGGATTTTAGCCATTTATTATTGTGTTCTGACGGCTTATCCAATATGGTATCGTCTAATGAAGTTTTGGATGTTTTCAAACGCATAGACTTTGATCAAATTCCAAAAGTTTTAGTAGACTCGGCAAATGCACACGGCGGTAGAGACAATATCACCGTTGTTTGCGTCGAACTATAAGGAGGGCACATGAATCAATTAATAGGAAGCAACTTGGGAAACCGTTATGAGATTATAGAGATACTTGGTACAGGGGGTATGGCGGTCGTTTACAAAGGTAAAGATCTCATTCTTAACCGTATGGTCGCAATTAAAGTTTTAAAACAAGAATTTAGCATGGATGCTGAATTTGTAAAAAAATTCCGAAAAGAGTCTCAAGCAGCTGCGAGTCTATCTCATCCAAATATTGTAAACGTCTTTGACGTTGGACAAAATGAAAATATTCACTATATTGTTATGGAAATAGTCAATGGCAATACATTGAGAGACTATCTCAACAATATGCAAGGTTTCATGAAAGAAGATGCCATCCTCATTATAGGCCTTCAAATTGCCTCAGCATTGTCACAAGCGCACCAAAACGAAATCGTTCATAGAGATATTAAATCACAAAACATTTTGATCAATGAACAGGGCAGTGTTAAAGTAACGGATTTTGGAATCGCAAGAGCAGCAACGACGGCAACGATGGTTAATACTAAAGAAGTTATCGGATCGGTTCATTATTCATCACCTGAACAAGCACGTGGTGGTTATGTGGATGCACGCAGTGATATTTATTCACTGGGTATTTTACTATACGAACTCGCGACGAAGACGCTTCCATTTGAAGGCGATTCACCCGTGACGATTGCGTTAAAGCAAATTAAAGATGACATGCCAAATCCTCAGATGGTAAATAAAGAGATCAGTGAAGGGTTGTCATCCATCATTCATAAGTGTACAGAAAAAGTGCAAAATGACCGATATCAAAGCGTTCTGGATTTAATTGAAGATCTTAAAGAACTCAGAATGAACAAGCAGTTTATCGTTCAGAATCAACAGTATAACAACCATGAAACCACTGTATTGCCAATGATATCAGAAGAAGTTCTAATGGCACATCAAACCAAACATAGACAACCGCGCAACACAAATGATGAGGGTCAAAGTGCACTTGTTAGTGAATCACCTAAACGTAAAGTACCTGAAAAGAATAAAGTTAATATGACACTTGTTATTCTAGCGGCTTTAGTAATGGCTGCAATTGTGTTTGGTGTGGTGGCTTTCAGTAAATTCACGGATATTTTTGATGCAAATGAAGTCAATGTGCCAAGCGTTGTCGGTTTAAGTTCAGAAGAAGCTGTTAGGATTTTAAAGGATGCAGGTCTTAAATCGGATGTTAGTGAACAACGTGTACACAATGACATAGAAGAAGGATACATTATCTCTCAATCGCAAAACGCTGGGGATAAAGTCAAAGAAGGATTTACGATCAAACTTGTTGTGAGTAGCGGTGGGGTGCAATCTATTATCCCCAATGTCAAACAGCAATCTTTAACAGAAGCTCAAGTGATGATTGAAAATGATGGTTTTATCGTCGGAGAAATTTCTTATGCATTCAATGATTTACCTGAAAACATGATTATCAGTCAAACACCAAAATCAGGCATTAAAATGCCTCAAGGCACAGTGGTTGACTTGGTCGTCAGTCAAGGGTTAGAAACGGATAATTTAATCGTGCCATCTCTTGAAACAAAAACGATTCGAGAAGCGGAAAGTACGTTAAATGCCATTGGTTTGAAACTAGGTGAGATTGCGTATGCAATTAGTACCACAATTGAAAAAGGGCAAGTCATAACAAACAGCAAAATTGGCACTGAAGTTGAGCCAGGAACAGTCATTGATATCATTGTAAGCAGTGGACCAACTGAAGATACTTCAGAACCATCTACGGAGGCCACAACAGAAAATACTTCAAGTGAACTAAGACTACTTGTTCCAATTGAGACAGATAAATTTTTACAAGAGACTGAGACTATAAAAATCGAGATGGTCCAAGGTGATCTAAGAACGATCGTCTATGAAAAAGTACATTCAAAATCAGAGGGCGCTGTATTTGAGGTTCAATGTAAAGTAAGCGGTACAGGCAGTGCTAAAATACTCGTTTACTATGGTGCAATAGTAGGACTCGAGCAGGATATACAATTCTAAGGAGACGTGATTCTTGCATGACACATGGCATAATTTTTAAAGGGATTGGCGGTTTTTACTATGTAAAACGTGAAGGCATTCTCTATGAGTGTAAAGCACGAGGCAAATTCAAAAATGATAAAGTGGTTCCAATGGTGGGCGATTACGTAACCATTTCAGTTCATGATGAAGAAAAAAAACTTGGCATGATTGAAGCCATTCATGAACGGAAAAATACACTTTTGAGACCAGTGGTTGCTAATGTTGATCAAGCAGTTGTTGTATTTTCAATCAAAAATCCAATGCCTAATATTACACTATTAGATAAAATGATCGTGCTCGCTGAACATTCAGGTTTGGATGTAATCATTTGTTTTAACAAATCGGATTTAGATACCAATTTTGATTTTGAAACCTATAAGGCAATCTATGAACGTGCAGGTTATCAAGTTGTGAAAACCTGTGCCATTAACAAAGAAGGCGTAGATGATTTACTAAGTTGTTTGCAAGGCAAGATTAATGTCTTTTCAGGGCCATCGGGTGTGGGTAAGTCGTCGCTTCTCAATGCCATCGAAAACTATGCTGTTGAAATTGGTGCACTTAGCGAAAAAATTAAACGTGGCAAACACACAACGCGCCATTCAGAACTTTTTGAACTCACGAATGGCGGCATCATAGTGGATACACCTGGCTTTACATCATTATCGGTGCAAGAAGTTGATCCTGATGATCTTAGTTCATATTTTCCTGAATTCAGAAGGATTGCAGAGAATTGCCGATTTGATAACTGTTACCATCAAAATGAACCTGGTTGTGAAGTCAAACGCGCCGTCGAAAATCAAGAAATTTCAAAAGTTAGATATGATGCTTATCTTTATATTTTTAACGAAATTACGGAACAAAGAAGGAGAACAAATAAATGGTAAAAATCGCACCTTCAATTTTATCGGCAGACTTTTCAAGATTGCTCGAACACGTTAAAGAAGTGGAAGACGCAGGCGTTGAGTATCTGCATATCGATGTTATGGATGGTCATTTCGTTCCAAATATCTCATTTGGTGCACCTATCATGAAATCACTAAAAGGGAAAACTAAGTTATTCATGGACGTTCATCTTATGATTGAAAATCCAGATCAGTATATTGCGGATTTCGTTGATGCAGGTGCGGATTTAATAAACGTGCATATTGAAACGTGCACACATATTCACCGCACCATACAACTTATAAAAAGTCATGGCGTTAAAGCAGCGGTTACACTGAATCCTGGAACGCCACTAAATACCCTTGAAGAAATTCTGCCAGAGCTTGATATGGTGCTTCTCATGTCTGTGAATCCTGGTTTTGGGGGTCAAAGCTATATTGAAGCAACGACTGACAAAATCAAAAGACTTAAAGCGATGATTGATCGTAAAGAATTAACTTGCGATATTGAAGTTGACGGTGGCATCAATTTGAAAAATGTAAAAACAGTTGTCGCCGCTGGCGCCAACGTCATTGTTGCCGGCTTTGCAATCTTCAATACAGAATCTATCCAGAATACGGTGAAAGCATTTAGAGAGCAACTATGCGTTGGGGATTAATTGCCTTAAATGGCACAGTGGAATCAACGGAAATATTGAAGCATCAAGTGAATCGATACATGGGGGCAGAGACACCCGAATGGGTTATAGGCGTTGATGGCGGGTGTAAATTGCTTGAACATCTTAAAGTGACGCCAACAGTCATTATCGGCGATTTTGATTCTATTGGAGATTTAAAGTACTTTAAATCTTTATGGCCACTTGCTGAAATCAAGACGTTTCCGCCTGAAAAAGATTATACCGACGCAGAGCTTGCTTTTGAAGAAGCAGCACAGCTAAATCTTGATAGAATCGCTGTTGTTGGCGGACTCGGTGGGCGTGCAGATCATATGCTGAGCATCTTATATTTGATTGATCGCTATCCAAATTGCGTCATTATTGATGAACACAATTTCATTGAACACATTGAAGCACCAATCGCTATAAATTTAAAAAAAGCGGATTTTCAAAACACTTATTTATCAATCTTGCCTGATGTCTATCAACTTGAAGGGATCAATTTGAGGGGTTTCAAGTACCCGCTTGTTAATGCCACCATACGCAGGTCACAAACGCTTGGTATCAGTAATGAGATTGTTGATGAAGATGCAAGCATTGAGATTGAAAAAGGGACTGGGTATTTGGTATTCTCACAAGACCGTACCCGGTAAGTAACCATAAAAAAAGGTCATGCCTATTGGCATGACCCATTTTTCGTTTGTCAATTATACTGCTCTTTGAACTTTACCAGAACGTAAACATCTGCTACAAACCTTGATTCTCTTAGTGCCACCGTTAACATTAGCTTTTACGCTTCTTAAGTTAACTGACCAAGTTCTTCTATTATGGTTGTTAGCATGGCTGACAGTGTTTCCTGAAATTTTACCTTTACCGCATACTTCACACGATCTTCCCATTTATTACACCTCCTTCGAGTGATTACTCGTAACATAACAAACTTATTTTATCAGAGCAAGGTTGACATTTCAAGTAAAAAATCTTTTTCAGCATGACTTTTTTGTAATTATTTCTATGTTCACACCTTATTAACTTGATATTAGGCGCATCTTACATTAAAATAACTATATCACGGTAAAGTTCTATCATTGAGGAGGTAAATGATGTCCATCAAAATAAATAACGAGATTGGTGATATTTCTATTAAAAATGAAGTTATCGCCACAATCGCAGCTGTATCTGCTATGGAGTGTTACGGTTTAGTTGGCATGACTTATAAATCAGCTAAAAGCGGCCTCGCTAAAATCCTTAAAGGTGAGCACCTATCAAAAGGTGTTGAAGTACAAGTTGAAGAAACTGGAGTGAAAATAAATCTTTTCGTAATCGTTCAGTTTGGCACAAAATTATCTGTCGTTGCTGAGAATATTATCGAAAAAGTAAAATATAATGTTGAAATGCAAACGGGCTTAAATGTGATTGAGGTAAATTTAAACATTGAAGGCGTTAAAGTTCAGGAGTAATAGGAGGAAGTCAAGTGGAGTTAAAAACCATTAATGCTGAGCTACTTGCTAAAATGTTTAAGCAGGGAACGTTCGAGCTGAACAAGAATAAAGGGATTGTCGATTCGTTAAATGTGTTTCCAGTTCCAGACGGTGATACAGGAACGAATATGTCATTGACGATGAACTCAGCGATAGAAGGACTTTCTAAAATGGGCTTTGAAACCGTTGAAGATGTTTCAAAGTCTATTTCTAAAGGGTCACTCATGGGCGCTAGAGGTAATTCAGGCGTTATTTTATCGCAAATCTTCAGAGGCTTTGCAAAAGGTTGTAAAGGAAAGACTGTACTCACATCTGCAGATTTATGTATAGCCTTTAAAGATGCTGCAGACACTGCATATAGTGCCGTTCTTAAACCAGTGGAAGGAACTATACTCACCGTAATTCGTAAGATTGCAGATAAAAGTATGGAGTATGCACATGAAAATTTGGATACGATTGAACTTATGAAACTACTCATTAAAAAAGGCGAAGAAACGCTAGAACTGACGCCGGAATATTTACCTGTACTTAAGCAAGCCGGTGTTGTCGATGCCGGCGGAAAAGGATTAATCTATATTCTACAAGGTTGTTTGGATGCGATGGAAGGTAAAGAATCTAGCCTCGAATCACTTAAAACAAGCACTTATAAAGCGCCAGCTCAAAATATCATTAATACAGAAGATATTATCTTTGCATATTGTACAGAATTCATTGTTGAAGGCGATAATATGGATGGCCATAAATTGCGTGCGACCATTGAAACAATGGGGGATAGCATGGTGTTTGTTCAGGATGAAGATTTAATTAAAGTCCATGTGCATACGAATGCGCCTGGTCTTGCACTCGAAGAAGCCTTAAAGTATGGCGCGCTTAAAAAAGTGAAAATTGAAAATATGAAAGATCAACATAGTACCATTATCGAAGGGGCACATGATATCTATGCCTCAAATGAGATAGAAAAAGAATCCGTGGACATTGAGTATGAAACCGATTACGGCTTTATTGGCGTGGCTATGGGGGATGGGTTTGTTCGCATCTTCAAAGATTTAGGTATTCATGGCAATATCTTGGGTGGTCAAACAATGAATCCGAGCACAGAAGATTTCATGAAGGCGATTGATCATTGTCCATCTGAATACATTTTCTTATTCCCAAACAATAGCAATATTATCATGGCAGCGAATCAAGCCAAAGAATTAAGTGACAAAAAAGTTTTTGTCATTCCAACGAAAACGATGCCACAATGTATTACATCGATGTTAGTCTTTAACAGAGACCAGACCGCGGAAGAGAATTATACGGCAATGTGTGAGAGTCTCTCTAGTGTCAAGACCATTCAAATAACGTATTCAGTAAGAAATACGACGTTTAATGATTTAGAGATTGAGAAAGATGATTATCTTGCTGTTGCGGATGGTTCAATCAAAGGCGTAGGCAAAGACATTGAAGCGGTCATTTTCGAATCGATAGAAAACACGATGCAGGCAGATGCTGAAATTCTTTCCGTCTATTATGGGTCGGATGTCACTGAAGCTGAAGCCATTGCCATCGTAGAAAAGTTAGAGGCTAAGTTTCCAGACTTAGAAATTGACGTCTATTCCGGTGGTCAACCCATTTATTATTACGTTTTTTCGATTGAATAAATAGACTAGAGGCAGGGCTTGCAAACATATGATTTGCTTAGACTTGCCTTTTTTTATGATTTTCTTTAAATGCGTGAGGTGAAACGATGTACGATCAACCATTGACGCGCCTAAAAGGCGTAGGTGAAAAAAAAGCTGAAAAACTTAAAAAAATTGGGCTTGTGACTTTTGATGATGTTCTTTACGATTTTCCGAGACGCTATATGGATCGACGGTTTGTTAAGCACGTTACAGAGATTGCATCTGAAGAAATGGGGGTCATTTCAGCACGCGTTATAAAGAAACGAACAAAATATATTCAAAAAACTAAAAAAGAGATGCTTATACTCGATGTGACTGAAGGCTATTTTACAGGCGAAATTTTGTTTTTTTCATCCAAGTTTTTTATGGGTGATTTTGAAGAAGGGTCGCATTATTTTTTCTATGGTAAAGTCGAGAAGAGTGGACCTTTATTTAAAATGATTCAGCCAGATTATGCACCTATTGAGGACACCTCATTCTTAGGCATTATCCCTATTTACAATGCGACTTTAGGCATTTCACAGAATGATCTCGTATCGGTGCATAGGCAAGTGCTGCGTTACTTAGCCAATCAGATTGAAGATACACTGCCAGAGTCGCTTAGGGCTATTGCAGGGATTATACCTCTTGAAACGGCCATGCATCAAATTCATTTTCCGACATCAAAAGAAGGCTATGTCACAGCAAAGAAGCGTATTGTATATGATGAACTCTTCTTTTTACAACTTAGACTCATTTTGCTTAAACGCAATTACCACAAACCCCTTTTGAAACCGTTTGTCTTAGATGCACAGATGGATGCAGTTATGACACGCATTCCATTCGAACTCACAAACGCACAAAACGCTGTATTACGTGATATATTTGAAGATCTTCAAAGTGGGTATAGTATGAACAGATTGGTTCAAGGTGATGTTGGCTCAGGTAAAACCATTATCGCTTTTCTGACACTTTTGTTATCCGTTTTTAATGGCAAACAAGGCATTTTATTAGCACCAACAACTTTACTTGCAGAACAGCACTATGAGAATTTTGTTAAGTTATTTCCAGATTTTACGAGTTGTTTGCTGACGTCAAGTGTCCTTACCTCTGAAAAAAAGCGCATCAAGGCGGCAATATTGGAGGGGACGATAAAAGTTATTATTGGCACGCATGCGGTTATACAAGACGACGTTAAATTTTCAAATCTTGGCGTTGTGATCACAGATGAGCAACATCGATTTGGTATTCGCCAACGTTTATCCGCACTGCAGAAAGCTGAAAAACCGCATGCGTTAATCATGTCGGCCACACCCATCCCAAGGACGCTGTCATTGATTTTATACGGCGATATGGACATATCGGTGATTGATCAAATGCCACAGGGTAGAAAGCCTATTAAGACGCATTTCGTACTACCGAGTAAAGTAGCTGAAATGTACGCGTTTATTGCTCAGAAACTTGAAGAAGGTAGACAAGGTTATGTCATCTGTCCCTTAATCGAAGAATCTGAAACCATTGATCTAAATGCGGCTGAAACAGTCTATAAGGCTATGATTAAACGGTTTGCACCTTTTAAAGTCGGTCTTATCCATGGTAAAATGAAAGCAATCGATAAAGATGCCATTATGCATGCCTTTAAATCGGGTGAAATTGCTTTACTCGTATCTACAACCGTAATCGAAGTGGGTATTCACGTGGCAAATGCAACGAGTATGGTTATTATGAATACGGAGCGCTTTGGTCTCTCTCAATTACATCAACTTAGGGGTCGTGTTGGCCGTGGTGATGAACAATCGTACTGCTTTTTACTTAGCGAAAAATTATCAACAACGGCCAAACAACGCGTGGAAACACTAGTGGGTTCAAATGATGGGTTTGAAGTTGCTGAGAAAGATCTTGAACTCAGAGGGCCTGGCGAAATATTTGGTCTGAGACAACATGGCATACCAGAACTTAAAATGGCGAATTTAATTAAGCATAAAGAGGTCATTGCAGCCGTTCAAAAGCATATTCGTATGATTTTAGAAGAATACAATATGAATCATCAAGCTTATGTAACGCTCATTAACAAACAAAATATCAATTTGGAAAAGTGGTTTACATTATAATAATAGATAGGAAGTGAACGAATGCGTGTAATTGCAGGCAGTGCGCGTGGTATAAAACTTGAAACTTTAGACGGTCTAGATACAAGACCTACGACGGATCGTGTCAAAGAAGCCGTTTTTAGTATGATACATGCCAAAATTGGCGGCGCAATTTGCCTTGATCTTTTTTCAGGATCAGGTTCGCTTGGTATTGAATTACTAAGTAGGGGCGCCAAATCAGTCACTTTTGTTGAGGGTAATCTTCAGTTGAAACCCATTATCGCTTTGAATTTAAACAGAACCAAACTCACTGAAAATGCCATTGTTCTTTTTCAAGATGTCTACAAAAGTTTGAACGCACAAAAGGGACATAAATTTGATTTGATTATAATGGACCCGCCTTATTTCAACGGGGATATTCCAAAATGTCTTGATTTAATTGCGAAACTCGATCTTTTAAATGACAATGGTTTGATCATTACAGAACATGATAGCCAAGATGCGGCTATTTTATCTAACAATGCATATTTTGAGTCGTTAAAAACAAAAAAATATGGTAAAATTGGGATAACAGTATTTAGGAGGCTTCTATGAATATAGCGGTATATCCCGGTAGCTTTGACCCAGTGACGCTCGGTCATATAGATATCATCGAAAGGTCCAGCAAGATCTTCGACAAAGTTATCGTTGCAGTAATGATTAATAGCAGTAAAAAGCCGATGTTTGAAGTAGATGAGCGTATGGCGCTTTTATTGGATGCTATAAAGCATCTTGACAATGTGGTTATCGATAGTCATGAAGGGCTATTAATCGATTATTTGATTGAACGCGATATAAAAGTGCTTGTCAAAGGGTTGCGTGCGATTTCTGATTTTGAAGCGGAGTTTCAGATGGCCAGTGTCAACCGCAAACTTTGTAGTGAAATAGAGACCATTTTTATCATGACGCGAACAGAATATATGTACTTAAGCTCAAGTATCGTCAAAGAAGTGGCGAGCTACGGTGGCGAAATATCAGATTTTGTGACTAAAGGCGTTAAGAGGGCAGTTGAATCCAAATTGGGAGGCAAAAATGAGCGGGACTAAAAAACAAGAAGTCGAATTAAGAGTACTTGAGCTTCTAGAAGAATTTGAGGATAAATTAGAATCATCACCGACGGTGCCTTTGACAGGAAAAATTTTAGTGGATAGACAAGAATTGTTAAGTATTATAAAAGATATTAACATGCTTTTACCTGATGAATATCAGCAAGTACGTTTCATCAAATCACAAAAGAGCCAGATCCTTGAGGAAGCAAATAATTTAGCAGACGAACTCGTCAACAACGCAAGACATGAAGAATTAAGAATTATTGAAACGGTTAAAGCGCAAGAAACAGAGATTCTAATTAGTGCGACGAATCGTGCAAAAGAACTCGTCAATGACAGCGAAATTATGAGACAAGCAAGAGTGAAGGCACAAGAACTTATACAAGATGCTGAAAGCAAAGCAGAAGGTATCCGCAATGGTTCTTATGATTATGCAGAAGACGTTATGAAACGCGTTGAACTCAATATTTCTAAAATTTTATATACCATTAAAGAAAATATTGATGAACTTGAAGCGTTTAAGTAATGAAGTGAATTTAAAAGGCAGACGCTTATGTTTGTCTTTTTTTATTTTTTGAAATACTTGGTTAAAAAATTAACGACAATAACGGTAAAACGTGTCCGTTTTGCGGGGAACTTGTTACAAAAAATCAACAATCGTAACGAAATTGAAACAACAATGGTAATGGTTATTATAAAAGGAAAAATATAACTATTTGGATTTTTCAAATGTTTCAAATGCTTAATATATCGTTGGGTTTAAGACTTTAATATCTCATCATCAGTCAACTAAAG
>Ga0138256_10005395_pt1 | contig 13523 bp, 14 predicted proteins | sample KNB2016incub_MG_FD_105486 | JGI IMG/M metagenome (GOLD analysis project Ga0138256, IMG submission 105486) | Active sludge microbial communities from wastewater in Klosterneuburg, Austria - KNB2014incub_MG | ecosystem: Engineered > WWTP > Activated sludge > Unclassified | place: Austria...
TAAAATTAAAGGAATAGAATAGCTAATATATCAAAAATAAACTATAATCTTTGTAAATTAATTTTTATCCATGGAGTATTCAAACATCTTTCCTTCCCAGAAAAAACCTTCTAATGAAAAGGGTAAACAATGGAGAAAGGACTGTATTAATGGTGCAGAGAATTTAGTAATGTTTAGTGATGATACTCTAAGGAAGAGTAAAAAGAATAAACAGATTAATTATAATCTATATTCAGATATACTAGACAAAGATGATGTATCTAAAATTATCGACCCATTAGGATTAGACAGTAGCTATACTCCTGCTAAGATGCAGAATTACCCTATTACTAATCCTAAAATTGATTTATTAATAGGAGAAGAGATTAAAAGAAAATTTGATTGGAGAGTTAGAGTTATTAATGATGATGCTATTTCCAGTAAGGAGAAACAACTGGCAGAGCAACTATCTTCTATTATAGTAGAGTTCTACCAAAAAGAAGCAGTTAATGAGGAAGAACTTAATAAGAGATTAGAAGAGTTTCAGAAATATAAGACTTACGAGTTTCAAGATATGAAAGAGGTTACAGGGACATGGATCCTTAAGCACCTCTACGAAAAACAAAGAATGAAATCTAAGTGGGATAAAGGATTTAAGGATGCTTTATTATCAGCAGAAGAAATTTATCAATGGGATATTATTGCAGGAGAACCTGTTTTTATCAAGCATAATCCTCTCAATGTCTATACACAAAGATCAGGAGAATCTCCTTATATAGAAGATTCTGAAATTATTGTTATAGATAGTTATTACCCTCCTGGAAAAATTATAGATGAATATCATGAATACCTCTCCCCAATTGATATCACTAAAATTGAGGAATTAGCTAAGAACGGGACTCCTGCTAATAATTATCCAGACATGATCATTGATGCTGCAGAACTAACTGTAAAGATAGATACTGCAGTATTTGAAATGGGAGTAAAAGAATTTGCTTCTCCTATAGATCTAAATGGTAACATTAGAGTACTTAAAGTTTATTGGAAATCCATGCGTAAAATGAAGAAAGTAAAATTCTTTGATGAGTATGGTGAAGAGCAATATGAGTTAATGCCTGAGAATTATACTATTAATAAGGATGCAGGTGAAGAAGAAAAAATACTATGGGTATCTGAATGGTGGGAAGGACATAAGATTGGAGGAGGTGTAACAGCTTCTACAGATGAAGGAATATTTGTTAAGATGCAACCTAGACCTATTCAATTTAGAAACATGGAGAATCCCTCTTTATGTCATCCAGGAATAGTAGGTACCGTCTATAACACAAATGATAATAAGGGAATGTCTTTAATGGACAGAATGAAACCTTATCAATATATGTACAATTCTCTAATGTATAACACAGAATTAGCTATTGCTACTAACTGGGGTAAGATTATGAGAATGCCTCTACATGAAATACCTGCAGGTTGGGAAGTTGATAAATGGATTAGCTATGCTAAATACATGAAGATTGCTCCTGTAGATTTATTTAATGAAGGAACTAAAGGAGCTGCTATGGGTAAATTAGCAGGTGCCATGAATCAGAATGCCCCTGTAATAGATATGGAAATGGGTAACACTATCCAGCTTTATATGAACCTAATGGCATACATTAAACAAGAAGTAGGAGAAATAGCAGGTGTTTCTGCACAGAGACAGGGACAAGTATCCTCTAATGAACTAGTAGGTAATGTTGAGAGAGCTGTAAGTCAATCTAGTCATATTACTGAATACTGGTTTGCAGAACATGCTGATGTTAAAAGAAGATGTTTAGAGATAGGATTAGAAACTGCTAAGATAGCATGGAAAAATTCTAAGAACAGAAAACTACAATTTGTTCTAGATGATATGTCTACTCATATGGTAACTATTAATGGAGAAGATCTTAAAGAGATTGATTTTGACATTACTATTACTGATGGAGGTTTAGATGCAGTAGTTCTTCAAGAACTTAAGAGTCTTGCTCATGCAGGTATTCAAAATGATAAATTAAACTTTAGTCAGTTAATGGATATTTATACTACAGATTCTTTAACTAGTATTAGACGTAAGATTGAGAAATCAGAATCAGATAAGATAGAGAGGGACCAGAAGAATCAAGAGATGCAAGGTCAACTTCAAGAACAACAACTTAAAGCTGTTGCCGAAGAGAAGCAAAAGGACAGAGATCATGACTTTGCTAAGATGGATAAGGAACTTGAGAAAGCTATTACTATAGAAAACATTAAAGCTGGAATTGGAGTCTTTAATAAAGGGTTAGATGCTGATGGGGATGGTATAGAAGATAATATAGAATTAGAGAAATTAAAATTAGCTAACGCTCATGAAACTACTGAGAACCAGAAAGACAGAGAGTTAGAGACTAAACTAACTCTAGAGAAGATTAAAGCAGATTTAGAAAAAGTTAGGATCTCTAGTAAAAATAAAGCAAAAGCATAAAGGGCTATAGTACACCCAACTAATACTAAAATTAGTAGTATACATACCCCTGAAAAGTCAATAATAGTTTTTAATATTGTAATTAACTAAAAAAATAAATATGGAGAATTTATTTGATAATGTGGAATTTGATTCACAGGAGGATAGTCAAGAAATAGAGATTAATACCGAAGGTGAGGGTATAGAAATTAACACCGACGGTCCAGAAGGGACTGAAGAATCTGCAGAACCAGCAGCTACTAAAGAAACTAATGAGGAGGAAGAAGGCACTATAGACCTTACAGAGTTCTTAAACAATAGTGACAATAGTGATACAGAGATAGATGAGCCTTCTTCTACAGAGTCCTCTTCTTCTCCATATAATACTTTTGCTCTAGCTCTTTCAGAAGAAGGTCTCATTTCTCTTAACGAGAAAGATAAGGTTGAATCATTTGATGATTTAGCAAAGCTTATAGCTAGAACAATTAAGGAGAATGAATTTAAAGACTTAAGTGAACAACAACGTACCTATCTAGAATCTATTAGAAATGGTATTCCAGAAGAGACTGTATTAAGTAGTCTTAAAACTTTAGATAGTTTTAATAAGATTACAGAAGATAGTCTAGAGGAAAATGAAGATTTAAGATTAAATCTGATTACACAGGACTTTCTAGCAAAAGGCTTTGAGAAATCTAAAGCAGAAAAGTTAGCTAAGAGAAGTGTAGAACTAGGAGAAGATTTAGAAGATTCTAAAGAAGCTCTTAATAATCTTAAAACTTTAGAGGCAGATAAGATTAAGAATCTTAATGCACAAAAAGCTGAAGAAGCTAAGAACTTTGAAAAAGAGTATCAGGCTAATCTATCTAAGATTAAAGATACAATTTTAAAGACAGATGTTATAGTACCTGGACTTCCTCTAAATGATAGAGTTAAAACAGAAGTTTTTGATAACATGACAAAAGTAGTAGCTTACGATGAATATGGTAATCCATTGAATGCGTTAGGGGCTGCTTTACAAAAAGACAGAGAAGGTTTAGAAATTAAGCTAAACTACTTATTCACAGTAACAAAAGGTTTCAGTGATTTCTCAAGTCTTAAAGCTACGACTAAGAGTAATGTCTTAAAAGAACTAGAAGATAAGTTAGCTACTACTCAACTAGGATCAGGGAAGACAAAATCTTCAGGAGTTTCAAGTACAACTTTAAAAGGTACTTTAGCTGCTATAGATACTCTTAATCTATAATTAAGTAATAAACCCAATTAAATATAAAATAAAAAATGAAAATAAGTCCATTACAAATGACAGACGCCAGTTCTTGGAAAGGTTTAACCACTGAGAACCATTTAGGTGCATTATGGCAACAAGCTCCTCAAAAGGTGTCTAATATAATCACTAAGATTCAACAAAATTATTTTGGAGATGATTTAGAAGGATTGTTATCTAAATATCCTACTCAAGAATTTGAGTCTGATTTAGACTACACATGGGAATTAGAGTCTCAAGCTATTGACAATTTACCACTAGTTGAAGCTAGAGTTTCAGGTACAGCAGTTACAGGTGCCTCTCAAGCTGGTCTAGCTAACACAGAATTTGATTTAGTGTTTGCTAAAGACTGGTTCTCTGAAGGTGAGAAAATTGTAGGTGAGCAAAATGAAGCTTATCCAATCTTAATTAAATTTGCTACTGCAGAAGGTACTAATACAGTATATACTTGTGAGTTACTTACAGGTGATAATACTATGTTCATTCCTTACGATGAGATTTCTGGAGGTCAGTTATTCAGTTCTGAATATGCTCCTGTAGAAAGAACTATGTCAGAAAGAGGTAGACAATTAAAACACAAGTCTTTCATTTCTATGAGAAATGCTTTCTCTCAAATTAGAATTGAAAAGAAAACTCCAGGTAACTTATCTAATCGTAAGATGGGTACAGTTATTTTAGATAACGCTGGTAAGCCTTTCCAAATGTGGCAGTCTTATGAGTCTTTCATGTTGGATAGATCTTTTAGAGAAGATATCAACCGTTTGTTAATGTTTGGTACTGCTAATAGAGCTTCTAATGGAGATTACTTACAAAAAGGTAAATCAGGATATTCTATCGTTGAGGGTTCAGGTTTAAGAGAACAGTGTGAAGCTTCTAATACTTCATTCTATACTACTTTTGATATTGAAGCTTTGTCTTCTAGATTAATGGATTTATCAGAAGGTAAGTTAGCAATGGACCAAAGAAAGTTTATGGCTAGAACTGGTGAAAGAGGTGCTTTCCAATTCCACAAGTCTTTAGAAAACTTCTCTCAATTATTCACTCCTACTAGAGAAACTTCTAGAATTTACAATGCTCAAACTGAGTATGCTAAAAAAGGAATGGGTTATGGTGGACAATTTGTAGAATACATGGGTCCTAACATGATTGAGTTCAAATTATCTGTGGATTCAGTTTACGATAATAGAAATAGAAATAAATTAATGCACCCAGACGGTGGTGTGACAGAATCTTACAGATATGATATCTATGATTTAGGTACTCAAGATGAGAAAGCTAATATCAAGAAAGTAGCTGTTAAAGGTCAAAACTATATTACACATGCTTACATTGCAGGACTAAGAGATCCTTTCTCTCCTTCAGGAGCTGCTCCTAAACAAATCTCATCTGCTAAAGATGCGTGGGAAGAGCACAAATTCTATCAAGGTGGTGTAATGGTAACAGATCCTTCTAAGACTGCACATTTCATCTACAACGGATAGAATTACAAAAATTAACAATTAATAATTAACTAACACTTTAAAATGTATGGAGAACATAGAGGAAGTAGTACAAGAAAAACAGTTTAGATTACCTAAGAAGATCGTAACTGTAACACCACTTAAGAGAGCACGGGGTGCAGTTAAAGACCCAAATCACATAGGTTTCTTTTTACTTCCTGGGGCAACAATAGAATTCTGCCCTAGGAATGTAAAAGGAACATCTGTAATAGATTGTCCACTTACGGCAGAAGAAATAGAGTTCTTTGAAAATAAAAGATTATCTGGTATGGCTTTTGAAATAGGAGATTTATCTCCTTACAAAACTGAGAAGAACTACTGGAGAAGTAAAGCAGCTAAAGTTATACTTAATGACACTGATTTACGATTAGACTTAAGTAATCCTAAAGATTATTTAATCTATAAAACTTTAAAGAGTAATTCAGATAAAATAGCACCTTCTTTAGGGGATGCTGGGAAGAATCCTAAGTTTCTTTATGCTTTAGTAGACGAGGATGAAAAATTAGTAAGCCAAGTTTCTAAAGGAGACAAATTACGAAGAGCTTATAAACTATCTGGAAAAATGTCTACTAATAGACAAGCAATGATGGATTTCTTAACAGTTATTGGAAAACGTCCTGCTAAAAATTCTAAACAAGAGTTCCTAATAGCTCAAGTAGATGCTCAAATAGAAAACAATGTTAATCAATTCTTGGAGACTTTAGAAGATCCAGATTATGATACTAGATTACTCTTAGCTAAAGCTTTACAGATTAAAGCTGTTATTAAAGGAGCTAACAGTCAGTATATGCTCCCAGAAGGAGATACTTTATGTAAAGCCTCTGAAAGAGCTACACTAGCAAATGCAATTAAATTCTTAGACGATCCTGCTAATCAAGATATTAGATTACAATTAGAAGCTTTAGTAGAAAAAGCACAACTTTAAAAATAAAAGAATTAAATGGAATTACGAATTTAAAAACTAGAAATCATCGACGCTAATGAAATGAGATATGAGTTTGATGTACTCTTTGATAAGATTACATCATTAGATAGTCCTGGATACTCTGATAAGGAAGTATCAGTCTTTCTAACTAAAGCTCAAGATATTTTCATTAAAAGTGGCTATAATCCATTTAGTTCAATAGAACAGAATGATAGAAGACGTAGAGAGTTTGTAGAACTTAAAAAGAACTACACAACCTCTACACCTTCTACCACTCAAACAGGAGTAAATCCAAATGGCTATTTCTTTGACTTACCATCAGATTTTATGCTCCCACTAAAAGAGGAAGTAACTATCGCATCTTCAAATGACTGTACTAATGGAACAAGAATTCCTATTAGAGTAATAACAGAAGATGAGTACACTATACAACTATATAACCCTTTTAAGCGTCCTGAAGCTAAAGGATTATCAACAGACTTTGCTTGGAGATTAGACTTCTCGCAATCAGGAAATAAAAGAATAGAATTAATCTCAGATGGTACATTTACATTTAATACTTACCATTTAAGATATTTAAAACAAGCACAGGATATTATTCCAACAGGGGATGGAACTACGCTAATTCAACAAGATTGTGAATTAGATCCACTTTCCCACAGAGAAATAGTAGATATGGCAGTGAGGATAGCATCAGGTGCTACAGCTTCTCAAGAATATCAAATTAAAGTTAACGAAGAAAGAATTAATAACTAAGATCTACAATGGCTAAAGAAATTATAAAAACTAATTTAAAACTATCAGATAAGGTATCATTAAAGTATAATGATAGAGAAGTTGAAATGACTCTTTCAGATTTTAAGACATTCTTAGATGTTAATTTAGAACCTGCTAACGCAGTATTAACTTCTGATGAACCTTTAAGATATAAGTGTTTACTAAGCCAAAATGCACCGATAGCAACAACAACAGACCCTACAATGGTAGCTGGTCAAATATGGACTTTAGAGGCTTATAATGCTGCTGATGCTGCTACTATTGCAGCTTTAGAATTAGTAAGCGGAACTCTTTACGCTGTTGGTAGTAAATATAGAAGTGCAACAGACCAAACATTAAGTGTAGATGCAGGAACAACATTAAGTTATGATGGAAGTCCTTACATAGTTTCAACAGATTCAAATGGAGATTTTGCTCCTTTTGTTAATACAACTGTCGAAATTCCAATTTTTAGTTTTGTTTCAGATGGTAGAGTTAGAGTTGCTTCCCCAAATAATCTTTATAATAAAAATAAGACTTTTATAATGATAGGACAAAGGGGTAACGATTCAATAAAAATAGATGTAGATGATATTGTTGGCTCGTCAATTGATATTCTTACGACAGATACAACCATAAAAGTAAATAACATATTAAATTACACTCCAATCGAAATAGAAGTTTACCCATAATGGCAATAAATAAGAAAAAATAACAATAATAACAATTAACTAAACATATTTATAAATGTCAACAGCTAATAAAGTAACATCTGCAAATCATCTCCCAGGAGAAGGTAATGACAGATTCCCAGTATACTCAAAACAATTTAATGCCTTAGTAGATGTAGTAAACGAATTAGAACCTGCTGATGGTACATTAGAAGCAGATGTAATTCAAGAATCTACTTCTGCAGCAGGTGTAACAGTAGATGGTTTATTAATCAAAGATGGGGGATTATCTCCTACAGGTTTAGTAGATTTATCTGGCTCTACAGCAGGAATTAAATTATCTGCTAATGTAACAGAGTTTGTAAAAGAAGTAACAATAGCTTCAGCTAATATAGTAGGAACTTCAGCAGGTGATTTAGGTCACTCAGCAGGGGCTATTCTAGTAGCAGCTCCTAGTTCTGATTATGCTTTAGAGTTTGTTTCTGCTACACTAATTTATGACTTTGCAACAGCAGCTTATACTGGTGGTGCAGGAGATGATTTAGTAGTAAGAATTGGAACTACTACCGTGAGTCCAGCAGTTGCTACTGCAGATTTAATTACTGCAGCAGGAGACCAAGTAGTTCATCTAAGAGCACTTAGTGCTGCTGATTATGATTTACCAGTAGGTTCTACAATCAACCTAAAATGTACAGAGGTTACACAGCCTGGTACCGCAGCAGGTGTAATTAGAGCTATCGTAACTTACAGACAAATTACAACTAACTTATAAAAATTAAACAACAACAATTATATTAACTAAAACAATAAATTAAAATGAATACATTTTCACAAAAAGATTACCAATCTTTATTAGTAGGTAAGGCAGGTGATGTAACAACTGCAGCTACTACTATCAATGCTTTAGCAGATGGTGAAATCGGTATATTTACACCAGCAGGTGTTAAGTTAACTGAGGCTGCTGCAACTACTAGCACTAGATTTATTCTAGCTGTAGGACGTGGTACAGGTGTTGCACCTTTACAAACTCCAGTAATTGACCCTACAAAAGTAACTAGAAAAGGTAAAAAAGTTACAGCGGCTGCTGCTGAACAAGTAGATTATATTGGTTATAATGGAACTTCAGGTTCTATTGAAGTAGCTAATTCTACTGTATATAGAGCTTCAATTAACTTGAATCAATCTATTACATCTAATCATGGTGGGTTATATATCAAAGACATGGTGTATAAATCAGATGCTTCTGCTACACAAGAAGAAATTGCTCAAGGTTTAGTAAAAAGTGCTATCGCTAACTTCTCTAGAGAAGCTGATCAAGTTATTAAATTTGAGAGAGTAGTTGACCATGCTGGTGCTGCTAATACCATCACTGCTGGTACAGATGCTACTCATTATACCTTTACAAAAGGGTCTAAGTATGTAGTAGGTACTAACTCTGCAGGATTACCAATGTTAGGATCTGATGAGGTAAATGCAACTGTTGTAGCAGGAGATTACATTCGTGTAGGAACTGCTGTAACTAGTCCTGTTTACAAAATTGTAACAGTTACTTCTGGTACAGGTGCTACACCTGCAGGAACTCCTATGACATTAGAACTGGATGTCCCTTTCCAAGGAAGTACAACTTCTGCAGATATTACTGCTGCTACTGAGTTTGTTACTGCTGCACAAGCTGCTGCAGGTACTTGGGGTCTTAAATTAACAGGTGTTGCTCAACCTTTCTCTAAAGGAAAATTGAAATACAAAAAAGTTAGATGGACTACTAGTTTATCTACAGATGGTTTTGGTGCTACTGCAATTACTAAATCAGCTACAGCTTCAGAAGGAATTGGTACTTACGAACAAATTGCAGAACTAGAATGGTTTGTATCTGGTAACAACGGAGAAATCTTTAGAATGGGAGAGCCTAATATCTATGCTCAAACTTCATTAGTAGCTAATACTGGTTATGACCTTATTGATGTAGAATTTGAAGACGGTAGAAAAGATAGTTTAGGATATGTTAATACTCCAAAAAGAGTAACATTAGCAGTTCCTAGTACTACTCCAGACTGGGCTACATCTTTAGCAGATGATATCACAGATGTACTTGAAGTACTATTATATGGTGCTGTAGGTGGTGAATTAGCTATCTAGTAGATTTATAAATAAAAAGGTAGAGGGTATTCAATTACTCTCTACTTTTCTTTAAAATTTTATCTAAAATTTAATTTATAACCTACAATGGCATTTGCTCCCTTATTATCTATATGTTACAAAAATAGTGGTACAGAAGTATCAATCTCTGATATAACAGATATATATCATGTTACTACTAACCCTACTGGATGGAATCATCCTAACCCAGATGCTAATAATGTTTTAGCAGCCACTATTCTTATAACTTTCCCAAATGGGGAAACTCAGGAAGTAGATGTTATGTCTGAAATTCCTGATCCTGTTACTGGAACTTTTACTTATTCAGATATTACTCTAGACTATGCTATAGATGGAGTATATTCTTTTTATTATACATTAGTAACAGAAGAGGGTACATTCTACTATAAAATCTATAAACTATTCTTAGGAAGAGTAAAATGCTGTATTGATAAATTATGGGCTCAGGTTCCTACAAAAATGTGTAGTGAATGTGAGACTGAAGAATTTATAAATAGAGTACTTTTTGCTCAAGGACTATACAATAGCTTATTAGCTATGGGAGGATGTGGTCATACTACTACAATCAATAAATTATTAACTCAGATTCAAAAACTTTGTAATTTTGAAAACTGTAATTGCTAAAAACTATGGGCTGTGAAACTTGCCAAGATTGTTCATGTGATTCTATAACACTTCCTATAGCTTTAGGAGATACTGGTCCAGCAGGACCTGCAGGAGACCCTGGGGCTGATGGAGCTGATGGTTCCGTTATATTATTCAATAATGTTACACCTGCTACTACTGACTCTCAGAGTTATGTAGATTTATCAGGAATGACTTATACTTTACCTGCTGATCAACTAGCTACTGTGGGAGACCAGATAAAATTAAAATCATATTTTAATACTACTGATGAAAAAGGATCTTCTATAGATATTTTTGTAGATGGTACTAGTTGTTTATTTCCAGTAAACTTTGGAAGATTGAGTGGAGGTAGGGGTAACTTAGATTTAAGAACAGAAAGTATATTTACTAGAACTTCTGCTACTAACTTAACAGTAGAGCATTTTTTTATGGAATCAGATCCTGCATATGGTAATCTAATGGGAGCTAGACAAATATTCTCAGCTACTGTGCCTGTTACAGGCTTAACTGCTACTACTACTATCTTTAAATTAAAAGGATCTAATGTAACTGCAGCAGAGACTTTAACATGTTATTACATGAGTGTTGAATTTTTAAATAAAGCATAAATATGGCTACATCAATTTCATTAGATATTTACACAATTACAGCAGGGGGAGGTTCAGAATCTATTCCTGTAAGTTATCATGATTCTGTAGTCTTAATTAATTCAACAGGTACTATCACATTAGGAGCAGCTTATACTGTTACTCACTCAGGAACCCCTGTAGTAGGAAGTAAATTTACTGTACTCTATAGAGGTAATACAAGTCTTACAACAGACACAGGAGCTGGTAAACATATATCACTTTTTGGATATATTCTATCTAATAATCAAGCTATGATAGATCTAGAAATAGATTTTTATTGGGATGGTTCTACATGGGATGCTGTTGTAAAACCTGATCTTAATGTTAGTAAAGCAGCAGTTATAGAAGCTTCTCATATTTTAACAGGGGCTGTTACTACTGCTAAAATAGTAGATAAAGCAATTACATTAGCTAAAGTTGAAGATTTACCAGAAGGTAGTTCTATTATTGGAAATAGTTCTGATAGACCTATAGCAATAGATTTAAGCACAGATAAATCAGTATTAGTAGGAAATGGAACTACTGCAGTACCTAGGGTATTATCAGGAGATGTCACAATGTCTAATACAGGAGTTGTAACTATTGCTGATGGAGTAATAACAGAAGCTAACTTAGCTTTTACTTTAGGAGATATTTTATATGATGAATTTGAAATTTCATCAGCACAGATATTAGCTCTTAATAGTACTCCTGTTACAGTGGTACCTGCACAAGGAGCTAATACATTAATTATTCCTTTAGAATTCTGGGTGTTCCTAGATTATGAATCTGCAACATATGCTGCAGGAGGAGCTATTCACTTAAGAATAGGAACAGTATCTGTAGGTAATGTAGCAGCAACAACAGTAACTAGTGCTTCAGATTTGGTAACTAAATTTGTATTAACTACAGCAGTAGCTAGTGGAAGTTTACTAAATCAAGCTTTAGTAGTAGATTGTGCTACTGCAAACTTCACAACAGGAGATAGTCCTTTAAAATGTAAATTATTATATAAAGTAGTAAGTTTCGCATAATGGTTTTAACTTCAGCTTGTCTATTAAAACATAAACAATTAATCACTTGTAGAAGAGCTACATTAGGAGCTACTATATCTGATAAGTTAGCTATAGGTAAAAACATAGCTTGTGAGGAAAAGAAGATGAAAGTAGTAGATGGTTACTTGAGTGTACTATGTACTTATAATCCAGATGCAGATACTAATTGCTTAACCGAAGAACAAATATGTCTAATCATTAGACATTCATATAAATTATTACCAACAGCTTGTTAATAATAATTAAATAAATGGCTTTAACAGCAGAACAAATATTAAGATTTAAGCAAAAAAATGGTTCCGAATTAGGAGCACTTAATGCAATCATCCAACTAATAAATGAAGATGTTAACATAGCTGATATGTTAACTTTATTAGAAAATAATATTACTTCTAAAATGAATAGGATACAAGGAGCTACTGATTATAATAGAGCCTTAACTTATGATGGAACAGGTACTTTAAATGTAACTTCAATAGTTCATACGGGAACAACTCCTGTTGGCGTAGAAACAATTACAGAAACTATTACATATGTAAATCCTGCAATCAATGGTTCTAATATCACTAACATAGCTTATAGTTAATATGGGGATTATACAAAAATACAACCCATTGTCTGGAAAATTTGATTTAATACACTCAGAAGATTCTTTTGATGATATTACACTAGTAGCTAATTATTCTGCTCTACCAGCAGTTGCTACAGTTACTGGCAAATTCTATTGGGCATCAGCTTCACAGGGTACCTCATGGCTTCCAGGAAATTTGGGGGGTACATATTATCCTAAAGGAATGTATTACTCTAATGGAGTAACTTGGGAATTTTTAGATGTACCTTATCAAGCTACACAATCAGAAGTTAATACAGGAACTAATACAGATAAATTTGTTACCCCTGCTACATTAAGAGGGAACTTCGGAACAGCCGCTGGAACGGTTGCAGCAGGAGATGATTCTCGGTTTAATAAAGATAAAACAATAGCGTTAACTATAACCCCTTCAAGTCATACAGGTAATACAACTGAAACTGTAAAATACACAGCTTCGATACCTGCTAACACTTTTGTTACTGGAGATAGGATTTACCAAGAAATTTTATTAACTGCTATTGGTACAGCTGGAGTAAAAACAATAAAAACTTATATAAACACAACTGCTAATTTAGCAGGTACACCTGTTTTAATTTCAACGTACTCGACAAACCATCTTGAATATTCATTATTGAGTTCCTTTTTTGTTGATTCAACAACAACAATGAAATCATACAAACCGGGCAGCACAAATTCGTTTACTTATTGGGGTTCAGGAAATAGTTCTTTAGGTACATTTTCAATAGATTGGACAGTTCAACAATACCTAGTGTTGTCTGTGCAATTAGCAAATGCTACAGATTTAATTCAATTAGAAGCGTTAATTTTCAAAAGAGAAAGGATATGATAATATTAAAACATAGTGGGGGTATCCCAATTGAAACTGAAATTGTAAAAGTACCTAAAATTTATGTGGCAAATCTTTCTAA
>Ga0138256_10005396_pt1 | contig 13522 bp, 13 predicted proteins | sample KNB2016incub_MG_FD_105486 | JGI IMG/M metagenome (GOLD analysis project Ga0138256, IMG submission 105486) | Active sludge microbial communities from wastewater in Klosterneuburg, Austria - KNB2014incub_MG | ecosystem: Engineered > WWTP > Activated sludge > Unclassified | place: Austria...
ACCGGTGCTTTCCACCACGTAGGAAGCATTTCCATTGTGTTTGGCGTTGCAGTAAGACCGGTCACCGTCAGGGCGGACATAAAACTGTTGGCGATCTCTTGCGGCGTTCGGGCTATATTGCTGATACGCATCTCATCGACGACGGATTGTATGTAATCTCCTGCCCCATCCCCACCGATTTGAAACGTCGAACTGGATATCGCCGGTATGTCACCTGTAAATGTTGACTGTGCCCGCTGTGTACCGTCGGTATAGACGGTTAAACTTTTGGTTGTATTACTGTAAGTAAATGCGACGTGATGCCATTGATTGGCCGCCCAGCTACCGATATTAACCGCAACTCCACGTTCACCACCGGGAAATGTCCCAAATCGGTTAAGAATAATCCTTAGATTGTTCGCACCATCTTTTGCAATAATCATTCCGCCGCCGCCGCCCCAGCTGATCACCGAGTGACCCAAACCATCACTACCGGCCCAAGTCGGTTTCATCCAGAACTCGACCGTTCCTTCAGTTGCATTGATGTTATTTGCACTCGAATATCTCAGATTATTGGGATTTGGCAATAGGGCACCTTGCCCTTGTATACCCGCCTGATAACTATGCCCCGTACTTGTTGTTGGAGTCTCACCTTGTTCGCCGTTTAGCGAATTCTCAAATTTGAGCAGGAGCAGAGTGTTTGCATCAACTTGAGCATTCAAGCCAATTGTAAAAATGAGTGTGGCGGCAAAACCAAGAATCAACGTGGACGCGAATCTGAACATAAAAGCCCTCCGGCGATCGACTCAATTGTGGATGTGATTTATCCCAAACAAATTATCACTTTACGGTTTTGCCGTCAATAAACTTTTAAGCTCATTCCAACCTTGGTCCACCTTGGTCCAATCTGGTCCACCTGGTCCGGACCGGACCAGGCATACGTCTTTTGTATTGTTAGGTGCTATTGTTTCGTGTATTTTGTATTATTGATTGAAATAGGCTGACGGCATGCGCGGCTCGACGAGGAACCAATGAAACGATCTATAACGGCATTAGGATTATTTGTGGCTTTGACGCTCGCGTTTTCGAGCCTTTCTGGATGCGGTGGCAATGAAACCGCGACCGGGAACAATGCGGCGAAAGCTCCGGCTAATAGCAACGCTAAAACCGGTGACACCGCGAGTAAATCGTCGGCATTTCCACCGCTTGCGGCGGGGCTGGCTGAAGCCGATCTGGAACTGCTCGACGGTACTAAATTTAAGATCTCGAGCAAAAAGGGCAAGGTGCTGTTGCTGAATATTTGGGGCACTTGGTGCGGCCCTTGTCGTGCTGAGATGCCGACGCTTATCGCTCTACAAAACGAATACGGCCCTCAGGGATTTGAGGTCATTGGTATGAATATTGGCGACGGGGGTGGAACTCCGGAGACGGTCCCGCAGATCACAAAGTTTGTCGAGCAGATGAAGCTAAATTATACGATCGCCCGCAGCCCAAACGCCGTGACGAATGAGTTTTACAAGATCACAAAACAACAAGTCGTACCGCAAACAATGCTCATCGATCGCGAGGGCCATCTACGCGGCGTGTTTGTCGGCGGCGGCGAACGTATTTATCAGTCAATGAAAGAAACCATCGCAAAAACGATGGCTGAATAAAGCAACTAGACACTTTCGAGCGGCACCTGTGGCTCGACAAGGATCGTCTTGTGGCTGGCAAGGCTCACCAAACCCGGAGCAGACCGCTTCGGTTTATTTACAAATTTTTTTAACGTGTAGTTGACGGCGGCCTTGGGCTGTTCGCGGGCATCGCTGTAAAAAGCGGCGATCTGAGCAGCTTCGGTCAGCGTGCGGGTTGGGATAATTTTACGTCCAGCGTTGCGGATCACAACATGCGACCCAGGATAATCTGCCGCATGCAGCCAGGTGTCGAGCGAACGGGCGACGCGAAACGTCAGATGATCGTTATCAACCGCTTTTTTCCCGACCAATATCTCAAACCCGTCGGACGAGATAAACCGGCGGGCTCCTTTGAACTCAACATTTTGCTTTTTCTTACGCGTGACGGCTATGGGCTTTCGCGGAGGTGCAATGTGTGAGGCGAGATATTCTTCGTTTCCCTCGGCGATAGCCGCGTCGATATAGCCGAGTTTTTCCGTCAGGCTCGTGAGTTTTGTTTGGGCCGCGGCCATTCGTTTGTTTATTACGCTGAGGCCGTTGCGGGCCTTAACATACCGGCGAAAATACTCCTCAGCCACCTCACTGATCGAACGGTTTCGCTCGCCAATGATCTCGATAACCGGCGTGGCGTCGTCAAAATAGTCGGTCACCTTAATTACGTCACCGCTTCGCTCGGCGTTGTTGGCGTTTGCAAGCAAAAGATCGCCGTAACGTTTCCAACGCTCAGGGTCACCGTGCTTTTCGAGATCGGCGTTAAAGTTTGCGATCAGCTTTTGATGCTTTTTGATCTCCGCGAGCGCTTTGCGGCGGACAACGGCGGCAAGCTGCTGGAATTTGTCCTCGCTCGGAGTAACGACTTTAGTTGGCTCTCTGCCGACGGCTTTTCCTGCTAAAGCAGGGACTCCAAGCTCGTTGTCACGATCCTTCATAAGATTGAGTTTAGTTTACGCGCGAAAAAGCCCAAAGTACCGTTCACTTTGGGCCTTAATATTTACTGGCTATATTTCAGCTAAAATTCTCGCACAAGAATCGTCCCTGAAAGCAGATCATGCAGGGCACGGTTTTCTTCGTTAAAGAAAGTAGCTATAAATCCCGCTCCGAGAAACGGTAGCAGGATAAGAAAAACAGACGTGTTGATCGCCGCCTGATGGAGAGTCGGATATTCGTTTTCGACGGCATCGACCAGTTCGAGCGAAAACAACCTCATTCCCAACGTCTTACCAACAAAACCGACGCACGCCGTCATGTACAGGAACGACACGATCGCAAACATCGCGGCAAATACGAGTCCGCCGGAAAGCGTCGACCATTCCGCTCCACTAAAAGCAAAGGGCGAAAGCATCAGTAGTGATGCAAAAGCCGCGATAATGAGATCAAATAACCCCGCACCAAACCGCATCGAGATAGGTGCCAGATCTTCGATCTCGTCGTCATAGACGTCGACATTGTCCTGATCGATCTCCTCGCTGTTATCGGCTTTGATACGGATGCGCTTGATCTCGGCAAATTCGGGAGGCAACGAGCCGGACCTGGTGAGTTTCGCGACGGGAGTATCCTCTATTGGAATGACGCGTTCGATACGCTCCGGCTGAACAGGTAGCGGCGGGAGCTTATTGGTATCACGCTTTTCGGCGGTTGGAACCGGAACGACGAGCTTTGGTTTGACCACAGGCGGAGCCGTTCTTATCGGTGTCGGAGCAGCAGCAGTCCTGCCATTTGACTGCACAACGTCAAACGGAAAGGCTCTGCTCTGTGCAGCCTTTGTGACCTGAGCCTTCGCTTGCGGTTCGAGAAATGTTTGCCGCGACTTGTCGATACGCTTCATCGCGTTGGCGACACGAGGATCTGTGATCGGGGCTCTTATTTCAGCCTCGGCCGGCGGGATGATCTCAGCCTTGAGAGCCGCACCACCATTTGTCGGAAACGACCGATCGTCGGCGGTTGCCACAGCCGCGTGACCACCCTTTCGCTGCTGTACTGCATTTTGCAGTTGCAGCCGCCAGTCTGGCAGCGACGAATTTTTGTTTTGAAATTCGACCAGCGTTGGACTTGTTTTCGGTGAATTGAGCCCTGCCGTTTCCTGACGCTTTTGCATTTGCGGCTGAGCGACCATCGGCGGATGCTGCGAAACGGGTGGATTTGCAACGGGCATCGGCGGCTTTTCTGCGGGTTTCGCGAGTGGGCCAGACGCGATCTTCGTCTGCAGTTCTTCGCGGACACTGTCATTCATCATGGCACCGCATGCCGGACAGATCGACAAAGTTGGTGCCAAACTCCTATCACATACTGGGCAATTCATAGGCGTAGGTGTATTTTTTTGCTGAAATTACTTAAGCGCAATAAACGGAAAAGCAAAGCGATGGTATCAGAATTTACTTTAACGAGTCAATACTAAAGCGCAGTAAAAATTAACCTTTGTGGAAGCAGATCGGTATCCGGGAAATATAGCGCCATGTGTATAAAGCGCCCTGTGGAAATCTCTACAATGGTTGACGTCCGGCAAACCCGCCATCGGTTTCGTGCCACCACTCGATCTCTTCACCTTCGCCGAGCATCCAGCAGAGCAAAACGACGCGCCCGCCGCGCATACTTGGGAAATCGATCAGCCCGCTGGTGTAATCTTTTAGCTCCACGCCTAGGTCATTCATCTCTGTGGTGAGTTTGCCAACCTTGTAAAGTGTATTGACGTAACCCGTCCCGCCGGCCATGCCGCCGCCAAATTCCGACGCCCCAGCCGCCGCGCGGGCGCCGTCACGCATCTCGTTTATATGCGAATATAAGCGGCGTATCGACTGTAGCTTTGGGATTATTTCGGGCAGTAAAGCGTTTGCCTCTTCGACGGTGAAAAGTTTCATTGTGCCATTCCAGTTTGCCCTGAGCGGGCGGAGCGGTCAAGCAATTTCGGGGTGAAAATGTTAAAATTCGCACTTGTTATGGGAGATACACCCGAAAATCAACCCGCTTTTGATCCACTCATCCAGACGGAAAATATCGCTTTCCGATCCGATGAGATGATCGAGTGCGAGGCGTGCAGCCGCAAGAATCCGCCGAACCGTTTGAAATGTGTGTACTGTGGCGGATCTCTCTTGATCAAAGCGGAATTTGTCGATCAGATCAGCCCCGTATTCCGCAAACTCGACGCATGGGAAAAGGGTGTTAATGTGATCCTGATTTCTGCGGAAAGTACCGCTGATGCCCGAAAGGCGGCGACGCTTTTGCAGGTCGAAACTCCCATTATTGACGCGATCTTGTCCGCTGCCACGCCGCTACCGATCGCACGCGTTGAGAGAGTCACTGAGGCCGACATACTAGTCAAACGGCTGAGCGGTCTCGGCTTTAGCTGCTCGATCGTGACTGACGAAAATCTCAACGCGGACGATGCGCCAGTGCGGGCGTCCGGTATTGAGATCGGGGACGGCGTTGTATTTGTTACGGATTTCAACACACGCGAGCCCACCGCGATACCAACAGATGAACTGGCCCTGATCGTCACCGGGTTGCTGTCAAAAAGTAAGGTCGATCTGCTGGAAAAGAAAGGCCGTGGCGGCAAGACGAAGCTGCTCGATGAGACGGAAATGTCGGCAGACGAGGCCGTGATCGACATCTACAGCAGCAGCGATCCGAAGGGGTTTCGGATAAACCTGGCGGGTTTCGATTTTCGGTGTCTCGGCGAAGACAAAGGGCTGCTTGCAAGTGAGAATATTCGGCAACTCGCTGTCGTGTTAAAGGAAAATGCTCCGAATGCTCGATTCGTTGCTAATTATGTATCGATTCGACACACACTTGGAGCTGTTTGGGAGGTCGATGCCCGTCGTGATCCGCAAGGCTTGCAGCGTTCGGGCTTTGGAAAGATCGGATTTGGCAGCGTCGCGTCGAGCAGTAACGTTCGGCAGTTTACAAAATATTCGCGGCTGCAATGGCAACTTTTATGAAAGGAAAGGGACGAGGATTTAGGGACAAGGGACGAGGGACGAGAGTAGAGGAACGTGCGAGACCATCTCGGCGCGATGAGCCAAGAGCCACCGCTCCCAGTCCTCGCCCCTCATCAGTAATCTACGGCCTCTCGCCGGTGCTTGAGGCTTTGCGTGCGGACAACCGCCGTGTAGATAAGGTTATTGTTGCGGACGGCGCAAAAGAACACCGTCTGTCAGAAATCATTGATATTTGCCGAGCTCGGTCGATCGCATGGAGCCGGGTGACGCGAGACGCATTTGAAAAAAATCTCGAGCCCGGCGTCAATCATCAGGGAGTGATGGCGTTTTCGGCTGCGGCAGATTATGTCGATGCTGACGCGATGATTGAAGCCGCTTCAGAGACGCCGCTATTCATGGTGCTGGACGGGGTCGAAGACCCGCGAAATCTTGGCGCGATTCTGCGTGTCGCCGAGTGCTCGGGCGTCGATGGTGTCGTCATTCCCGAGCGTCGTGCCGTCGGCCTCAACGATACGGTCGCCAAATCCTCAGCCGGTGCGATCGAATACGTCAGCGTCACCAAAACCCCAAACCTCAACCGCTTTATCGAAAAGCTCAAAGAGAAAAATGTCTGGGTCGTCGGCACGAGTGCCGATGCCGAGATGTCATATACCGATTGGGATTGGACACGGCCATCGGCTCTGGTGCTCGGCGGAGAAGGCAGCGGGCTCCACCGGCTGGTCGCGGAGAACTGCGATGTGTTGGTAAAAATACCGATGTATGGAAAAATAGATTCGTTGAACGTATCGGTCGCCGCCGGCGTAATACTTTTTGAAGCCAAACGGCAAAGAGCCGTGAACAGTGACAAGTAAGCGGTGACAGGAAAAAATCTACTTGTCACCTGTCACTCGTGACCGTTCACCATTAATCATTATGTTTTGTCCAAAATGCGGCCAGCAAAATCCCGAAACAGGCAAATTCTGCCGAAGTTGCGGTACCGATCTCGGAAATGTTTCACAGGCATTGTCATCGCCTCCGCCGGCTGCTCCACAACGTTTGGTCAACCATAAAGGCAAACCGATCAGCTACGAGAGCGCTATAACCAAAATATTTTCGGGCTTGGCATTCGTCGCCGTTGCCATCGCCCTCGCATTCACGATCGGCAGGAGTTGGTGGTTTTGGATGCTAATACCCGCGTTCGGTAGTTTAGGTTCGGGCATCGCACAGTATTTACAGATCCGCCGAGTTGAAAAAGGCGGTACAGTTTACAACCCGACGGTTGATACCGCACAAGTTTCAGGCGGGCAAAACAATTCACTACCGGCCGCTCAGACTGAGTGGACCGCTCCCGAAAGCCGATACAAGACCGGCGACCTCGTCCCGCCGAGCGTCACCGATGGCACGACCCGTCACCTCGAAATGGACTCTGAGGGAAAGACCATGACCTTGCCGAAAAAGTAAGGTTACTTTTTCCTGAGGCTCATCTTGTGCCCGGCGAGGCGTTCGATCACGCGCAGGTATCGTCGCGGGAACAATCTCGAAAACATACTGATAAGAAATGCGTCTTGGCCGATGAGGATGCGTGGATTATTGTCTTTGATGCCTTTTACGATGACGTCGGCGGCGGTTTCGGGTGAGGTTTTAGCGACCCTGTCAAAGAACTTGGCACCCTGATGTTTCCATTCGTCCGGCGTCTCGGCACCGACACGCGAGTTGCGGGCGATATTGGTTTTGATACCGCCGGGGTGAATGCACTGAACTGTGACGTTCGTCCCGGCCATCTCATGACGCAAACTCTCGGTAAAGCCGCGAACTGCAAATTTTGATGAGCAATACGCCGTCTGCTCCTCAGGTGCGATCAGCCCGAAAACACTCGAAACATTTAGAATATGAGCAGACTCTTGCTGTTTGAGGATAGGCAGAAAAACTTTGCAGCCGTAAATAACGCCCCAGTAATTGATGCCCATCAACCATTCGAGATCCTCGATCGAAAGCTGCTCAAATGTGCCCATCACCCCGACACCGGCGTTGTTGATCAAATGTGTAACCCGGCCGTGGCGGGTGACGACATCGTCCGCAAGTTGTTGAACTTGTTTCAAGTCACACACGTCCGCGAGGTGAGACGAAACAGGAACACCTGTCGCCTCGACCATAGCGGCGGTTTCAGTAAGCCCTTGTTCATTGACATCCGTAATCGCGATCCCGGCGATCTTTTCGGCCGCCAGCCGCACCGCCAAAGCACGTCCGATCCCGGACGCCGCTCCTGTAATAACCGCTACACTATTGCTATCCAACATATTCGTTCGATCAAAAAACCAATTCTTGGTCTGGTCCGGACCAGGTGGACCAAGGTGGACCAGGCTGGACCAAGAACATCCACAGATAAACACTGATGGACACAGATAAAGAGATCAGATGCTATGTATCGTGTTTATCTGTTGCTAACTCTACTTTCTAACGACCACGCGGGCATTGCCCGAATTGCCGTTAACGTCATAAACCCGTATCGTCACGGAGTATTCACCCGCTGTCGGCACAGCGATCTCGATCGTGTACCGCTCACGCGGGCTGTCTGAGATGCCATCGTCCGAGTAGACCGGCTTCCATTCGCCGCCGTTTACGCTGTATTCGGCACGGGTGAGATAGCTCGCCGCATCGACCGCGTCAAACGTAACGCGAGCCTTGTCGACCACGATCTGGCCGGGCACCGACGCCGTAACCACCGGAGCGGTATTATCAATATCGACCGGTTCGGTCGTGCGTTCCCCAGCAAGAGCTGTCGTCGCAGGATTTGACGGTGTGTCGCGAACGACGATCCTAAATACATATCGTCCATCCGCCAGCGACTGGCCGTCGATCGAGATAAAATTATCCGTCAAATCGCCCCGCAGCAGTTTGTACGCCGCATCACCGACCTCTTTGTAATAAACGTCATAGACGACCTTGTCGCCGTTGCGGTCCTCGGCGGTCCACTGCAGAGCGGTCGCACCACGCTGGTAAACACGTCGCGGCGGAACGGCAACCACAGGAATGCCAAACGCGGCCGGATCCAGTCCTGTGAGCTGAATGTTCGGATCGATCTGCATCGGCGGATTTGCCGCGAGGCCGACATTGGTCGGCAGGACGCTGATGGACAGGACCTCTGGTGCGATATTGCGGGCGACGAATGCGATATTGACCTCACTTAAAGTAGCACCCGACCCTTTTAGTACGGCACGCCATTGCAGATATTTTGCCTTGGGGCTCACGATCTGTACGCCTTTGGGGTCGGTCGCGGCGGTGCTCCAGCCGCTCCAAGTCTCATCGGCTTTTTCGGTGTTGCCGGTGCGGGTCTGAATCGTCACACTGCCGCCAGAACGCCACCATACGCGTCCCCATGTCGCACTCCCTTTTGCGTCGAGTATTGCCGAATCGTAAGTGCCCTCGGCCACCGTTTCCTGTCCAAAACGAAACAGCGAACCCTGATTGCTCGAAGTCGCGATCAGTCCGCTGCCTGTTGAGCGGATGGTTGAGATCTGGCTGGCGTCGGTTTGCAGGGCGAGTGTTTCACGGCCCTCGTTACTGACATTATAAATGCGGCCTTTGTCCGAAGTTCCAATGAGAACGCCGTTACCCGTCTGATGTGCATACACCGAAAACCCGACAACTGTCGGCGAAGCCCAAATAATGTCCGTCGCTCCATCGGGCAAGATCCGATAGACCGCAGATTTTGCTTCTTTCAGGTCATAGCGGCTTTTTGCCGGAGCTTCGGGCGTCGTTGCATTTGGCTTTTCGACGGTCACGGTTTTGCTTTCGGTTTTATCGGCAGCTTTGTCTGCGTCAGCGGGTTTTGGTACCGAAACCGACTCCGCGAGAGCAAGCGCATAGACCGAACCATCAGGGCCGATCGCCAGCTCGTGTATTTCTCGCAGTGACGAATCAAGCAGGCCAAAAGGCTTGCCGTCCGCTCCAAATTTCATAACGATGCCGTTGGCGTCGGTTCCGGCGTAAAGGTTTCCCTGCCTGTCGGCGGCGAGCGAAATGATGTGTGATTCGCTGGTGTCGAATAAAAGTGAGGATTCAGGCGTTGCGTTTGCCGCACGCACTTTGTAGATCTTGCCGCCGTCACCGGTCCCGACGGCGAGACTGCCATCCGTAAGAACCGCGAGCGACCAGATGTATTTTTCTTTCGGGTCGAAGTAAACCTCGGATTTGCCGCTCGCATCGATGCGATAGACCTTGCCGTCCGGCGAAGTCCCTGCGTAGAGTTCGCCGTCTTTGCCGATAGCGAGTGCTGAAACATTCAGTTCAATCAGATCGGCAAACGTTGAACCCGTGCCGTTCGCCGTCACCTTAAATATCTTGCCTTCGCCGCCGGTCCCAAGGAATATATTTCCGACAGCGTCCGCCACGCTCGCCCAGACGTACGACTGCCCGGTCTTAAAGACCTCGGTTAGCTTTGGTGCGATGCTGATGGTTCCGTCGGCGTCGATCGACACGCCGCGGGCATCGCCCTTGAGCACATCGGCCCGGGAATTTACTGACCATACGGACGGCTCGGCGGCTAAAGAAACCAAAGCAAGTACAGCGACAAAAAATACACTTAGAGCAGATCTTTTCATTAATTTTGTTGAACCACGGCTATGCAAGCAACGTCGTTAATAATAGCAAATTCCGGTTGGAATACGCCGTGCGAAACACACGGTTACATTCACCCTGATTCGGTTTTGACGGCGGCTCTCTTTTTAGCTTTGTTCGTAGCCGCATCTTTTGCTGAACGTGCTTCAAGAAAACTCGTCGCGTCGCGCATCTCGTCCGCGTCGCCGGTAATTAGACGGGCACTGCGTTCACGCGTTAAATAAGCCCAAAACCACGAGAACATCACAGCCAAACGATTGCGAAAACCGATCAGGAAAAATACGTGCAGAAAGAGCCACATCAACCACGCGACAAATCCCTTGAATTTCATTCCGGCGGCCTCGGCGATGGCTTTGCTGCGGCCGATCGTCGCCATGGTGCCCTTGTCCCAATAGGTGAAATTTTCACGAGGTTTGGCTTTTAAGTCGTTGAGAATATTGTTCGCGGTCAACGTACCCATCTGCATCGCAGCGGGCGAAACTCCCGGAATAGGCTCGCCGTTTTCCTGCATAAGCGATGCCATATCGCCGATGACGAATACTTTTGGAAAGCCGCTTATCGACAGGTCTTTTTCGACAAAAACGCGTCCGGCTTTATCAGTCTCGACGCCGAGAGCTTTTCCGAGAGGTGATGCGGCGACGCCGGTCGCCCACAGAACGACATCGCAATCGATCCATTCGTCGCCGACCTTCACGCGGCCGGGGTCGATCTCCGAGACAAAGCTATTGAGCCGCACATCGACGCCGATCTGCTCAAGCTGCTTTTTGGCGCTAACCGATAATTCTTCGGCAAAAGTGCCCAGTACGCGGCCCGAACCTTCGAACAGCATCACCTTGGTTTTACGGGTATCTATCGCCTTAAAGTCATTTGCAAGCGCCTGACGAGCGATATCCGCGATCGCACCGGCAAGTTCGACGCCCGTCGGGCCGCCGCCTACCACGACAAAGTTTAGTAGCCTCTGAACTCCGGTAAGATACGCTTCACGTTCGGCGTGCTCGAATGCAAGCAGCACGCGGCGGCGGATCTCGACCGCGTCCTCGATCGTTTTCAGCCCTGGAGCACTCTGCTCCCATTCGTCGTGGCCAAAATAAGCGTGCCTCGCCCCGGCTGCGATCACGAGATAATTGTAGGGGACGAGGGAACCATCAGACAGCACGACCGTGGTATTTTCTTTGTCAACTCCCGTCACGTCGCCTAGGATTACCTCGATATTTTTCGCCTTGGCCAAAATGCGGCGGATCGGTTGAGCGATCTCACCCGGCGACAGCACCGCGGTCGCGACTTGGTACAGCAGCGGCTGGAAAACGTGGTGATTCTTACGATCGATCAGCGTGACCTCGACCGGTTTGTTTGCGAGAGCCTTTGCCGCCCACAGGCCACCAAATCCACCGCCGACGATCACAACTTTTTTCTTGTCGCTCATAATTCCAGTCTCAGTATGTAAGGCGTGAAAAGAAAAGTAAAAGTTACTGAGAGAGTGATATAATTTAACGATGAAAGTTGCTGACCGAACCGGCATGATCACGCGCCTGACGACGCTCAAAGAAGCGGACGATGCGGGTGATTTACGCGATTCGACCACACCGCAGCAGCGCTTAGAAATGACGTGGGAACTTTCACGCAGCCTCTACGAATTCAAGGAGAAACGTGTTGCTCAACCGGGACTTCATAGACATATTGTCCGCGTTTTCAGAAGAGAAAGTTGACTACATAGTGGTTGGAGGCTACGCCATCGCCTTCCACGGATATGTGCGCGGAACGGGTGACATCGACCTCTGGATACGCATCTCCGACGAAAATGCCGAAAGGGTTTGGAAAGCTCTACAAACTTTCGGCGCTCCGCTTTTGGAACTGAGCAAGGAAGACCTGAAAGCTCCCGGAATGGTCTTTCAAATGGGTCTACCTCCAAACAGGATCGATATCATTAACAAAGTCGAAGGCGTCCAGTTTGACGAGGCTTGGTCAAATCGTAAATTCGTTGAATTTCAAGACCTCACCATCCCTATAATCGCAAAGTCCGAGCTGCTCATAAACAAACGGGCAATGAACCGGCCAAAAGATCTAGCCGATATTATTTGGCTCGAGAATAATTAGGTGCCAATGTAGCGAGAATAAAGTGAGCGGGCGACCGAAATATCATCCGTTCCCTTGACGATTGCCCGGCCGTCGCGAAAGACGGTCATCTCGTTTTCGCCTGATGTAAAACGCACAAGATATTCGTTTTGCTTGACCTCGGCGATTGCTCCAAGGCGTTCGGCGAGTGCCGCGAGATCAAGGTCAACTGCTTGCGGCGGTGCCAACTGAACGGCATTGCGGCCGCAAAGGACGGCGGAAAATTCTTGGGCTTCGGCGTCGAGAAACTCGAATTTTCTCTGTCCGCATGTCTTGCAATCCGGGTTTGGATCACCCAGCTTGATCCGCTGGCGGTCGTTTGCCCAGACGTCGAACTGCATCAGCGAACCATGAAGCGACGCCGTATCGCCGACGAGTATCTTTAGCGCCTCAGCCACCTGCGTCGCGGAAACCGTAGCAATTATCGGCATGATAACGCCCGCCGTATCGCATGTCGGCGACGAACCTGCATCCGGCTTCTCGTCGAAGATACACCGCAAACACGGCGTCTTGCCGGGAATGATCGTCATCGTCGTGCCATAGCTCGACACGGCGGCACCGTAGATCCAAGTAACGCCGTTTTTGACGCAAGCGTCGTTGAGTAAATACCTGACTTGAAAATTATCCGTGCCGTCAATGACCAGATCGCATCCGTCGATGAGCGATTCGATATTCGAATTATTGACATCAGCGATGACAGCATCGACCTCAATTTCAGAGTTGATCTCAGCAATGCGATTTTTCGCCGCGATCGCTTTAGGCAGGCGTTCGGCGGCGTCTGATTCTTTGAACAAAGTCTGCCGCTGGAGATTAGTGAACTCAATAAAATCACGGTCAACGATCCGTAAGAAACCGACACCGGCGCGAGCCAGCATCTCCGCATGGGCCGCACCGAGCGCACCGCAGCCGACGAGGAGGACACGGGAAGCTAACAACCGCTCCTGCCCCTCTCGCCCGATCTCACGAAATAAAATTTGTCTGCTGTATCTGTCGTTCAACTTTTCTTTCTGATGCGTTTTGACGACACCCATTCGTCCCATTCTTTGCCGTAACCAGCGTAGGTGATGTAATGCGAGCCGCCTTTAACATCGAGAACCTTTGCGGGATACCACGTTTTTTGCCACTCGACCTCGACGGCTGCGCCTTTGGCAAACTGAACCACCTTTGGCGTGCGGATCATTTTGTCGGTGACCCATTCGTCGTCGCTCGACTCGTAGCCGTAATAGT
>Ga0138256_10005397_pt1 | contig 13519 bp, 10 predicted proteins | sample KNB2016incub_MG_FD_105486 | JGI IMG/M metagenome (GOLD analysis project Ga0138256, IMG submission 105486) | Active sludge microbial communities from wastewater in Klosterneuburg, Austria - KNB2014incub_MG | ecosystem: Engineered > WWTP > Activated sludge > Unclassified | place: Austria...
AGGAAAGCGAATAGGCGGACTATCAAAAGCAGCTTCATTCAGCTTTTATCCCGGAAAGAATCTCGGCGCTTTCGGTGAAGGAGGAGCTGTAACAACGAATGATGACGAGCTGGCGCAGAAGATCAGAATGCTCAGAGATCACGGCTCAATGAAAAAATACTATCACGAATACTACGGACATAATTACAGAATGGAAGGGATACAGGGCGCAGTGCTTGGTGTAAAGCTGAAATATCTTGAAGACTGGACAAAGAAGAGAAGACACGCTGCAAAAAAATACTGCGGGCTTTTAAAGGATGTCAGGCAGATCAAATTACCGGAAGAGATGTCTTACGCAAACCATGTTTATCATTTATTCGTAATTCGGACAAAAGACAGGGATAAGCTTCAGAAATTTCTGAACGAAAACGAAATATCAACCGGATTGCATTATCCGATCCCTTTGCATCTGCAAAAATGCTTTGAGCATCTCGGATATAAAAAAGGAGATTTTCCAGTGACGGAGAAATTAGCTGATGAGTGTTTGTCTTTACCGATGTTTCCTGATCTTACAGATGAACAGATTGAGTTTGCATGCGGTAAAATAATAGATTTCTATAAACAGTAATTTTTAACTGCTGTTCAAATAAAAAATATTCCGATGAAATATCCCAGATATAAATATATTTTTGCTCTCTTTGATTTTACCGTGATATTTTTTTCATTTGTTATAGCAGGATATATAACTGAGAATATTTTAAACAAGAATGTCATTAACTATGATAATGACCTTCTGACATATCTGATATTCATAGCTTTTTCCATAATTTTTCTCATCCTCTTTCAGAACAACTATTTATACAAAGTAAATATTTTTCTAACCAGAGCGCCGCAGTTAACTGCGATTATCAAATCATTTTTATACGGAACATTACTTCTGATCTTATTTTCTTTTGTGATCAAATTCAATTTACTTTTATCATCCAGGGTTTTTGTTCTCTGTTTCTTTTTTACAGGACTCGCGGGAATATCAGTTGTGAGGTTATTTTTGCTGAAACCATTTTACATGAACTTCACCAAGATCCTTAACAGAAGCAATGTAGTGATCATCGGCGCAGGGAAATCCGGAAGACTTCTTGCAGAGAAACTAATATTTGAAAATTTTTACGGCATCAAGATCGTAGGATTTCTCGATGATAATCTTAAAAAGGGAGACAATGTATTTAAATATATAGAATGCATTGGTAAGGTTGATGATGTAAGTACCATAGTAAAGGAATATAAAGTAGACGAGATCATAATCGCTATAGACAATATAGGTTATGAAAATCTGATGCAGATAATTGACAAGTGCACTAAACTTGAAAAGAGTGTCAAGCTGACATCGGAGCTGTTCAATATTGTTCCTGAAAAGATCGTTACTGATTCATATTCAGGAATACCTGTGGTAGATCTTTCTCCGAGAGTTAACAAAAATCTTAATTACTTTTATAAAAGAATCTTTGATTATTCAGCGGCATTTCTTGGTATATTAATTCTTTTACCTTTGTTCCTTATTATTTCCATACTTGTAAAATTATCTTCAAAAGGAGAAATATTTTTTAATCAGACAAGAATCGGGAAAGACGGCAATCCATTTAAATTCTATAAATTCAGGTCAATGTATATAGACGCTGAAGAAGATAAAAATCGTGAAGTAATTATGACAGATTTTATTAAGAATAACAAAACAGTGCTCGAAGGATCTTCAAAAATAATCAACGAAAGAAATATTACTCCGATTGGAAAAATACTGAGAAAGACTTCTCTTGATGAACTCCCTCAGCTGTTCAATGTGCTTAAAGGAGATATGAGTCTCGTAGGTCCGCGTCCTTGTCTTCCTTATGAATATGAATCATTTGACGACTGGCACAAGAGAAGACATACAGTTCTTCCCGGATGTACCGGGGTATGGCAGGTTTCAGGCAGAAGTTCAGTATCATTCAAAGATTCCGTTGTGCTGGATCTTTATTATATTAACAATATGACACCCTGGCTTGACCTTCAGCTTATCTTTAAGACATTCCCTGTCATGATCTTTGGAAAGGGTGCAAAATAAATCAAAATCATAAATGGATAAAAAAAACATCAATAACGTGAAATTAGGCAAAGATGTCAGGATCTTTGACTTTGTAAATCTGTACGGATGCAGCATAGATGATAATACAAAGGTCGGAACATTTGTAGAGATACAGAAAAATGCATTCATAGGAAAGAACTGCAAAATATCTTCGCATACTTTTATATGCGAAGGGGTTCATATTGAAGACAATGTATTCATTGGGCACAATGTTACTTTCATTAACGATAAGATCCCACGCGCAACAAATGAAGACGGCGGTATGCAGGATGAGAGTGACTGGAAAGTAGAAGAGACATTCGTAAAGAAAGGAGCTTCGATAGGTTCTTCTGCGACTATCATGTGCGGTGTAACAATTGGTGAAAGAGCAATCGTAGGAGCGGGAGCTGTTGTTACTGAAGATGTACCCCCTAATGCAGTAGTAGCCGGCGTACCGGCAAGAATACTGAGAAGTATATAGACTTCTTTAGCCTGAATTAATTTGCAATTTTAGAAATCTAAATCTAACGGTTTAGATTTTTTGCTATATAAATGAATCCGCTGATAAAAAAGAATTTTAAAATACTTAGTGAAAGTAAATTTATAATATTCTTTACATTAACCGAGAGAATTTTTTTCTTCCTGATATTTATTATTATCGCCCGTAAATATCCTGTAGATATATACGGAGAGATGGTAACAGTATTTTCTGCTGCAAACATTTTCATAATATTATTCGATCTCGGATTACCAGTTCTCTTGCAAAAGGAAACTGCAGTGCTTAAAGAACGGTCATCCGGATTTCTCTCATCTGTGATTCTTATTAATCTGATCTTTTTCCCTCTGTTCATTTCAGCGATGTTAATATTCTGTGCAATGTTCTTTCCTGATATTTCAATTGCAATGATCACTGTAATTTCCCTGACGGTTTATTTTTTTTCGATCGGCAATATCCTTAACAAATCATTATCCGGTCTCGGTAATTTCAAAAGTCAGTTCATTTCCCTCTTTTTTTCCAGGATCATTACACTCGTATTTTTTCTTACGGCAGTTTATTTATTTAATTCCGGTCTGAATGCACTGCTGATGATTTTAGCTGCAGGAGCATTGATCCAGTTATTCTCTTTATACAAAGAGATCGGTAAGAATAAACTCAGGATAAGATTTAATAAGTCCGGCAGACCAGCGATTGGATCCTTGATTAAACTATCTTTACCACTGGGACTTGCTGTTATTTTCAATTTTTTATATGACAAGATAGATATTGTTCTCATTTCTAAAATTACTGATTTTGATCAGACAGCATACTATAATGCGGCATACGGCATTCTCAGAGCATCGACAGCAGCTTTTGCATTTTTATTTGCAGCGGGACTGACAAGAGTATCAGGATTAAGTAGAAATAAAAAAGCTGTCAGATTGTTCTTTAAAAAATACTCCGTAATACTTTTTCAGATCAGCATATTCCTGACAATAATAATTTTCTTCGGTGCTGATTTTATAATAAGAATATTATATACGGATAAATTCGAAGAGGCAGTTCCGGTTTTAAAGATATTATCAGTTGCGTTGACAGGACTTGCATTGAATAATCTGACCGGAATAATTCTGAACGGTATGGGATTTTTCAGAAAGAACATGAATGTAACTTTAATAGGTCTTATAATTAATGTAATATTAAACATTATTCTTATTCCAAAATACGGCATCGCTGCAGCTGCAGCGGTTACTGTGATCACTGAATACTTTATACTGTTCGGAGATTATTATTATATTAGAAAGTTCTTAAATGAAGATCTCTGAAATTTTCCAATCACATTAAAGTAAAAGCAATAAGTATTACAGTGTATTAAATTTATTTTAAAACATACAGTTATTCAAATTAACGTGAGTACATCCAACTGGCAGAATATATCTTACAATATTGATCTTGTAAAAAAGCTCGATCCTAAAAGCATTCTTGATATTGGAGTTGGCTTCGGAAGATGGGGAATTTTGTTCAGGGAATTTCTTGAGGTCTGGGGAGATAATAATATTTCGGGAAAATGGAAAAGGAGAGTAGACGGTGTAGAAATATTTCCGGATTATATTAAGCCCTATCATAAATATTTTTATGACAGCATTTTTATTGAAGATGCTTTGGGATTTATTAAAAAAACAAGGAACAGATATGATCTCATTAACTGCGGTGATGTGATAGAACATTTTGATAAAAAGAAAGCGGTTGAACTGATCAATCTGTGTCTTGAACGGTCAGACTACCTTTTGATCAATATACCAGTAGGAGATAACTGGGAGCAGGGCGCCGTGCACAATAATGAATACGAAAGACACAGGAGCCGGTGGAGCAAGTCTGATTTTACTATATATAATAATTGCCTTATAAAAGAATTCAAGGACATAGAGCTTCGTGATTTTCTTGTAGTGCTGATCTCAAACGGAAAGATCGATCTTAAGAAGGCATACGGAAAATATTTCAATGTCAAAAATGTTATGAAGAACAAACTCGGACTTGAGAAATTGGTAGCAAAAATCGAAAAGAAATAATATTTATTTAATATTCAGAAGAATTGAAAATTTTATTCCTTGGGAGATATAATGAAACTTCTGTACTGACCGGACCTGAAAAGGTTGCCAAAAGGATTTTCGATAAATGTTCGCATGATTTTGAAGCAGTATTTATTACATATTTTTTTGACGGTAACAGATACGGGATGTTCACAAAATTATTCGGCAAAGAAGTTATCAGTGAAACAGGCGGCCGGAGAATATATAGATTCGGAATATTCAGGTTAATGAGTTACATAGTAAAATTCAGTCCTGATATTATTCATATTATAAATTTCGAGAGATTTGCAAAAATTTCTTTTTTTCATAAAAGATTTCCTGAAACAAAAATCTTTTACAATGTTCACGGAATTGCAGCTTTTGAGAATGAAGTTAATCCTGCAGCTTCCGTAAAACTGAAAATTAAAGACCTCAAAAGCGAGATGAAATATTTCAAAGATTCCGACAGACTGATATTCCTATCTGAAAGATCAGTATTGACTGCAGAAAATTATTTCAAATTTGACAGGAGTAAAATTGAAATTATACCAAACGGCATAGATACTATTTTTCATCAAACAGGTAAAGAAAAGAAGACAAATTTAAACAGTATCTTAAAAATAGTTTTTGTAGGGGATGCTGATAAGAAAGAAAAAGGATTTGATTTTCTAGTTAACTCCCTTAAGAAAATAGATTTTCCGCTTGAAGTATTTGTGGTTGGTGATAATTACAGAGTAAAGGAAGATATCAGAAATAATATTAGAATTAACTATATTGAAAAGATGAATACGGAATCATTTGCGAATTTTTTGTCTGATAAAGATATATTCATTTCAGCAAGTTCGTATGAACAGTTCTCGCTGTCCACAGCGGAAGCTATGGCTGCAGGGCTGGTTCCTGTTGTAACTGAGGAAACCGGGATGTCTTCGTATATTGAAGACAACAAGAACGGATTTGTAATAAAATACGGTAATACAGAAGGACTGTCAAAAGTACTCAGCAGAATTAACTCTCTGAGAGAATCACTCGACAGGATATCAAAAGAAGCTGCACAAATCTATTCAGTGCTTTCCTGGGATCTGGTTTATCTGAAATATAAAAAGTTATACGAATGAATATTCTTCATGTAACAAATAAATTAAATCATGCTGACGGAGTGTCTGCTCATTTGTATAATCTTGCCAATGAATTAAACAGAAATTACAATGTGAAAGCCGGCATCCTCTGCAGCGGCGGTGATGCGGTTAAAAAATTCACAGACGCCGGTATAGAAGTTACTGAGAATAAAAATCTGAATCATTCTACGAGAAGCATGAAAAATTTTGCATCCGCAGTAATATTTTTATATAAAACCTCGAAGTCAAATAAAATTAATATACTTCATTCTCATAATCACTATGCGGCTAACATATCATTCAAAAGCTCAAAGTTTTCCGGAGTAAGGACAATTCAGACCATTCACGGAATAATACCGGATTGCGGCAGACTGAGTCACCATTCGGGAGAGAATTTTGTAGCTGTTAATGATCATGTATTCCGTTCACTGAAATCTAAATTGAAAAATATAAATAGAATCGAGCTCATTTATAACGGGTTGGATTTTAATGAAGATATCAGAAAGAAGAAAAATAAAAAATTAAAATTCATAGCTGCATCCAGATTTGAGCCCGGTAAAGGACTTAATACTTTTATTAATGCAGTCGGAGGTTTGCCTGAAGATTACAGAAGCAGAGCGGATTTTATTATTGCAGGGGAAGGCAGTCTTGAAGCGGAACTTAAGAAGTTAAGTAAAAAAATTAATGCAGATATCATATTCCCGGGAATGATAAGAAATTTAAAAGAACTTTTTATGGAAACTGATGTATTCGTGATTCCTTCTGAGAATGAAGGTTTTCCAATTACAATGCTTGAAGCAGCCGCAACCCTGAATTCGGTAATTTCATCTGACTTTGACGGTGTTGAGAGTATATTAACTGACAATGAAGACGGTTTAATATTCAGGAAGAATGATGCAGATGAGCTTTCACGCAAGATAATGCATTTAATTGATAATCCTGAATCTGCAGTTAAGTACTCTGCGGCTTTTTTCAAAAAAGCAAAAGCAGTATTCAGTCTGTCAGAAATGGGGCGAAAGCATTTTAATTTTTACAAAAGTCTCATATAAGAAATTATGCAGCTGAAGGATGAATATTATTATTTAGCTCTTAGAATAATATTTATATCTGTTTCGATATTAATGATCGCGTTCATATTGTTTTCAGATTTTTATGAAATAATCTTTCGTGTCCCCGATGATGCTTCTTATTATTTAAAAATAGCTGAGAATTTCAATAACGGGAAAGGTTTTTCGTTTGACGGATTGCATCAGACAAATGGTTTCCAGCCACTGTGGCAGTATATACTTATTGCATTAACTTTTATTTACAGATCAGATCCCGAAACAACCTTAAGGATAGTCCTGATATTACAGATAGTCCTGCTTTTTTTATCAGGCAATTTACTTTTCAGATTTCTTTCGGATTATTTTACATATAAAATTATTTTTGCCGGCGGAATCATATTCATACTTTTCGTTTTTTTTCAGTCAGTGAATTCGATGGAGACAGCATTGCTGATTTTTATGATTTCTGTCATACTCTTTTTTTCCGGCACTAAAAAGATCATTGAAATACATAATTCTCGAAATGAAATTATTTTCGGAATACTTTCAGGTCTTCTGATACTGACAAGGCTTGATTCTGTTTTTTTCATTTTTCCGGTAATATTGATATGCATCTTTAATATCTTCAGCAGTGACGACAGGAGGAAAAAAATGTTGACGCTGTTTCTGATCTTCGCCGGATCGGCTTTAGTTTTAATGCCTTATTTGATTTATAACTATAAAGAGTTTGGGAATATAATTCCTGTGAGCGGATATTTAAAATCCGGATTTCATGAAGTAAAATTCAATGATAAGTTTAATGATCTGCTTCACTACAGGGAAACTTATTTTGCATTCACAGCTGTAATTTATCTGATCTGGTATTTTGTAAAATTTAAAATGAACAAAAATGATTTTTTCTGTTCATGTCTGGCAGTGATGTCGGCGGGAGTAATATGCCTGCTTATATATATGATCTTTTTCCTAAACTGGGTTATATTTTCATGGTATTTCATTACTTACTCACTATTTGTATCTTTGGCAGTTTGTCTGCCATTAAGATATTTATTATCTTTGCTGATTGTCCGGAAGGCAAACATATTATTTTTTTTCATAATAATTATTATATCATTTTACTGGGGATTTAAAATTTATAATTTTTACACAACCGGATATAAAATTCTCGGAAGCAACTGGAACATTGAATCTTTTGAAGCGGCACAGTGGGTAAAACAAAACTCACAGCCGGGTGATATTTTTGCCATGAAGGATGCAGGTCATTTCAGTTATTTCAGCGAAAGAGAAGTTATTAATCTTGACGGACTTGTAAATAATTTCGAATATCAGGAAGTTTTAAAGGATAAGTTACTGAATGATTATCTTACAAAAAACCGGGTGAAGTACATTGTTCAGCATGCTTTATGGAACAGAAGCGATATCACAAGCGGTGATTATGAAAACCTTTCTTTAAAATATTTTAGTCATAAATATTCAGCTGAAAGTGACCCTGTTGTTGTAAGAAAAGCTGACGAATTATACAGATCCGCACCCTATTATGACGGGCATTATGAGACAGTATTTTTAATCTGGAAATATGAACCCCAGATGACAAAATAGATGACAATATAGATGACAAATAAGATCAGGAACGTAACGGTTCTAATGGCAGCATTCAATGATTCACAATACATTGCAGGCTCAATCAAAAGCATACTCAATCAGAGCTTCAGGGAATTTGAATTTCTGATCATTGACGACGGCTCAACTGATGATACAGAAAAAATTGTAAAGAGCTTCAAAGACAAAAGGATTGTTTACAGAAAAATACAGCATACTGGACTTGCAGGAGCTTTGAATTACGGTTTAAAGATATCCGGCTCTGACTGGGTAGCGAGAATAGATGCTGACGATCTGAATCCTGCAGACAGATTACAAAAACAGATAGATCATCTTAATGCAAATAAAGGGATCGATGTAATCTCAGGATGGTCTGTTTATTTTGACAAAGCGAATGAAATATTATTCACACTAAAGACACCGGTCACGGATAAAAAAATAAAGGAGTTTTTAAATCTTCATAATCCGGTCAATCACTCTTCCGTGATGTTTAACAGAAAAAAGATCTTAAGTGAAGGCGGTTATAACGAAAATTTCGGAACCTATGAGGATTTTGAATTATGGTTCAGATTGAAAAGCAAACTGCATTTCAAAATACTCCCGGAATTTCTTGTATTCACAAGATTCCGTGAAGATTCCATGACCGGAAGAGGAAGCAAGAAAAGTATATACAAATTACTGAAAGCTAATGCGGAAGCTCATTTAAGCAGCTCCGAATTAATAAAAGATAAAAGATACTGGAACAATATTTTATTCTGGATAGAATTCTTTTACGGTGATAAAAACATTTCCAGAAAATATTTTTCCGGTGATATAACTTTAAAGAAATCATTAGCATATTTAAATACATTTCTTCCTTTGAACGGATTTGAGAAATTAATAGAACTGAGAATCAGACAAAGATTAAGTTCCGGTTTCCGGGTCAGGAAAGAATTAAGAAACAAATTAAAAGAGCTTTTAAAATAATTATCACTTTTGATAAAATCCCTTTTCAAAAAAGACAATTTTAAACTACTGTTTTTTTCAGTAATAATATTTGTTTGTTATACTTTTTTTCTTGTCTATTCGGGTTATTTCGAGATCGGATTATTGTCGGATGATTATCTGAATTTTATCGGAGCCGGTAATTCTTCTTTATTTAACAAGTTCACAAGCTCCGTTCCCATGATAAACAACCTCCACTTCAGACCGCTTTATTATATATCAATTGATCTCAGCATATGGATAAATCAGATCTTAAATACTGCAAAAGATAATTTTATTGTATTTCGGTTGGAGAACATGCTGTTCTTTTATCTTGCAATATTTCTGACTTCGGTATTTTTTTTCAAAGTAACCGGAAAATTATATTTATCTCTCATCCTGCTTTTAATGTGCCTGCTTTATCCGAACAACATAAACGATATCTGCTGGACAGTCGGCAAGAATGATCTGCTGTGCGGAGTATTTATTATCTCCTCTCTTTTATTTACATTTTTATTTATAGAGAATAAGACACGGTATAATTATTATCTTGCAGGACTTTTCTTTGTTCTTGGTCTGCTCACAAAGGAAACATCAGTGATAGTGCCGGCTGTAACAATTCTGCTGGTATATCTTGCATATTCAAAGGAAAAAGTTTTCGAATTAAAGAATCTCCTTATTATGGAGATTTTCATTCTGATACTTTATTTTTCTTTCCGGGTTTATATTCTGGGAGTGCAGCCTGCGGAGGTTGTCACAAAATTTCAAAAACCGGGATTATACAGCAGCTCAGGAGTCACATTTAAAGCATTCATATCACTTCTTATCCCTTATGATTATCTTTCAATTCAGGAATATCTGAATAATTTCAATCTGCTGTTTTCAATATATGCAGCTTTGCTGCTGATATTTGTCGTAGCCGTTCTTTTTATTTTTGTAAGGACATATAATTTCAGGTATTTATTCATACTTTCGCTGATATTCGTTGTTTCAATTTCTCCGAATTTAATAGCAGGATATTTCAGACCTCAGCTTATTTTCATACCATTTCTTATCTTCAGTTTTTCATTATTGCTTGCAGCGTATAAAATGGGTATCAATCTGAAATTTTACGCGGTTACATTAATACTTATTTTGTTTATATGGGGAAAGCTGAGTTTCAATTTAATACAGGACTGGAAGCTTGCTTACTACAGTTCAGTTGAATGTATTAAGAAGATGACAGAGATTGAACTTGACACAAAAAAAAGAAATATATTTATCGGCATACCGTCAAGATTACGGCAGGCAACCATGCTAGATTATACTATCGGTGCATATAATTACTGGAAATACGGAGAGTTTAAAATCAAAGACAAAGTAACTGACTTAGTATTGACAGGCGCTCTGGATGCGGCATCCATGAATTCCGAAATATCAGTAAGCAAGCTGTCCGACAATGAGTTTGAGCTGCTGACATCGGGTGAGACACAATATTTCCTAAGGCTTGATGCGGCAAGCAGCAAATACAAGGACAAGGATATTGCTCTCAGACTGTCCGAAAAAAATTTTTTTAAGAAACCTATAGACCTTAAAATAAGATTGATCTCAGATGATGCTGATGTTTATCTGTATTCGGAAAAAAAATTTAAGATGCTGAAAAAAGACAGATCTTTGAGCGGGTTTTTTGAAAATAGCGATTCAAAATAATTTATTTGAAAAACATATACATCCGATATATTATTTGTGGTTTATCCGCTGTATTCATACTATCTTTTTCCTTCTATACATCAATAGAATTTCTTTTAAATTTTGCTGATGATGATTCATTTTTCTATATAAAAACTGCGTATAATTTTTCAGCAGGTTTTGGTTCGACTTTTGACAGGGTAGATATCACCAACGGATATCATCCTCTCTGGTTTCTTGTTCTTTCTCTGTATTTCTTTATACTGAATTTCTTTTTAAATTTCACACCTGAATTATATTACAGATTAACAGTTATTCTTATTCTGATTATAAACTTTTTTACTGTTTATTCTATATTTCTGTTTTTTAAAAATTCGGATAAAAATGATTCGGGCAGACAGATATTATTATTTGTTCCGCTTTTCCTTACGTTTGTTGCTATCCGTGATTTCGGAATGGAAACTCATCTTTTATGTTTGATAACGGCTTTGTATTTACTTGTAAAATCACGGGAAGTAAGCTCCGGTAAAAACAGCTTTGCATACAAGGGTATTTTGCTTGCGCTTATCTTTCTTACAAGGATCGATTATTTATTCACCGTAATACCTGTATTGATAATATCAGATATAATCGTTACGCCGCTTCAATACAGAAAAAAATATTTGTTCGTATCTCTCTTATCTTTACTGATAGTTACTTCGCTTTATTTTTCATCAAACTGGATCTTCTTTAAAGAGATACTTCCCGTAACTGCTAAAGTAAAGAGCACTTTTCCGGAGACGTTATTATTTCATAATATAGGGAAACTGCTTGAACCCGGGGCTTTCACAAATCAGTTTGTAAAGACTGTTTATACTTTAGGAGTGATCTTCTTATTTTTGCTCTTATCATTTAAAGATAAATTCAAAAAAATTTTTAACAAAACAGATTATTTTTTATTTGGTGTCTGCTGCGCATGTTTTGTATATTTACTGCTGAACATTCTTATCAACAAACACGCATTGAAAGAATGGTATGTTGCTTTTCCGGCTTTTGCAAGCTCCCTTTTGCTTGTCAGAATGATAATCTTGTTTCCGAAAGTATATTTCTTTTCATTAATTGTTTTCATATCAATGTTCATATTTATGTTCTGTGTTACGCGCATTCAAAATCCGAAATGGAACAGCGCATATTATTACTCAAAGGAAATAAATAAAAATACTTCTGACGAGGACAGGATATTTATGATTGATCTTAGCGGTATCATTGGTTTCTTTTCTGAAAGGAAAATAATCAACGGTGACGGGCTGATTAACAGCTATGAATACCAGGAATATTTATCTTCCAATAATCTGACAAAATATTTCACTGACAGGAAAATTGATTATTATTCTACATATTCACAGGATAATGCGCCGTTTGAAATGATTGACAGCTCAGGCTATTATATAGACGAAAAATATTCCAATACTTTCGGTAATTACCCGTTTGTATTTCCGGGAAAAGATCTGAAACTTAAGTTTCCGTATTATTATTCTTATATTATAGGTGACGGGACCGGATATTGGTATCTATTTAAATTAAGAGATTAATAAATTGAACATACTTCATCTTACACCGGATTTTAATTATTCTGACGGAAGATCTTATTACGTTTATCTTCTCTTAAAATATTTCAAAAAAAGAGGTCACAATGTTTTTCTGCTTACAAACTGCGGAGATTCATTTGAACGGCTCAGTGAATCGGGCATTCCTTTCAATGCTGATGCTTCTCTATTCCGGAAAACTTCTTATGTGAGCTCATTAAAAAAGATTTCAGAGAAAGTTGATTCTCTGAACATTGACATTTTACACAGTCATCACAGGTATTTTGAACTACTGGCAAATTCCATGAAAAGGAATAAAAATGTAAATACAGTTTTTACTGCTTTAAGTATAGTTGGTAAAAGATTTTTTGTGGAATATAAATCCGATAAAATTATTGCAGTAAGTAATTGCATCAGGGACATGCTGGTAAATAAATTCAAAGTTAATGAAAATAAGATATCACTGATACCGAATTTTGTTGACAGTGAAGAATACTCTGACAGGCGGAAAGCATTCCCTGAAGATTCTTTTTGCATACTCTCTGCAGGAAGATTTCACAGGGAAAAGAATTATGAAACTTTAATAAAAGCCGTTTCACTTATCAGAGATCATAAAATTAAATTAATACTTATAGGTGAAGGTCCTGAAAAACACAAATATGAAACTCTTATTAAACAATATTCAGTTGATGCAGAACTTATTCCTCCTCAAAGGGATCTCGGGAAATATTTTGATGTTGCAGATATTTGTGTGCTTTCATCAGTCAGAGATCCGTTACCGGGATTTATGCTTCAGAGCGGTCTGCACAGGAAACCGTTTATCGGCTCTGATACTGACGGAATAGCTGAAGTCATAGATAACAATACTAACGGCTTGCTGTTTGAAAAAAAAAATGAATCTGAGCTTTCTGAAAAGATCAGATATTTTATAAATAACAGACC
>Ga0138256_10005399_pt1 | contig 13514 bp, 10 predicted proteins | sample KNB2016incub_MG_FD_105486 | JGI IMG/M metagenome (GOLD analysis project Ga0138256, IMG submission 105486) | Active sludge microbial communities from wastewater in Klosterneuburg, Austria - KNB2014incub_MG | ecosystem: Engineered > WWTP > Activated sludge > Unclassified | place: Austria...
AGCCCCTGAACGGCGTGCTCGTGACCGCGTCCCTGTCCGACCTCATCGGCAAGGGTTCGGCCGATCGGGCGCGCCATGCGCAGACGGTGCGCCAGCGCCTGCAGGAACTGCACGAGCAGCTCGGCATCCGCCTGCCGATCTACCTGCTGGTCACGAAGTGCGACCTGATGGCGGGCTTCGGCGACACCTACGCCACGCTCGACAAGGAACAGCGCGCGACGCCCTGGGGCTTCACGTTCCCGCTCGAAGTCGCCGCAGCGTGGCAGCAGGAATTCGGACCGCAGTTCGACGCCCTGCTGCAGCGCCTGGACGCCGGGCTCGTCGATCGCCTGCAGTCCGAAGCCGATCCGCAGCGCCGCCAACGCATCTACGGTTTTCCGGGGCAGTTCGCGAGCCTGCGCGCGCCCTTGCAGGAATTCGTCGAGCAGGTCTTCTCGCCCTCGCCCTTCGAGGCCGACCCGCTGCTGCGCGGCGTCTATTTCGTCAGCGGCACCCAGGAGGGCACGCCGATCGACCGCGTGCTCGGTGCGGTGGCACGCCGCTACCAGCTGGAACAGGCCGTGCTGCCGCCGCAGCAGGGCAGCGGGCGCAGCTACTTCCTGCAGCGCCTGCTGACCGAGGTCGTCTTCGCCGAGCACGGCGTGGCCGGCACCCGCCGCGGCTGGGAACGCCGCCGCGGCGCGCTCGTCATCGGCGGCTACGCCCTGGTCGCCCTGCTGGCATCGGTAGTCATTGGCGCCTGGGTGCTGAGCTGGCGCGAAAACCGCGGCTACGTCGAAACCGTCGGCGCACGCGTCGACACCGTGCGCCAGCTCGTGCAGGAAACGCCCAACCGCCCCACCCCGGACTTGACGCCAATCCTCGGGGCGCTGGAAGCCACGCGCGAGCTTGCCGCCGCCGCGGACAGCGGCAAGGACGTGCCATGGTCGCTCGGCTTCGGTCTCTACCAGGGCGCAAAACTCGACGGCGCCGCCCGTGCCGCGTACGAGCGCATGCTCGTCGACGCGATGCTGCCGCGGCTGGCGCTGCGCGTCGAGGAACAGCTGCGTTCGCTCGACCAGCCGGAGTCGCATTACGAGGCCCTGAAGGCATACCTGATGATGTACGACCCCCAGCGCTTCGATGCCGGCGCGCTGAAGGCGCATATCGAAGCCGACTGGGACGTGCGCCTGGGCCGCGAGATGACCACCGAGCAACGCGAGCGCCTGTCGAGCCACCTCGACCGCCTGTTGGCTCAGGGGCCGGCGGTCTCGCCGCTGCCGCAGGACAAGGCACTCGTCGACGCCACGCGTGCGCGGCTGGCCGCCGTGCCGCTGCCGCAGCGCGTCTACAACCGACTGCGTCAGCAGGGGCTGGGGGCGCAATTCCCCGAATTCACGGTCGTGAACAAGGGCGGCGGCAACGCCGCGCTGGTGTTCACCCGTGCCAGCGGGCAGCCGCTGACGCGCGGCGTTCCGGGCCTGTTCAGCTATGACGGCTACCACAAGGGTTTCCAGTCGGTGGTCGGCGACGTGACGCGCCAGCTGGCCGAGGAGCAGACCTGGGTCCTGGGCATCGAGGCGACGGACAGCGTGGGCGCCAGCGCCATGTTGGCCTCGGGGCGCCTGGTCGACGACGTGCGCCGGATCTACCTGAACGAGTACCGCGACACCTGGAAGACGTTCATCGCGGACGTTCGCCTGCAGCCGGTGACGAGCATCGCGCAGTCGATCGAGAAGACGCGCTTCCTGGCCGCGCCGGACAACCCGCTGGTGCCGCTGCTGCGGGCCATGTCGCGCGAGACCACGCTGCTGGCCGGTCAAGGTGCGGTCGAGGCCGTGACGCAGCAGGCGCGTGGTGCCGCCGAGGCCGTGCAGAGCCGCGTGCTGGGCGCGCTCGGTGCCCGACGACCGACCACGGGCGCGCCGGCCAGCCGCATCGAGAGCATCGTCGACGACGAATTCGCGGGCCTGCGGCGCATGGTCACCGCGCCCGAAGGCGGGCGGGCACCGATCGAAGGCGTGGTCGCCAGGCTGGGCGAATTGCAGGTGCTGCTGACCGCCGTCGACTCGGCGCTCAAGGGCGGCGCCGCGCCGCCGCCTTCGCCGCTGCCCAACCAGCTCAAGGCCGAGGCGGCCAATACGGCGGAGCCGGTGCGATCGATCCTCGACAGCCTGGGCAGCGCCAGCTCGCGCGTGGGCCTGATGCAATTGCGTGAGACCCTGTCGCGCGAAGTGCGCACGCAGGTCGGCGAGTTCTGCACCCAGGCGACCGCCGGCCGCTACCCCTTCGACGCCACCTCGCCGCGCGACGTGACGCAGGCCGACTTCGCCGCCTTGTTCGGGCCCGGCGGCAAGTTCGACCAGATGCAGCAGCGTCTGGCGCCGTTCATCGACACCAGCACAAGACCCTGGAGCTTCCGCGCCGTCGAGGGCACGCCGCTGGGCACCGACGTCGGCACCCTGCCCCAGTTCCAGCGCGCGGCCGTGATCCGCGAGACCTTCTTCGCCGGCGGCAGCGCCGTACCGTCGACACGGCTCGAGTTCAAGGCGGTCGAGATGGACACCGAGTTGCGCGAGTTCACGCTGGACGTCGACGGCCAGCTCGTGCGCTACGCCCACGGGCCGCAGATTCCCGCCCTGGTGCAATGGCCCGGGCCGCGCGGCACGGGTGTCGTGCGCGTGATGGTGCAGCCGGCTGGCGGCACGGGCATGGTCAACGACGGTCCGTGGGCCTTGTTCAGGCTGTTCGAGCGCGTGAAGCTGCAGCCCGGGCCGAGCCCCGAGAAGTTCCGCGCCACCTTCGAGATCGACGGCCGCAAGGCCGTATTCGACGTCACCGCGAGCAGCGTGCGCAACCCGTTCCGCTTGCCCGAGTTGCGCTCGTTCGCCTGCCCGAACGGTCTCTGAACGCTGGAACCACCGTGGCTGCCCAAACCGATGCGCCCGGCTGGTTCGGCAAGCTGTCCATGCTGGGTGACTTCGCATCGCGGCGCTTGTCCAGCGACTGGATCCGGCCCTGCGACGAGTGGCTGTCGGCCTCCCTGCGGACGAGCCAGGAGCGGCTGGGCGAGCGCTGGCTCGCGACCTACCTGGCCACCCCCGTCTGGCGCTTCGCCTGGGCGCCGGGCATTGTCGACGGGCACTGGTGGTTCGGCATCCTGATGCCCAGCTGCGACAAGGTCGGCCGCTACTTCCCGCTCGTGGTGGCGCAGCAGCGGCAGCAGCCGCCGATCGACCGCTTCGCGCTCGACCACCTCGAATGGTGGTGGGGCCACCTCGCTCGTGCCGGCCTGGACACCCTGGCCGACGGGGCCAGCCTCGACGTTTTCGAACAAGCCCTGCTCGACGCTCCCCCCTGGCCCACGGCCACCGGGCCGGCCTGGAGTCGCCCGCTGTCAGCCAACGGTCGCGAGCGCCATGCCGTGGCCGACGGGGCCGGGCTGAACCATCTGGCACAGGATCTCGCCGCCGAAGGCTTGCGCCAGCGCCTGGCCGGCAAGAGCTTCTGGTGGCCCCTGCGCGGCGAGCCCGGCAGCGGAAGCTGCACGCTCGCGGCCGGCCTGCCTTCGGCGACGGCGTTTGCCGACTTGTTGACCGGGGACTGGTGAGTCAGGACAAGAGGGCCTGCCGCGGGCGCGTGTCGTCCGCGCCGGGCCGCGTCACCTCGCCCGGATCACCGACCCAGACGGCGATCGCGCTGTAGTTGTCCTGCCGCGGCTTGCCGCGCGCAGCGATCTGCCCGCGCATGTCGGCCAGCCAGTCCTGCGGCGACAGCGCCCGGGCCAGGCTGGCGACGATGGCGACGCCGTCGAACGTTTCCCACCAGCCATCGCTGCACAGCAGGAAGGCGTCGCCTTCGCGCAGTTCGACCGCACGCACGACGGTATGCGGCTCGACCTCGCCTTCCATGCCGAGCGCGGCCACCAGCTGGTTCTTCTGCGGGTGCTGGTGCGACTGGTCCGGCGTGATCAGGCCCGCCTGCACCATGCGCTGCACCACGCTGTCGTCAGTGGTGACGAAGTCGTTCTGTCCGTGCCGTAGGCGGTACAGGCGCGAGTCTCCGACATGCGTCCACAACGCGTGTCCGGCGTCAGGGTCGATCCACAGCACGACGATCGTGCAATGCATGCGTGCATCGGCGAAATCGGAGTCCTGGTGGTGCTGCAGCTCGGAATGCGCCAGGCGAACGATCTGCGTCAGGTTGGCCGGCGAGAACGCCATCGCGTCGTCGCGCAGCATGGCTTCGATGCGGGCCACCGCACGCTGGGCGGCCTCGGCGCCGCGGCGGTGGCCTCCGGCGCCGTCGGCGAGCACGGCATAGAAGCCGTTGCGCGCCACGCCGTGCCGCAAGTCGTCTTCGTTGTGCTGCCGCGCCCCCTGCTCGGAGCAGCTGGCCATGCGGATGCGCATCATCACGGCTGCCGACCCTGCTTCAGGCGCTCGATCTGCTGCTCGTACGCCGCCAGGAAGGCCTTGCCGAACAAGGTGTGGAAGTCGTCCTGCGCCTCGTCACGGATGGACTGGTATTGCTGCAGATAAAGCTCCCACAAGCGGGCTTTGCGGTTCATCGGCAGCACGCTGTCGAGCAGCGACCCGCCCACCAGCTTGGATTCCAGGGCCTCGGGCGCGAACCGGTCGAGCATGCCCCCGATGGCCGCGCGCATGCCCGCCACCGTGCCGATCGAATGGCCGACCAGGTCGTGCATGGCGTCGTCCATGGCAGCCGGTCCGTCGAGGAAGCCGCGCGCCGGCGGCTGCAGCAACTGTTCGATCGCGGACTTCGCGTCGGGCGAAAACTTCAGCGGGTTGTTGCTGCGCGGCTGGATCACCGTGACCATGGCGCGCAATTCGTGCTTGGTGCTGGCCCGCACCGCCATCAGTTGCAGCGTGCCTTCGATGGCGCTGCGCATGATGCGCCCGAGTACCTCCATGCGTTGCGCCGCGCTGCCGGCGGGCACCGGCAGGTCGATGCCCGCACCGGCGCAAAACGCCTGCCAGGCCGCGTCGAGGTCCGGTTTGTCGCGGTGGGCAGCGGCATCGAACGCGGTCGGTGCCGGCGCACCGGCAGGCGGACCCGGTGCCGCCGGTGACGGGCCCGCAGCGGGCCGCGGCGGCGATGGGCGCATGGCGGGCGGCGCGGGGGGCGCAGGCAGTGGCCCGGCGCGGGGCGGCGTATAGGCCGCGTACACACCCGGCAAGTCATCGGCCTGCGCAGGTCCCGCCGACGCTGCAGACGGTGGCGGCGGGGCCGGCCCGCCGAACAGGGCCAGCGGATCGAGCGGAACCCCGCCTGCCAGCAGGTCCCCCGGTTTGGCTGAAGGCGGCGCCGCCATGTCGGCCATGAAGTCGGCCAGTGCATCGCGTGCACGGCCGCCGTCGAGGCCGAATGCCCGGTCGATGTCCGGCGCCGGCCCCGCCGGCACCAGATCGGCAAAGGGGTCGGTCGGCGCCGGCGCCGGCGCCGGCGGGGGTGGCGCCGCGAAGAGGTCGAAATCGTCCGGCAGACGTGGTGGCGACGCGGCCGCCGGCGCCACTGCGGCCGACCCCGGCGTCACGCCCGCCGGCGGCGGCAGCAGGTCGGCGAACGGATCGGACGCCGGGCCGCCAGGAGACGGTGCCGCGTTGCCCAACAGGGCGGCGAACGGGTTGGCGCTCGACAAGGCCGGTGCACGCGGCGCCTGCGCCGGCGTCGATGGCTGTGGTGTCAGCGTGTGCAGCGCACGGCCGCGCGTGATGCCCTGCGTCGTCTCGAGGTCACGGCAGTCGATCTTCAGCAGGTAGCCACCGATGCGGACCTCGTCGCCATGTTCCAGCATCGCGGTTTCGCCCCGATTGACCGTGCGGCCGGCCACGACGATCGGGTTGGCGGCGCCGACATTGCGGATCAGGTACGTCGTGCCGCGGCTGACCACCTCGGCCTGCAGCCGCGAGATGTGGCGTTCGGGGTCGGGCAGCGCCATCGTATTGTGATCGGCACGGCCGATCGTGCCGCCGCTGGCGTCGAAGCACGCCGTGATCGGCTGCGAAAGCGGCTGATCGTTCAGCGCTATGGCCAGCAGGGTGAGGGACATCGGGGATCGCAGAGGCACCGGTACCGGGGGGACGACACCTCGCGCGCCGTCCGGTTTGCGCGATGGTCGTCAGGTGCCTACGCAGCCACAACCAACCAAAGTCACGCCCGCTCAACCGCGCACGAGGCGCAGCCAGACCGCGACGCCACCGAAGCACAGTGCAAGCAGCAACCACGTCGCCGCCGCGCCGCGCCATTGCCGGGTGCGCATGTAACGCCAGGCGGCCAGCATGCCGAAGCCGGCGGCGAGGACGGGAAAGGTGTTGGCCGGGTCGCTCAAGGCCGCTCCCTAGGTCGACGCGGCATCCCGCGCTTCATGACATATTGCCGGGCGACGCGTGCTACCAGCAGGGCACAAAGTCACCCGTCCTCCACCCGGTTGATGCCGGCGGAACCTTGTGCGCACAATGGCTGGTCTGTTCCAGTTTCGAGCCCAGGTGGCGCCATCCATCGTCCCCTGCTCGGGGGACGGTGGATGGCGCCCAAAGGCCTGACAATGCACCCTGTGATGCCAAACGCTGGAAACCCCTTACGTCGCCCGCTTGCCTTCGCGGCGCTGGCAGCAAGCCTGATCGTCGCCGGCTGTGGGCAGATGCCCTTCGGGGCGAAGGAGCCGGGAGCGCCTGCACCCCCGCCGTCGCAACCCGAGGTTTTGCCCGTGCCCGCAGCGCCTGAATCCTTGCCCAGGACCGCGCCGACGGAATCCCCTCAGCCGACCCTGTCGCCGCCGATGATCCAGCGCGCCGTCGCGTCGGCCATCGAACACCTCGAGGCTGGCGAGGAAGAGGCGGCCGTGGCCGAACTCGGGCGTGTGCTGCAGTCGGATCCGGGGCATCGGCTGGCCCGGAACCTGATGCGTCAGATCAAGGAAGACCCGCAGGCTTTGCTCGGACGCGAGTCGTTCGCCTATCGGGTCCAGCCCGGCGAATCGCTGTCGCGCATCGCGCAGCGCTTCCTGAACGATGTGTACATGTTCTACGCGCTCGCGCGGTACAACGACATCAAGGTGCCGCGCCTGGTGGCCGGCGGCCAGATGATCCGTGTGCCGGGCAAGGCACCGCCGCTCGACGCGCCTGCCGCGCCCGCGCAGCCCACTCCGGCTCCCGCCCCGAAGTCACCTCCTGCCGCCGCAGCGCCCGTCGCACCGCCGGCTTCCGGGCCAGCGGCGGCGGCCGCGGCGCCGTCGCCCCCATCGTCACCGTCCGCTGCGACGCCACCGGCGCCGGCCCCCACCGCGGCTCCGCCTGACCCTTCCCGCGCAGAACGTGAACGCGACGCGGCGATCGCGAAGCACGCCCGGGAAGCCCGCAGCGCCTTCGCGAAACAGGACCTCGACGGTGCGATCCGGTCGTGGGACGCGGTGCTGGCGCTCGACCCGAAAAACGCCACCGCCACGCTCGAGCGGCAAAAGGCGCTCACCCTGAAGCAACGGCTGCAACGCGCGAAGGAGTGAAGGCGCGGCCCCGCCACGGCCTCGCCGGCACTTCGGCGCTTGCAACCCTCACTGCTTCGGCCGCGTCATCGGAGTTTGCTTGCGCTCGTCGGCTTGCCGCAGCGCGCGGAGTTGCCTCGTCGCCACCGGGTGGCCGGGGGCAAACCTGAGGCTGTTCTCGAGCGCCGAAATCGCCGCGGCGCGATCGGTCGCTGCCAGTCGATCGGCCTGCTGCACGTAGAGATCGGCCATCAGCGCGCGCGCGGCGGGGTCGGAGCGCCGCGCCGTGGCCACAGGCTGCAGCAGAGCGATCGCCGCATCGACCTCGCCTTGTCGCGACAACATCGCCGCATGTTCGACGTCGCTGCGGACGGCGCCGGCCGCGGGCATCGGCGCCGGTGCAGGTGCTGGCGGGGCGCGATAGGCCAGCCCGCGCGATGCCGCGATCGATCGGCTGCGACGGATCCGCTCGGATTCGATCGCACGCAGCGCCGCGGCGGCCTCCGCGTGCCAGGGATCGAGCGCGAGCACCTCGAGATACAGCCGTGACGCGCCTTCCAGGTCGCCCTTGCGCTGCGCTAGACGGGCGCGCGGCAGACGTTCGGCCACGCCGTCCGCGGCCGCCGCAACGGCTTCGCGCCGGCGCATCGAGGCCTCCGCGTCCTGCGGCCTGAGGACGAGCACCACATCCCAGGCTGCCTGGGCGTCGGCCCACCGGCCCTGCGCGGCGGCCTGCACCGCCTTCTGACGGTGTTGCTGCTCGAATGCCGACAGGGCGTTCGCGTCAGCCTGCGCGGGCATCCGCACCGCAGGCTCCGGCGCCGTTGTTGCCGGCGGCGCTGGCGGCGTCGGCACGCTGGTGCACGCCGCCAGGAGCACCGCCATGGCGCAGGCGGCCTGGGCACTTCGGGTCGAACGCGAGGGCCCACGGGGCCTGCCCGTCGCGCACGGGGCACCTTCTTGCCGCACACTCGGGTTCCGCGTCATGGCCTTGCCGCGGTGCGGCGGATCTGGACCCGCGCCTTGAACGCCTCCAGGTCATGGTCGCCGAAAATCATCGTGCGGCGAAGCAGCAGCGGATCGGCATAGAAAGCATTGCCGCCCGGGTTGACGGTGACACCGAGTTCGAAGCCGTTGCGCAGCATCGACTCGAGTACCAGGTCGTCGGCGTCGCCATAGGGGTAGGCGAAGTGCCGCACCTGAACACCGGCCGGTGCCAGCCACCGCTCCAGGGTCGCGCGCGACAGGCGCAGTTCACCGTCGATCGCCTGCCGGTGTTCGGCCTCGGTCTCCGCCGGTGCACGCTGGATGAGGTTGCGATGTGTCTTCGAGTGCGCCTGAATATCGACCAGTCCGGATCGGGCCAGTTCGCGTAACTGCGACAAGCTCATCGCATCGCCCGCGCCCACGAAGTCGGTGTAGACGAAGAGCGTGGCCGGGAACCCGTACTTGCGCAGCAGCGGCATGGCGTGGCGGTGAACCGACTCGTAACCGTCGTCCATGGTGATCACCACCGACCGCTGCGGCAGCGGCTCGCGCCCGGCAAGAAAACCCGTCAATTCTCCGAGTCGCAGCACACGATAGTGGTTGCGCGCCAGCCACTGCAGTTGAGCCTCGAACTGTGCCGGCGTCACCGTCATCTTGTTCGCGCTGAGCCCGAAGCGGTGGTAGCAGAGGATGGGAATGGTCTGGATGCCGTCCGCCGTGATGCCGACGGGGTTTTCGACCACGAGCGGCACGATCACCGGTTGGCCTTCGACCGGCTTCCAGCGCTGCCCATTCGCGTCGGCAATGCGCCAGGCCAGGTCGGCGCTGCCGAGCAAACGCGCCGCGATACCTTCCAGCGTGTCGCCCCGACGCGGCAGGTAGACGAGCAGGCGATCGCTGCGGCCCGCCACGTCACCCGCGGCACCCGGCCAGCCGCCGATGGCCGGCGGTGATGGCGGCTGTGGCGATTCAGCCGGTGGTGCCGGCGTTGGCGCCGGCGGCGGCGCCGCGCAGCCGACCGCGCCAACGACCGCAGCAACCAGGCACGAGCGCTTCGACCAGGCCCGCACGGGCCAAGGCAAGGCAGACCATGCCGGCATGGGCATCACGCGAATTCAACCCGGCTCGGGCGTGGCCGGGCCTGCAACGGGCGGCGTCGGCGGCGAAGGCGATTCCGGGAAGCGTTGCTGCAATGCATGGGCCATGCCGTCGAAAGCGGCGAACAACTCGCCGAATTCGTCCTTGCGGTGTTCGGCAATGCGGTGGTCGAAGCGGCCCTTGGCGATCTCCGCCATGGCCTCGCTCACGGTGCGGATGGGCTTGGCGAACCAGTTGGCAACGAAGTACATCGCGATCGCGACCGCCAGCACCGTGACCACCGCGAGCACGATCATCAGCGTGATCGACAGCCGCGCGATCCGGGTCACCGGTGCCTCCGGGATGCCGAGCGCCACCCGGCCCACCTGGACATTCTGGAACAGCACCGGGACCTCGAAGCCGAGCACCGGCTCGCCGCCGGCCGCGTAGCGCGTGGCCGCCGCACCGTCGACGGTGCCCAGACCTTCGCTGCCGGGGGGTGGCTGGTAAGGCTGCCCGACGAGCGCACCCTGACTGGCCGCTTGCACAATGCCGCCGCGGTCGACGACGGTGATGCGCTCGAAATTGCGTGTCTTCATGATTTCGGCCACCGCCACGTCGACCGTTTCCCAGTCCTCGCCGAGCGCCGCCGCCGCGTTCTGCGCCGCGATGAAGCGCGCCAGCGACGCACCGTAGTCGGAGACCTGCGCCATCATCGCCGCGTACTGGCGCTGCGTGATGACGGCGGCCGTGATGCCCATGACCACGGCGACGATCAGGCTCATCATCAGCGCCCACTTCACGCGCAGCGGAATGATGCGCGGCTTGTCGCTCTCGCGCGCCGTTTCGTCGAGCTCGGCCAGCACCTTGACCAGGGCCTCGGAAAGTTCCTTGCCCGACTGGTAACGCTGCGCCGGCGGCTTGGCCAGGCAGCGGTCGACGATGCGGCGCAGCGAGGCCGGCACCTCGGGCCGCTTCTGCGTCACCGGTACCGGGTCCTCGGTGGCAATGCGGGTCGCCACCGCCACCATGCTGTCGCCGCGGAACGGGCGCTCGCCGGCCAGCATCTGGTACAGCACGACGCCGGCGGAGAACAGGTCGGAGCGGCCGTCGAGCTTTTCGCCGCGCGTCTGCTCGGGCGACATGTACTGCGGCGTGCCCATCACGGTGCCGACCTGGGTGCGCTGCTCGCCCGTGCCGTCGTCCATGTGCGCGATGCCGAAGTCGGTGACCTTGATGGTCTGCCCGTCGCGCAGCAGCATGATGTTGCCGGGCTTGATGTCGCGGTGCACGATGCCGCGCGCATGCGCATACTCGAGCGCGCGCGCCAGTTGCAGGGTGATGATCACGGCGTCGCGCACCGACAGCGACTTCTGCTTGTCCAGCGTGTCGGCCAGCGACGCGCCTTCGATCAGCTCCATCGCCATGTACGGCCGGTTCTCGATCTCGCCGACGTCGTGCACGATCACGATATTGGGGTGCGACAGGCCGCCGGCGGCGCGCGCCTCGCGCAGGAAGCGCATGCGGCAGTCGTCGTCCTCGCACAACGACGCGTGCAGGAATTTGATGGCCACGTCGCGGCCGATCGAGGGGTCGTGCGCGCGGTACACGGTGGCCATGCCGCCGCGGCCCAGGCGCGACTCGATGCGGTAGCGGCCGACCTGTCGCACGTGCGCCTCGGGCGTGGCCGCTGCGATCGGCGCCAGCGTGCTGGCCGGGCCGGGCAGCGTGCCGCCGGGCCCAGTGGCCGGGCGGCCGCTGGGGGTGATGAGCTGGGTGGGCTCGTCGGACCGGGCACCGCGGCCGGGTGGCGGCGTGACCACCTGGGTGGCTTCGTCGTTGAGCGGGCCGAGACCGGGTGGCGCCGTGACGACGCGGGTGGCCTCGTCGGCATCGGCGCCGGCGCTGGCCGCCAGCGGGCCGGTGACTTCGTTGCCGGAGGTGGTAGCGGACGGTTTCATGGTGACGCCAGGCTGCGGCATGAGTTGTACATGATCCCCTCAACCCGGCTGCGGGTCCACCCTCCGATGGAGGACGTGCCAAGCCGCGCCGTCACGACCGCAGGACACGTTCGCCACCGCGGCGAGGGGGGTCGGGGCGAGAACCCGCCAGGTTCGAAAGCCGTGGAAGCGACCGACATCGTCAGTCGACGCGCGTGAATTCGACCGGCTGCTGGCGAAACGGTAGTCGTACTGGCCGGCCGGCAGCCGCGCGGGCTGCGGGTTGGCGATGCCGGCGGTGCCCACCGCCTGGTTGTCCGCAAACCAGCGTTCGGTGTCGAAACCGGCGGCGATGACGCGCCAGTGCGGCTGGGCGCAGGCTTCGGCGTTGGCGGCGGTGAGCATGGGAGACGTGGCGGCGGACGAGAAACGAAGACAGCCGATGGACGCTGTGCGGTGGAAACATCTTCGCTCAACGCGTGGCGACGCGCATCCTCAAACCGGGGGATCGCGCAACAGACCGCGATACAGCCCCGGCGTGGAACCGGCGATCGGCACCGCGCCGGCCACGCGGGCGAAGAACGCCGGCGCGCCGACCGCGCCGGCCACGGCATAGGCGTAGCCGGCGGCGCGCATTTCGTCGAGACAGCCGCGCAGCAAGGCCGCGCCCACGCCCTGCCCGCGCGCCGACTCGGCGACACCGATCGGCCCCACCAGGCCGCGCGCCGTGGCGTCGTAGGCGCAGAAGCCCAGCAAGGTGTCGGCGCGGGTGGCGATGAAGAGGCTCGGCGGGCGATTGCCGAGCGCGACGCGGGACTCGCTGGCCCAGCCAGCCGAGAAATTCGTGGCGACCCAGCGAACGACGAGGTCATGCTCGGGACCGATCGGCTTGCGTACCGTGACGTCGCGCGGCGGCGCGGGCGGGGGCGGCGGCAGACAGTACAGCGCGATCAGCATGTCACCGATCGACCGCGCCGCCGCCCTTGGCCGCGGCGTCGCCACGCTACGACACCTTCACCGGCAGGCCGAGCAGTCGCTGCTGTCGCGGTGCCGGCGCGGCGACGTTGAACAGCACGCTTTCGGGGCGCATCAGCCTCAGCAACAACGCAGCGATGGCGCGCTGGCGCTGCGCACCTTCGCGCAGCACTCCTTGGCAGTGCGCTTCGTCGGCAGCGCCGCCCATGAAACAGCGTGTGCCGGCGGGCAGGCGCGAGCGATGGGCTTCCCACCAGGCCTGCACGCGCGCGACGGCGGGCCAGGGCAGGCTTTCGTCCGGGTCGAGGTCGATGTTGTCGTCGTCGGCGTCTTCGGTCGGGCCGCCTTCGACCATTTCGGGCGCTGGGCCTTCGAGGTCGAGTCGTGCGAGATCGGCGCCGGTCAGCAGCGTGAAGGCTTCGCCGGCGACCCGGGCGTGAAGGGGGTCGGCCATCTGCTGGATCAGCCAGGGCACGGCCTGCACGTCGCCGGCCCAGCCGGTGGCCTCGATGACCAGCCGCGGGGGTGCCTGGCGCGCAATCAATTCGCGAACGAGGGCGCGCGCCTGCGCTAGGTCGGCGTGAAGCAGCAGGATTTGCAGCGCCTGGCGGCTGAAGGGGCCCGGCTCCTGCGCGAGGGTCTGCAAGGCGCGCGCGGCGCGCATGCCGCCGCCAAGCAGCAAGGCCGAAGCGGCCGCCCGATACCGGCATGCGGCATCGCCTTCGTCCATGCGCGAGAGACAGGCCTCGAGCAGGTCGACGCGTCCCAGTTCGCCAGCGGCCTGCAGCGCACGCGCGCGCAGCAGATCGCTCGGGTGCTCGATCGCGAGGGCGAGCACCGCACCCGGGTCGACCCGATGCAGCGCGCAGGCCGCGATGCCGAGCCTGCGCTGGGTGGCATCAGACGAGGCGAGCAACTCGGCGATCAGGCCGCGCAGCGAAGTCGGCGCCACCCAGCCGCAGGCGGATGCCAGGGCGCGTTCGGCGTCGGGAACGACGCCGACCAGCGCCAGCAGGCGATCGACTTGGGCGCGGTCCTGGTGATCGAGGGCG
>Ga0138256_10005400_pt1 | contig 13514 bp, 9 predicted proteins | sample KNB2016incub_MG_FD_105486 | JGI IMG/M metagenome (GOLD analysis project Ga0138256, IMG submission 105486) | Active sludge microbial communities from wastewater in Klosterneuburg, Austria - KNB2014incub_MG | ecosystem: Engineered > WWTP > Activated sludge > Unclassified | place: Austria...
AAATAGGGGGACGGGTGTGATTTCCGCAGAAATGGGGGAATACGACCCTCCGAAAACGACCTCTGAGGTCGTTTCCGGGTGTACGGCGCCGGAACGACCTCAGAGGTCGTTTTCGGCGCCATTCTTGCGGAAATCACACCCGTCCCCTTTAAACTTCGGTCCATGACTCGTGCGGCAATTGTGACCGGGGCGTCGTCTGGCATTGGGCGGGCCACGTGCCTGCGGCTGGCGGCTGACGGAATGGCGGTGTTGGCGGTAGGGCGAAACGCGGAGGCCCTGCTGGCGGTCTGCGACCTGGTGGTCGCCGATGGCGGTGAGGCCGAGGCGGTGGTCGCCGACGTGACGGATGCCGACGCGCCGCGCCAGATCGTCGAATACGCCACGGCAAAATGGGGCGGCGTGGACGCGCTCGTGAACGGCGCGGGCATCATCGCGTCCGGCACGGTGGCCGACACATCAGACGACGCCTTCGACGCGATGATGGATATCAACCTGCGCGCGTCGTTCCGGCTCATTCGCGAGGCCACGCCGGCGCTGATGGGCCGCAAGGGCTCGGTGGTGAATGTGTCAAGTGTGGCCGGGACGCGATCATTCCCCGGTGTGCTGGCGTACTGCGTCAGCAAGGCCGCCGTCGATCAGCTCACGCGCTGTGCCGCGCTCGATCTCGCGCCCCACGGCGTTCGTGTGAACGCCGTGAACCCCGGCGTGGTGGTCACAAACCTCCATCGTCGCAGCGGGATGGATGAGGCGCGGTATGCCGCGTTCCTCGAACATTCGAAGGCCACGCATCCATTGGGCCGTCCCGGCACTCCCGAAGAGGTGGCCGAACTGATCGCGTTTCTCGTGTCGCCCGCGTCGGGCTGGATTACCGGCGAGACGATCGCGATTGACGGTGGCCGGCACCTGACCTGTCTGCGTTAGGCCATGACTGACCTGAAGACTGAAAGCAACATCGGGACTGACCTGAAGATCGAGAAGGTGATCTCGCGCGGCGAGGGCGTCAACGCGCAAGTGCTGCTGGTGCTCGTGTCGGCGCGTGGGCCCGCGCAACCCGACGACGATATCTGGGTGGCGCTCGACCGAACCCAGCCAATCGGAATTCCCGCCGGTAGCCAGATCGCCGTTGAATCTGCGCGTCCGATTACGACGGCCGAACTGAGGGCGCTCGATGTGGACTGTGGCGAGACCGACCCGCCCTTTGGCTTGGCCTACGCAAGTGGTCGCAGTCACTTGCTCGCTCGGTTTGATTTCTCCGATCACGCGTTTTTTGAATGGACCTGGCGCAATCTTGTAGGTGGCACTAACACGGGACCACCGACTGTCCTGAATGTAGTGGCTTGGCGTACTCGTTCGGAGGTAAAGCACTACCTGAACAAAGGGAAACTGGAGTACTACGATTCATTTGCCCCTCTGCCTGACCCGATCCACGTTCCTGTGGCCGTTTCAGACATCGTGGTGCAGCGGCCCTTTGAACTGGGCGTATTGTTCGTTCACGGCATCGGGAACCACCATGTGCGTGAGACCCTGGTGCGTTGGGCTGAGCCGATCGTCAAGCTCTGGCGCGACCGGGGATTTGCCATTGCGGCGCAGGCCGGGGGCATCCCGGCCGACGATCGCGAGCGGGTGTCGCGATGGGCCGTTTCACACCAGTTGAGCACTCGGGCTCCTATCGATGGAATAAGCCAGGTGGTAGAGGATCTCCCTCCACGCCGGCCGCGGCAGGATCCCGAGACCCCCACTGAGCCGCTCGGGCCCCTCGTTCGGCCTGTCAGCGGGAAGCCGGCTATCTGCTGCGTGGCCTACCGGACCGAGGAAACGATCTTTGCTGATTCCACGCCTGGTACGCCCAGTTCAGCGCTGCTGCGCCTGTCGACGGTTGATACACAGGCTGTGCTTCGAGAGTCACACGTCCTGTTCACCGAGGCGTACTGGTCGCGCGAATCATTCCCGCCCACCTGGTCGGAACTTCGCGAATGGTTGACCACCGCCATTCCTATTGGCGTGTGGGCCCGCTTGGAGAGACTGTTTCTGACGCGCCCGGCCGAGATCACGGCCTTCGCTCACGCAGCCGATAGCCCAAAGAACCGGTTCGAGCAGTTTCGGGTGCTCGTGTCGAGGCTGGTTCTCCTAGTGCAGCAGTTCACCCTTCCAACGTTCTACGTTGTTGGCGCCCTCGCTTTACAGGTCGCGCTGGGGCTTGTCAGCGTCCTGAGTTTGGTACCGATTTCGTGGCTCCAACGCGGCCTTCGCGCGGCGGTAGCGGCGTTAATGGGTACGCTTGGTCAAAGCTATGCCCTGCAGAACAGCCCGATTCGGCGGGCAGCAATAGTGGCTGCAGTGACCAGGGACCTCAACTGGCTGAGTGAAAAGTGCCAGAGAGTGGTGGTGCTGGCGCACTCGCAGGGCGCCGAAGTGACCCGCCGCGTATTCCTGGACTCGCGCCGGGACAACTTGGCGCACTGGTACACCTTCGGAGCAGGCATGACACCCCTGAACATGCTGCATCCGAGGAATCTCGCAGAGCCGCCATCACAAGCCGTTGTCCGTGCCAACAAGAAGATCGTGTATCCAATCCTGATGCTGCTGGCCGTGTTGGCGTTTGACATGATTCCGGGTCTGCATCTGGGTTTAGGGGAGCTTCTCGTCAGGCTGTGTCAAAGAGTGAGCTGGCTGATGATCATCGTGCCCCCTCTAATCGCCCTGATCGCCATGCTTGCTCTCAGGCGCATCGCTTCGCGTGGCCGCTTTGCCAGGCCACCTCTCACATTGAAGATGCGTAAGTCGGCGCTGCCAAAGTGGTCGGACTTTTTCGGGTCCGAGGATCCCGTGCCCGGCGGATCGTTCATCGACCGTTTCAAGGAGGACCTTAAGGATCTCGGTGGCTCTCAACAGCGCGTCTTCAACACTCGCGTAGCCGTGCTGGATCACACCAGCTACTGGAAGAACATCGAACAGTTCGTCGCACCCATTGCGCTCGACTTGTTGCGGTTACTGGGCATGGGTGGCAACGAGGCCCAGGAAGACGCCGCGCTTGCCCGGGCGGCGCGGCGACGTGACCTGAGAACGTGGTGGAACATGATGGTCTGGGTGCCGGCACTCGTGGTCTTTGCGGGGTCGGTTCTGTGGACCGCGTTCGGTCCCGCTCATCGAGCCGCAGTCTGGGGCGAACAGGCGCGTATGGCCTGGTCACAAGGATCCGGGATTCTGAAGCGGCTGCCTCCATTCTGGAGTGGCGGCTTCTTCGGCCAGGTCATCACGGATCTCTGGGTGCCGCTGGTCGTCATCGTGCCGCTGCTGGTGGTGTGGTGGGGGGTAAATCAGTGGTGGAGACGCCAGTCTGAGAAAGCGGTCACCGAGGACCTCGCTGCCGCCGCGCGGTCGGGCGTGCCTCGGTAGCCGGCACGAGTTCACCGGGAGATGTCGACGACATGGCCGGCAATGGCGCGGCCCATGACTTCGTAGCCGCGTTCGTTGTGGTGGTAGTCAAGCGGCCAATAGAAGTCGGCGGCGGTCTTGGGTGTGATTATTCTGTCGGCGGCAAAGACTTCCATCAAGTCAACCATTCGGAGGCGTTGGTCGCGCGCGATATTCTTCAGCAGCCCGTCAAACTCGGGGTCGTACCGGCCGAGTTGCACTTCTATCGCGCTCGGATCGACCACGAGCAACAGACGCATACCGTGTTCGCCGCAGAGCCGGTGAATCTTGTCCACGGCCGCCAGAATGCTGGCGCCCGCGGTTGTGAGTTCGGCCGGCATCCGGCCGGGATGAATCAGCAAATAGTTGTAGCCCAGGCCGTTGTGGACGAACAGGCGTGCGAGATAACTTGACGCGTACACGGGCTCCCACCTGGGGCCCGGCCGATACCGTAGCGTGCCATTGGGCTGAAAGCGCTCTGGCCCGCCCCGGACGACGACTTCGTTGATATCCGAATTGTTCAAGACCAGAATGGCGAGATCGGCTCGCAGCGGCAGCAGTCGATCCTTCAGAACCTCGTAGGAGTCAAAGGGATCGCTGCCTGAAATGCCGGCGTTGATGGTCGTGATGCGGCGCTGCGGATCACGCGCTTGAACCTGCCGCTCCAGCACGCGCACCCAGGTGGCCTCCGCCGAGGCGCCCACGCCTTCCGTGAAGCTGTCCCCTAGGGCGAGGATGCGGTATTCGTTCGGCGCCTTCGTTGGCGATACTTCACGATCGGCGAGTCCCAGGCTGTTCGCAGTTCTGGTGTGGACGAACTCCGGCTTTGCCAGCCGTACTTCCTGACCAGGTCGATAGAGGTTGAGCCGGCCACGATCTTGTTTGTAGTGGCTGACATACGGAAGACCGTTCTGCTCGGAATAGGTGGCCAACTGTGTTGCAAAGTAGCGCAACCCGACTTCCGCGCACGCCAGTGAGGCGACACTAAAGACCAGGAACAGCCTGACGTTTCCTGTCACTCCGTGCGTCCCTTCACGGCCTCGAAATAGCGCACACCCTCGACCTCTGCGAGAAGTCGCGCGGCGCGCAAGCCGGCCGCGCCAAGCATCGCCACAACCTTCTCGGCCGGCTCGGCAGACGCATCGGCAGCGCGTACAAGGCCGAACAGCCCCGGACGGCTGACGCGGTCCAGCAAGACGACGCGGCCCCCGGGCCTGACCACGCGGATGGCCTCGCTCAGCACCTGGGCCGCCTCACCTTCCAGCGTACGCAGGCCGTCCACGATGACCGCGGCGTCCCAATGCCCGGTGTCGAAAGGCAGGAGGGTCAGGGGGGCGTCTTCGAAGTCCACGAGGGCGCCGGCCGCCGCTGCGGCAGCCGCCACCTGCGTGTCGGCCCCGGCGCGCCGATCGACCACGGTGGTCTGGCCGTTGAGCCCGGTGATGGCCCCCACGCCCCCGGCGATCTCGGGTCGGCTGGCGCCGCAAAAAAGCACCGTGTCTCCCGGCCTCGCCCCAATCATGGAAACGGCCGCCTGTTGAGGCGATGCACTGCGAATCCCCCGCAGGGTCCGGATCAAATTCAGCATGACCCCAGATGATATAGTTCTATCCCGTGAATACTGGTCTCTCCCTTGCTCCCGCCGACGGCAAACTCGGCATTCTTCTCGTCGGTCTGGGTGCGGTCAGCACCACCACCATTGCCGGTGTCATGGCTATCCGGAAAGGCCTGGCCAAACCCATCGGGTCGCTCGCCGAAATGGGCACCGTTCGCCTCGGCAAACGCACCGAAGGCCGTTCGCCCGCCATTCGTGACTTTGTGCCGCTCGCGCCCCTCAACGACATCATCTTCGGTGGCTGGGACATCTTCGAAGACAACTGCTACGAAGCCGCCAAACACGCCGGCGTGCTCGACGAGAAGCTGCTCGATCAGGTGAAAGACGAACTGTCGGCCATCAAGCCGATGTCGGCCGTGTTCGACCGCCACTACGTCAAGCGCCTGGACGGCCCCAACGTCAAGAAGGGCAAGAACAAGAAGGATCTGGCCGATCAGCTGATCGCCGACATCCGCAAGTTCAAGGCCGACAACAACTGCAGCCGCGTGGTGCTCATCTGGGCCGGGTCCACTGAAATTTTCCTGACCGAGCAGGCGTGTCATGCGACCCTGGCGGCGTTTGAAAAGGGATTGGTCGACAACGACCCCGCGATTTCGCCGAGCCAGATTTATTGCTATGCGGCCCTGTCGGAGGGCCTGCCGTACGGGAACGCGGCGCCCAACCTCAGCGCCGAAGTGCCGGCGCTCCGCGAGTTGGCCAACAAGACGGGTTCGCCCATCTGCGGCAGCGACATGAAGACGGGCCAGACGCTGATCAAGACGATCATCGCCCCCGGCCTCAAAGCGCGGCTGATTGGCGTGGCCGGCTGGTACTCCACCAACATCCTGGGCAACCGCGACGGCGAGGTGCTCGACGACCCCGAGTCGTTCAAGTCGAAGGAAGAGAGCAAGAAGGGCGCGCTCGACTACATCTTCCAGCCGCACCTCTATCCCGACCTCTACAAGGACATCTCGCACGTCGTGCGCATCAACTACTATCCGCCGCGCGGCGACAACAAAGAAGGCTGGGACAACATCGACATCTTCGGGTGGCTCGGCTACCCGATGCAGTTGAAGATCAATTTCCTGTGCCGCGACAGCATCCTGGCCGCGCCCATCGTGCTCGACGTGGCGCTGTTCCTGGACCTCTCCAAGCGCGCCGGGTTCAAAGGCATCCAGGAGTGGCTCTCGTTCTACTTCAAGAGCCCAATGCACGTGCCGGAGCTGTACCCGGAGCACGACCTCTTCATCCAGCTGATGAAGCTGAAGAACACACTCCGATACATGCGCGGTGAAGAACTCATCACGCACCTCGGTCGCGAATACTACGACTGATCCACACCAACAGAAGGACGCCCATGGCCCGTTTCCAACCCGCACTGCTCGGCGGTCTCTTCATCGGTGTGTTGTCGGCGCTGCCCGTCATCGGGGCGTTCAACGTGTGTTGTTGTCTCTGGGTCATCACAGGCGGACTGCTGACGACCTATCTGGAGCAGCAGAACACGCCGAAGCCGATCGAGACCTCTGCGGCGGCGCTGAGCGGCCTTATCGCCGGCGCGGTTGGCGGCCTCCTCTCGAGCGTGGCCAGCGCCCTCATGATTCGCCTCACCGGAGGCGTGCAGCAGGACGCGATTGAGCAGGCCCTGGGGAACATCCCCAACATGCCGCCCGAGACGATGGAGATGATCCGCGGGTTTGCGACGGGACCGTCGCTCGCGCTGCTCATGGTGGCCATCACGGTGCCGCTGTATGCCGTGTTCGGCATGCTGGGCGCGTTGCTGGGAACTGCGTTCTTCCGCAAGAAGGCCACCCCGGACGGGATGGTCGGGCCGACCGCGTGAGCCCGACCGCACCCCGCGGGCCCGAAATCAACGCGCTGCTCAACGAGCAGCGTGTGTTCGAGCCGTCTGCGGACTGGCGCGCCAATGCGATCGCCAACGACCCGTCCGTCTACGAACGTGCCGCCGCGGACCCAGAAGCGTTCTGGGCGGGATTCGCCGCGGAACTCGAATGGACGCGCCCCTGGACCCAGGTGCTGGACTGGCAGCCGCCCCATGCGAAATGGTTTGTCGGCGGCCAGCTCAACGCGAGCGTCAATTGCCTGGACCGCCACGTGCGGACATCGCGCCGCAACACGGCCGCACTGATCTGGGAAGGTGAGCCGGGCGACCGCCGCACACTCACGTACTGGGACTTGTACCGTCAGGTCTGTCAATGCGCCAACGTCCTGAAGTCGCTTGGTGTGACGAAGGGCGACCGCGTCGCCATCTACCTGCCGCTGATTCCCGAACTCGCCATCGCGATGCTCGCCTGCGCACGCATCGGCGCCGTGCACTCGGTGGTCTTCGGCGGGTTCAGCGCCGAAGCGCTGCGCGATCGCATCAACGACGCACAAGCCTCGTTGCTCATCACTGCCGATGGCGGCTACCGCCGCGGACACATCGTGCCGTTGAAACAGACGGCCGACGAAGCTCTCCAGGACACACCCTCGATTCGCAACGTCCTGCTCGTGCGGCGGCACGCGGGTGACATGTATCCGGTGCACGTCAAGGAAGGCCGCGACCACTGGTACCACCGCTTGATGCAGGACGCGTCCGCGGACTGCCCGCCCGAGCCGATGGACGCAGAGGACATGCTCTACATCCTCTACACCTCTGGCACCACCGGCAAACCCAAGGGCATCGTGCACACCACCGCCGGCTACCTCGTGGGCACCTATGCCACCACAAAGTGGGTCTTCGACCTGAAGGACACCGACGTGTACTGGTGCACCGCCGACATCGGCTGGGTCACCGGTCACAGCTACGTCGTGTACGGACCGCTGCAGAACGGCGCCACCGTGGTGATGTATGAGGGCGCGCCCGACTGGCCGTCGAAAGATCGCTTCTGGGAAATTGTGGAACGCTACGGCGTCACCATCTTCTACACCGCGCCAACTGCGATTCGCGCGTTCATGAAGTGGGGCACCGAGTGGCCCGCCAAGCGCGATCTTTCGTCGCTGCGCCTTCTGGGTTCGGTCGGCGAACCCATCAACCCCGAAGCGTGGATGTGGTACCACGAACACATCGGCCGGCATCGCTGCCCTGTGGTGGATACGTGGTGGCAGACCGAGACCGGCCACATCATGATTGCGCCGCTGCCCGGGCTCACCCCGCTCAAGCCAGGTTCGGCAACAAAACCCTTTCCAGGCATCGTCGCCGAGATTCGCACCGGAGCAGGCGTGGCTGTCGCCAAGGGAGGCGGGCTCCTTGCGCTGACAAAGCCCTGGCCCGGCATGTTGCGCGGCATTTACGGCGACCCGGCCAGGTTCGTCGACCAGTACTGGACCCGCTGGGACGACGGGGTGTATTTCACGGGCGACGGCGCTCACGTGGATGAGCAGGGTGATTACTGGCTGCTGGGCCGGGTTGACGACGTGCTGAATGTGGCCGGCCATCGTCTCGGGACAAGCGAGATCGAGAGCGCGCTGGTCGATCATCCATCGGTGGCCGAAGCCGCGGTGGTCGGGCGTCCCCACGAGATCAAGGGCCAGTCGATCGCCGCGTTTGTGACCGTGAAAGAGGGAATCATCGCCACCGCCGGCCTGAGCGACGAGCTCAAGGAACACGTGGTTCGAAAGATCGGCGCCATCGCGCGGCCGGACCAGATTCTCTTCGCCGCCGACCTGCCCAAGACGCGATCCGGCAAGATCATGCGGCGGCTGCTGCGGGACGTGGCCGAAGGCAAGGCCCTGGGAGACACCACGACGCTCGCCGACCCGAACGTCATCCGGCGCCTCAAGGACGAATATGAGGCGCTCGAGAGCTGACGCTCGGCTGGCTCGCGCTTGTAATGGCGAAATGCCACAAATGACCGAAATGGCGAACTGCGGACAAACCAATGCAGGGAAGAATGCCCGAATGTCTTGGCCCTCCAATGGTTGAATCTGCGGCTCCAGGGTCATTCCTTCATTGTGCGCCTTGGACATTCGGCCATTTGGTCCACTCCCACACTGCAGCCAGTTCGCCATTTCGGACATTTGTGACATTTCGCCATTTCGTCGGCTTGGCGGAACGCGTCGGTGTCCAATCGCGTATACGCTTGATGCCATGGCCCTGATCGAAACCAACGACCTGTGGAAGACCTACGTAATGGGCGCCGAAGAAATTCACGCGCTCCGGGGGGTCTCGATCTCCATTGAACGCGGCGAATACGTGGCGATCATGGGGCCCAGCGGTTCAGGCAAGTCCACGCTCATGAACCTGATCGGATGCCTCGACACGCCGTCGAAGGGCACCTACATGCTCAACGGCAAACAGGCGGGCCAGATGAGCGACGACGAGTTGGCGCGCATCCGGAACGAGGAAATCGGGTTCGTGTTCCAGACGTTCAACCTGTTGCCTCGCGCCACCGCGCTCCATAACGTCGAATTGCCCCTGATCTACGCCGGCGTCAGCGCGAAGGTGCGTCACGAACGCGCCAGCACGGCGCTCGACAAGGTCGAATTGGGAGATCGCAAAACCCACAAGCCCAACGAACTGTCGGGCGGACAGCGCCAGCGCGTGGCCATTGCCCGAGCGCTGGTTAACAACCCTTCGATCGTGCTCGCCGACGAACCCACCGGTAACCTGGACTCAAAAACCGGCGTGGAAATCATGAGCCTGTTCGAGCGCCTCCACGAGGCCGGCAACACGATCATCCTCGTGACGCACGAGCCGGAAGTGGCCGCCCACGCCCATCGCACCATCCACATCCGCGACGGGCAAGTCGAAAAAGACGTCCGCCGCGCCGCCTGAAAGGCGCAGAGGCGCCGAGCAGGGCTTGGCAAAGAGCCCGAGATCACGCTTTTGCGCTTATTTCGACGCCAGGCTGGCGGCGCGATTCACGATCACGCTGATCGACGCTGGTGTGGGAGTCGAGACGGCCACAGTCACCACGAATCGCCCTCCTGGCAGCGTGTCCCACCAGGGCGCGCCGGCGCCCCTCGGACTTGTCGGGAACTTGCCCACCCCGGCGGAACGCGGCTCGGAGGGCTTCCCGTCCTGCGCAACGTTCGCGACCATGACGCTGCCGTCGCGGCGAAGAAAATAGAGATCACGGCCGGACTTCGCCCACACAGGCTCGCGTCCGAACCCTGCCTTCGACACAGGCCACACGTGTCCAGGCTGTGGGAAGGAGGTCACGTAGACTTCGTACTGGCCAGATTCGTTCGTGGTGTACGCCAGCAGTTTTCCATCCGGCGAAACGCGTCCGTAGACTGATCGGGTAATGGGCAGCGGCAGCCGCTCGGCCGTTGTCTTGGCTGGCAGAAACAGGTGCAGTTCATCGATGTTCGGACGGCCCGGCATGTTGTAGGCGCCGATGAGCATCGTGTCATCGGACAGCCATGAGAGCGGATACAGTGCCCCCTCCGCTTTGGCTGGCAGACGCCGGGTGTTCCGACGGTCAGTTGAATGCAGGAAAACTTCTGCACGGTGTCCGGCCCGTTGTGATTCAACCGCGACCCAGTCGCCTCGAGCGTTCCAGACTGGCGACCGGCTGCGGCCATCCCTGGTCAGGGGCAAGAACCCACCCGAAAAATCTCCGACCCATACATCACCGGGACTCAACTTCGGTCGAATGGTCACGGCGATTCGTGCGCCGTCTGGTGAAGCTCTCGGGGCGTCAAACGGTCTTGCCGGCCCGGGAATCGTGCGCAACTGGCCACCTGGCTCGACAACGTTCAGTGAATTTTCTCCCGCTGCGAATGGCACAAACGCCATCGTGCCGCTGCGCGAGACGCCATAGGCAAAATCACCCTGATTGGCGCCGATCGAAAACCGCTCAGGCTGGGGCACCGCTGGTGACTGAATGGTCAGACTGCCCACATCGAATGCTGCGGCCTGAAGTTCTTCTTCATCGTTGACGAAGAAGAGCCACCCATCGCCGTAGCGCGGCGCGAGGGCACGCTTCTGGAGGACGACATGATCCTGGCTGCTCGTGGCCTGGGCCACAACGTCACTGCTTCCGTCCGCCGTTTGCGCCACGAACACCACGCCTGAGGCGCCCGGGAGAGCCAGCGGCCAACGGTGTCCCTCTTCGCCGGCTTTGAGGGTCGTCATGGGTTCCGGGTCCCCTCCAGTGGCGCGCACGCGGCTGAGCGGCCCCTCGGCATCGGCCGCGAAGACAATCCAGCCATCGTCCGTCCATGTTCCGCCGCGCGGATTCCCAGCCTGGCAAACGACGGCCGGAGGGCTTCCGTCCAGGGCCATTGTCTTCAGAGTACTGCCCGAGAAAAATCCCAGCCGGTCTCCTTTGGGAGAGAAGAAGGGATGAACCGCACCCTCGGTTCCGGCCAGGCGTTGAATGGCAAGGCCCGAAAGCGCACGCACGAAGAGAGCGTTTGTTTCACCCTGCCGCCCGATGACGACCAGTTGCCGTCCATCGTGCGATAAGACTGGTGCGCCAACTTGGCGGACGCCCACCGGCAATGTGACCTCGAGCGCGACCGCGGAGTCCGCAGCGTCGGTGACGGTTCGGTCGGGCAACTGCCACGCCCAGGCGCCGAATGCCATCGCGATGATAGCCACCACGCCCGCGGCGAGCGCCGCGGCTCTCCACCGAGTCGGTTCAGCCTTTACGGGCACAGCCTCTGACTCCTCGAGACTCTCATCGGACAGCACATGCCCGAGGTCGCGGGCTGATTGGAAACGCTGGTCCGGATTCTTCTCAAGGCAACGTCTGGCAATGCGGATCAGGCGTTGAGACGCGATCGACCCGTCGCCGCTCCAGGTTGGTGGGTCGCTCTCGACGATCGCGGCAAGAGTGCCGGCAACCGTGTCGCGGTGAAATGCCCGGCGTGCGGCCAGCATCTCGTAAAGGACACACCCAAGAGCGAAGATGTCCGCCCGATGATCGATGGCCGCGCCGCGAACCTGTTCAGGGGACATGTAGCCGGCTGACCCCAGTACGGTTCCGGCTGCCGTCAGTGACGTCTCCGTTGTGAGGGACGATCCTTGATCGTCCAGTGCGGCGGCCACGACCCGCGCGAGGCCGAAGTCCAGAATCTTGACGCGATCATCGCGGGTGACGAAGAGGTTGGCTGGCTTGAGATCGCGATGGACGATTCCCTTCGCATGCGCGGCCGCGAGCCCGTCGGCGACTTGAGCGGCATACCGGGCCGCGCGTTTTGGAGACACCGGCCCGGCAGCCATGACCTCTCGCAGCGTCCGACCCTCGAGCAGCTCCGAGACGATGAACGTCAGGCCGTCGTGGGTGCCAATGTCGTAGACGGCCAGCAGGTTGGGGTGATTGAGCGCTGCTGTGGCCTTCGCTTCGCGCTCGAATCGCCGGACGCGATCTGTGTCTGCGGTGAACTCATCGAGCAGGACCTTGATGGCGACTTCGCGCCCAAGGCTGGTGTCTCGGGCGCGATAGACAGCGCCCATGCCGCCGGCCCCGATCGGTCCAAGAATCTCGTAACGTCCGAGGCGAGTGCCGGTGCCGAGCGCCATAGCGTAGCGCCATTATGCACTGAGAGAACAACGCGATCACGACGGATAACAAAGGGGCACAGAGACAGGGAGCAGGTCTGGCAGGCCCTCAGATCACGCCGGATCACAAGAGATGGCACAGAGGCGCGGAGTGGGTTTGGCCAGAACCACAAAACTCTGCGTCTCTGTGTCTCTGTGTGATCCTGCGTGGCGCGAGTCTTCTCAGACTGCCGCGAAGTGGTCGGTCGCAACTTCGCGCAACGCCATTGGCTGATACGCCTCGTGCGCGAAGGGAATCCTCTCCGTGCGGTCGGCCGGGTCCACGCGTGGCACGGCTGAGAGCAGGGCCTGCGTGTAGGCGTGGGCCGGGCTGGTGAAGAGTTGGTTGGCGGGCGCACTTTCGACAATGCGGCCGCGATACATCACGGCCACTCGATCGCAGACCTGCCGCACCAGGCGCAGGTCGTGCGCGATGAACAGGTAGGTGAGGCCAAGCCTCGCCTGCAGATCCTGCAGAAGATTCACGACCTGCGCCTGTACCGACACATCCAGAGCCGAGACCGGTTCGTCCGCGATGATGAGCGACGGGTTCAGCGCCAGAGCGCGGGCCAGCCCGATGCGCTGCCGTTGGCCGCCGCTGAACTCGTGCGGGAACTTCGAGATCTGCGCCGGGTCCAGGCCGACCAGGCCGAACAGCTCCGCCACCCGGGCCTTGCGCTCCTCGCGGGTGCCGATGCGATGGATGATGAGCGGTTCTTCGACGATGGCGCCGACGCGCATGCGGGGGTTGAGCGACGAATAGGGATCCTGAAAGACGATTTGGAGATCGCGACGGGCGCCCCGCAGGTCGCGTGCGTTGAGCGCTGCCAGGTCGGTGCCCTTGAAGATGACCTGTCCCGATGTGGGCTCGATCAGCCGCAGGATGCAGCGGCCGGTGGTCGTCTTTCCACAGCCGGATTCACCGACCAGGCCGAACGTCTCGCCGGGTCGCACATCGAAACTGATGTCGTCAACAGCGCGCACGGTGCCGCCGCTGCGCAGCCATCCGCCGCGGCG
>Ga0138256_10005401_pt1 | contig 13514 bp, 9 predicted proteins | sample KNB2016incub_MG_FD_105486 | JGI IMG/M metagenome (GOLD analysis project Ga0138256, IMG submission 105486) | Active sludge microbial communities from wastewater in Klosterneuburg, Austria - KNB2014incub_MG | ecosystem: Engineered > WWTP > Activated sludge > Unclassified | place: Austria...
CGAATACAGCCCAAATTAGCAAACAGACAAGGCATCTGCGACAACTGCGATCCATAACGACCAAGTCTAACAGAGGCGGCCCGCTGAGCCTTTGCCTATTACTCAATAAAAATTGAGGCTGAGAGCTGAGAGCTGAGAGCTGAGAGCTGAGAGCTGAGAGCTGAGAGCTGTTGGCTATATTTCAATTAGAGCTGACAGCCATTAGCTTTCAGCTTTGCAACGTAGGTTCATGCTATTCTTTGACCAAAATGCAAAGTCGCAAACACGTTGAGGAAAAGATAGAATTTAGACAATGCCGGACCGAACGCACTTGACGGGCTATTCACGCATGGAACTCATCGCTCTTTTCGAAGAGATGGGCGAACCGCGTTACCGAGCCGATCAGGTCTTTCGCGGCCTGCACGAGCGGCGGCTGACGTCGTTTGATGCCATGACAGATCTGCCTAAGACGCTGCGGGAACGGCTCAATGAAACCGCGGCTGCCTCGGCCTTGAAGATCGAATCGCGATACACATCCGCTGACGGAACGCGGCGTTTTCTGATGCGAACGCTCGACGGCAATCCGGTCGAGGCAGTCTTTATCCCGACCGAAAATCGCGATACGATCTGTTTCTCATCCCAATCCGGCTGTGCCCTTGACTGCGATTTTTGCCTGACGGCAAAGCTGGGGCTGTTAAAGAACCTGACCGCGGGTGAGATAATTGAACAGATCATACTTGTTCTAAATGACGTTTACGGCGTGGGCGGCGAAACTCCGCACGGCACTAATCTGGTTGCGATGGGCGAAGGTGAGCCATTTATGAATTTCAAGAATCTCACCAAAGCGATCGAGATAATGGCTGATGAAAAAGGCCTTTTCATTGTGCCGGGCCGGATCACGGTCTCGACCGCCGGGGTTGTGCCAAAGATCCATGAATTTGCCGCGTTGGAGCGGCGGCCAAATCTGGCGATCTCGCTTTCGGCGGCAAACGATGAGCTTCGCGACCGGATAATGCCGGTTAACAAACGCTGGCCCATCAACGAACTGCTCTCGGCCGCGAAAATTTTTGAAAAAACGCTCAAACGCGGCGAGCGATTCACTTTTGAATACGTGCTGCTTGGCGGCGTAAACGATTCGGACGCTCAGGCCGAAGAATTGGCAGGCCTGATTCAAAAGCATAATTTACGAAAGGTAAAGGTCAACCTGATCCCGCATAACCCGGCGGAACAGCTCGATTACCGTCCGTCAGAGCCCGAACGGGTGAAACGATTTAAGGAAATTCTCGAGGAAAATGGAGTTTCGGCTTACATCCGTACGCCGAGGGGACGTGACATCTTTGCCGCTTGCGGCCAGCTTGCGGCCAAAAAGGAGCCGAATCTTGTCAAGATCGCCGGCCGTTAATGATATGGAGATACTAATTCCCGGGCTTGTCCTTGTCGGCCTAATGGTTTGGGCTTCGACCCGAATAAAGCGGAATGCTTCCAGGGCCTTTGAACGGGAACAGATCGAGACGCCCGAATTCTCGCTTACCAAGCCGGAAGGCATGCTTTCACTGGTCGATCCGCCGGACGGCCTGCTTTTTTCGGCGTATTCAAAGGAGTTTGGGACCGATGCCGCGGGCCGGGTGCGCAAGATCACGGCCGAGGTCCGCCGATTTCTGTACGCTCATTTTGACGAGATCGTCGAACGGGCAAAGGCAGATTCGATTTCCGTCGTTTCAGAACAAACAGGTATTATTAGCGGGAACAAATGCGCTAATATGTTATTAGAGCGTAATGTCGATGACGTGACGCTGGAAGAGCATTATAAGATCATCGCCGGTTCGGAAGTAATTTATCAGCTGAGCGTCGCCGTTCTGCCGGAATACAAGGACGATCTTCAGCGCGGCGTCGATGACATGCTGAACAGTTTCTCGCTCCCCTGACCTTTTCCTCCTAAGGTCAATTGCCCCACGCAATGCAGGTCATGAAGTATCGCAATTACATTTCATTATTTATCTTCTTTTTGATGTTGTCGGCAGGGGCTTCGGCCCAGACGGTCACAGGCAGACTTTTGGAAGATTCGGTTTCGCGAGGCTCGGTGGTCAAAGGGGCGATCGAACTCGCCATTCCGGAGGGGCTTCACGTTAACTCGAACAAGCCTTTTAGTGAATACGCCATTCCGACAACGGTGCGGATAAGCGGAATTGGGTTCAAACCCGGGGGTATTATTTACCCAAAGGGCACTAACCGAAAATTTCAGTTTTCCGAAAGTGAATTGAATGTATATGAGGGCGATGTCTCGATCCCGTTCACATTTTTTCTTCCGCGCAGGTTTCGCGGCGGCATACTTCGTGTTGAGGCTGTTGTAACTTATCAAGCTTGTACCGAAGAAGTGTGCTTCTCGCCAAAGGAAACAACTATTTTTATGAGCGCGAAAGTTCGGTAAACTTGTCTGAGGCGAGGCCGATCACCGACATTAGCCGGCCTGTTTTTCCGTATCGCGGCTTTTCGACACGGTATGAGAAAAACAGATCGGTACGTCCCATCGTGCAAAACGGAGCTTTGTGAATTGATTCGGGGCGTACGCCTGAATCGATGAGCAGATCTTCATTTGCAAGATGCAGGTCCACAAGAGCATGTCCATCGCGTGTAGGTTTGAAATATCTTTCGGGGCTGCTAAATGCCTTTGAGATCGTGTCAATTACTTCCTGCCCGATCTCATAATTACCGCACAATGCCGCGGGGCCGATAGCGCACAAAAGGTCCTTCGGGCTGCTTCCGAATTCTTTTGCCATTTTTTCAACGGCTTTCCGCACAATAAGCTGCGAAGTTCCGCGCCATCCGGCGTGGATGGCGGCAAAAGACCTGGTAATAGGATCGCCGATAAGTACCGGCACGCAATCAGCCGTTTTAACGCCGATCAGCAGCCCGGACATATCCGAGATGATCGCGTCAAATTTATCCTCGTTACTATCCGCGTCGGCCGCGGTCCTGACACTTTTAATTCCGTCACCATGAACCTGCCAGACTGAGGCCAACTTGTAACGCCCGCCGAAAACATTAATAAATCTTCGCCGGTTCTCGTAAATATTCTCGGCCCTGTCTTCGTCAAACCCCGCTAGATTCAGGTCAGGTCCGGTTTTGGTGCCGTGCGAAAGAGGCTCGGCCCGGCGAGAAATCAATTCTTCACTGCGGTTCCCGCCAATTGTTGATTCAAGCGGTTCCGCCGTCATTGAAGAAACGCCGCCGAGCCGCGTCGAAAAGCCATTCTCAAATCCGGCATCGTCCAGCATTCTGGAGGCAAGCACTTTTACGCCTTCGCGTACTCGCCAATAGAACCCTGAATCCGCTAGAATCGGTTCTTCTGAAATGATCTTGTCCATCGGCATCGACATTGTTGAAGTCTATCGTATGCGTGAATCCATGACCAGGACCTCGCGTTTTGTAGAACGTGTATTCACCGAACGGGAACGGGCCTACTGCGACAGCAAACGCGCCGCCGCCTATCAGTCTTATGCAGCAAGATTTGCCGCCAAGGAAGCATTTCTCAAGGCATTGAAAACCGGCTGGCGGGGAAAGATCCGGTGGCAGGACATCGAAGTTATCTCGGGCCCGGACGGCGTGCCTTCACTGATGATCTACAACGAAGCTGAGAAACTAATGCACGAACTAGGCGCGTCAACAGTTCATATTTCGATCTCGCATACAAAAGACCATGCCGTCGCTCAGGTAATTCTCGAAAAATAGATAGCAGGGGCGATCAAATAAAAAAGCAGGCTGCAGCCGGGAGACAGCTGCCTGCTTTCGATAAAAAAATGCCGCCGGCCCTACTGTGATCGGGCCGCCGTCGTATCGTCCATCGTAAAGATCCCAACAGCCGGGTCGTGGTCCGAAAACCGCTCGATTCTGCCGGTATCGTTTCGAAAGCTTTCCGGAAAATCAGCATTCACCCGGACGTAACCAAAACCTGTCGTGTGATTTCGCATCGATTCGGTAACGATCATGTGATCGAGCACCTGAGCATTGCCGTCGTAAACATATGAATACCGCTGCGGCAGGCCGATGACATCGACAAGATTGATTAGGTCGGGATTGACCAGATCATCTGAAGGTATCAAAACCTGATCTTTGCCGGCCGGTTTGCCGGTGATGACGCCGATCTGGTCCATGATGCCGTCCGGGAACTGATACGAATTAAAATCGCCAAGTAAAATGATCCGCTCTTTGGGATTTGCGGCCTGTCGCGATTGCACAAGCCGTGCGAGAAACTCAGCCTGAAGTTTCTTTTTCATCCGGACATTGTCTTGCTGTCTCGGGTCGCTGTAGCCAAGGTAAGACTTCAAATGATTAACAACGACGGTAAATTCGAACGGATGTCCGGCCTTGGCGTCGTCGATCGAGGCCCGCAAAAGGAGTGGCGGCCGGTCATTTAGAAAAACATCTTCTTTTGTGTTCGGATTCTTGTATTTTTCATCCTTGCCGAACTGTTTTGTCTCGATCACCTTTACTCGCGAGGTCTTTACTAGAAATCCGTTGTCTATACCGCGGCCGTCATTGCCCTCGACAAGAAACGCCTCGTATTTTGGGTCTGATCTTCCGGCAGCGACGGCATCGAAATTGATCTTTGCGGCCAGCCTTTTAAGCGCCGCGAGATTCTCAGCCTCAATGACCCCGATCACGTCCGGCATTTGCATGACGTCTCTTATCGCCCCCGACATCTTTTGCAGGCGGCGTGCAAACGCTTCGGGCGTCAAAATATCTTCCTTTTTGTCCGGATCGTCCTGATCGTCAAAGAAATTTTCCAAATTCATCCCGGCAACAATAAATTGGCGGGCCGTTGGGGCGGGAAGCGGGTTGCCTTTACGAGGAGCGCTTGGTTCGAGCCGGTTATCCGGATCATTCAGCAAAGTGTATCTGCCATAAGCGTAGTGCAAAACGCCGACCAGATTCTTCACTTCGCTCATCGCGGCGGCCTCGCATCGGTTTGGCGTCAACCGCTGGGTAGGCGAAGTGATCTGGTCGTCGCAATCAATGCGAATGACAGCGGGGTTTGCGTCAAAAAAGGCCGATTTTGGATACGCTTTGCGAAACTGCTCTTTATCAGCGGCCGATGAGAATTCGCGAACGTCGCGGCCCGGCTGCCGAAAGGGGCGCGGTACAGGTTTGAGCACTCCCCAAAAAGTATTGTCAGTCGCCGAACTGAAATTCTTAATATCAACGCGGCCGCCGGTCGGGCCGCTTACAACAAATTCGTCGATCTTCACTCTCATGCCTTCGTACTTTTCCAGGCTGTCCAGAGAATTGGCCATAAAGTCATTTGCCGTCAAAACGATCGGTTTTGGCAATCCGGCGCCAGACGAAACAACTTTTATCTCATCACTGCCCTTGCGCATCGACAACTCGGTGATCGTCAGCGCCATCGGCTCATTATCGCGCCGAAACTCTTCTACTGATCCGGTAACTGAAACGATATTGCCGGTGTCGGCTTCCGCGGGCGGCTCGGTGCGGGTAAAGACGAATATCCCTTCAGACGTATTCTTGTTCGCGTCGATCTTATCGTCGGGTGTCTGAATAAAAAAACCGGTCCTCGTTCGGGCCGTTACCACGCCGGTCAGGCGGACCTTTTGCCCGACGGCCGCAGACGTGTTACCGTCGCCCTGTACCTCAGCGATCGTCATGTCCTTCTGTGCAGCCGCGGCCGCGACCAAAAGAAATAAACTTAAAGCGAAACTTATTATCTTCATTTGAAATGGGGGCTGCCGGAAATGCCGGCAACGGCTATTCGATGCTGCAAGGCTACAAAGTGTCGCGTCTTCTTTCGATCAATTCCTGCGTATTCTTTGGAATCGCGGTAAAGAAGTCATAGCCGGTCAAATTCTCGACGACATTTACCGTAACCCGGAAATTGCGCCACGGTGCCTGCATATCGAGCGGCGGCTCGTTGGGAACAATTATCCCAAAAGCTCGGGTACCTTTGTTGGCCCGCGCAACGTCGTTATCGCCGTTTGGCAGGACGATCACAACCTTCCAAGTTACGGCCGGCACAATGACGCGGCCCTGGGCGATCGTGCCAATATTTCCGGAAGTACCGGAAAAAATATAAAGTTCGTTGCCCGATTGGGCGAGTGTACGGCAATATGTTTCAAACTCTTCCCACGGCCCCTGATTGTTAGCGGCGAGCTGCGGAACAATATTTGTCATCAAGAATGTTGCCGAGTTGTTCGGGATCGAATTTGTGCGGTCGCCCGAGGGCGTCATGTGGCCGCGGTCGTAGCCTGAACCTGAATAATCGGCATCCGTCACCTGATACCAACCGCCCGGCAATGCCGTGTCCGGTCTAAAGTCATTCTGCCGCTGCGTGGTCCCTATCCAACTGCTGTCGAGACGCCAAGCCACCCAGTTTGCCGTCGCCTTGCCGCGGTTGTACGACAACGTGTATTGCGGCTTCAGCATTAAGTAGTTGTTTTCGTTGGCGATGTCGGGTGTCGCATTGCTCGGGTTGCCAAAGATCAGCGGGTCCTCGTTCGGCAACGGCGCGTTTACCGTGATGACGGTGCTCACGTTCGCCGTCCGAGCTTGTGCGTCGGCTGCCGCGGCCGTTAACGTTTTATTACCACCCGCGGCCGAGACAGGAAGCGTTGCGAGGAACGAAAAAATGTTGTCCCCTGCCGCGATGTCGCCATTCGTCCCATTGTCAAAAAACTGCTGAGCTGCACCGCCTCCAATCTGAGAAAGGTCTCCGCTGACTGTTATTCCGGTACTCGGCGGAACGGTCGCGGGGATTACCGTCACGGTCAGCAGCGTGTTGCCGCCGGGTGAGACAGTGTTCGGGCTGGAAGACATCGCCGCGAAAAGGGTTTCACCGCCTCCGCTGCATGGTGCGGCGGGTGACGCAGCATTTCGCGGTGCCGAAGGAACGGCGGATTCAAAATCATTAAGATTACTATCGGTGTCCTGACATCCGGCTTGCTTTCTTGCCGCGCTGTTATTTGCCGCCGGTGCCGCCGTCGAGGTTCCCTCGACAAACGCATTGGTCGCAGATCCCCAGCCGACTGAATCGATCACCGCTCCCGTGTTGTTGTCGCCCAGCCGAATTGCCAGGCCGCCGCCGCCGCCGCCCATCGAGCATTGGCATGTGGTCGGGTTATAGGTCATGTTCGGCGCGACAGTTCCGTCATAAGACGTGGAAGCGATCAGGTAATAGCCGCCGGGCGGAATGACGGTCGAACTTGTCCATACGGCGAACGGAATCGTAACGTCATTCGATCCTGAGGCGGACCGATACACAAGCCGAAATCCGTTCAGGTCGATGGGTTGACTGCCGCGATTGAATATTTCGACAAACTCGTCGTTAAATGTCCCGGTACCGCCGCCAGCGGTTTGGAACTGGCTGACAACAAGATGCGGCGACACGGCCGGGCCGCTAAGAATTCGGGCTTCCGCACCTGGGTCGAGAACAAAACAAAATAGAAATAAGACGGATGCAAACGCGGCAAGGTAAAACTTTTTCATCTGATTAGATCATCCGCCCGGCTTTCGCGGCAACGGGCGCAATCTAACCTTTTTAGCATATTTAAGGGGCTGACGCTAAGTTTAGCGGGTATCTTGTCATACCTGAGTGAGATGTTGCACGTCCTTCAGCATTTAAAGATGAAAGAAATCCGTCAGCCGATATAGAAGCTGTTCGTTTTAACAAAGGAACTAGAAAATTGATCGTAGCCGAAGGATATAATTCCGGCCCGCCGACGAAAGCTGATCAGCGGCCGGGCCGGGGATAGACGACAGGGCTTTTATTTCCTGCCTTATCTACGGCACGAACACCGAAGAAGTAGTTGTCCTTGGACATTTTCGCGGCGGAGTAGTTCGTAACGTTACCGACAGGTTTTGCATTGGTCCATTCGGCCGCAGTGGTGTCCCGCCATACGACCTCGTAACCGGCAATATCCGAGTCGGTGTTTGCCTCCCACTTCAGGTCGGTGTCATTGGTCAGGCGGCCCGTGATGATCGTTACATTCCTTGGCCGCGCAGGCGCGTTTGCCAAACTTGCAAGTGCGATAAGATTGACCCTTGCCGCTTTAGCGACATATTCGAAATCGACAAATTCAGGCGTATCGCCGTAGAAAACACCTTTTTCATCGGTACGGATGGTCTGGTGCTGATGAGTATAGTCTTCGTCCGGTTCAGTGAAACGGACCGCGGGAAATCCGCGTTCAAGAAATGGAATATGGTCGCCGCCGCGTCCATAGCGGTCACGGCGATAGATCACCCAAGCGAAAAAGTTCTTCAAATACCGCGAGGTTTGTTCCTTGATGTAGCGGCCAAGTTGGCGCGACGGTGAGTCGTTTTCGCCGCCCACGCTCCGTCTTGTGTTGGCCTGCTGTTCAGTTTCATTTGTCGGTACGCCTTCGGCAAAAATGCGAACGCGGTTGCGGAACTGCGAAACTTTTTGCGTGGTCACCCCGCCAATGATGTCGTTCGTGAACATCGCATCGATATTGAGTTTTTTCTCGACCGCTTCGCGGGCGAACTGTGCGGCCCCAAGAAGTCCCTGTTCCTCGCCAGGCACGGTGATAAAAATAATTGTCGCGTCGAACTTGCGTTTTGACATGACGCGGGCAAGTTCGATCACGGCCGAGGTTCCCGATGCGTCGTCGTTCGCTCCCGGCGCATCGCACTTTGCGTCGGTCGGGTTAGAACACATCGAATCATAGTGCCCCGAGACGACATAAATTCGATCAGGATCCGTTGTTCCCTTGAGCGTCGCGACCACGTTTGTAAGTGTTGTAGGTTCGGGAACTCGATTTGCCTTTGGCTGAACAAATGAGCGTTTCTCCACGACAAGGCAATTTCCGCATTCGGCACTGAACCGCTGAAATTCGCCGAAGATCCAGTCGCGGGCGGCCCCGATCCCGCGTGCCGGGTTGTCCTGTTCCGAAAGAGTATTTCTCGTCCCGAACGAGACCAGTTTCCTGATGCTTGCCTCGATATTACGGGCTGACACCTCGCGGATCATTTTTTGGACCTCGGGGTCGGGCGCGGGGCCGGCCGTTCTTTTTTGGGCTGCGAGCGAAGCGGAAAACAAAGCCAGCAAGAGGCAAGTAATTAACAGGTTTTTCATTTTCGATCTAATTGAGAAACGGCCGGTAACAATGTAATTCCAAACTGCGGAGTTCGCAATGCGGAAAGGCGGTTGGTGACGAAAGACCAACTAAATGGAAAAACATAGTGTCAGACAGAATCCTTTGGGAATTGCCGCCAAAACGATCCGCAGCGGTCAGAGGCACCGGTGAAGCCGTCCGCCCGCTCCTTTCCTCAATTCGTAGCTTCCGATGGCCTCGTTCGAATCAGAAAGAGTAATCTTTAGCGTCATGTTCCCGCCAGAGATCCTTCCTTCGTAACGCGCCGGGCGCGACGGATGGCCGAGCCCCTCGCGAACCGGCCCCGGCCGAATGAAAGTGTAAGTACCGGCCGCCTTAAAATTACCTTTGTTGTCCAGTTTTATACGGCCGGCGACCTCGCCGTCGGCGCACGGAAATTCAACAGTGGTGCCAGCTGAGGTCACTTGCAGCCTTATGCCGTTCGCTCCCCACGAACCGTTGGGGACATATCTTGCCTGTATCATCTCGTTCTTTTGAAAATGAACAATTGTTTTGGTCGGGAGCTTGTACCGCCGGCCGGCGGTTATCAAACTGCCTGGACCACTCCATACAGGCGCGGCCATAAGAACGGACAATGCTCCCGCCAGGAAGATCTCACCGGCAATCATCCCGTGATCACGCCATTTGCACCCGTATTCTACTTCTGAATATGATCGATTTGTAATATCCATTAGTTTGGATTATATTCAGCGCGTCATTTTCGGCGTGAATGTAAGATTCATTACATACAGGGATCGGTTTGAGGTCTAACATTCACCCGGCCTACCTACCAAATTAACATGATTTGTCCGCTGAACGGCCATAACGCTTTCAGCTGTTTACAAGGGGCAGTATAAAAATTTGATCGCTGAAGTGCCGTTTTCGGCCTTTGGCGTAAACCAATTGGCGAACACTTAGCGCTGGAGGAGACGCAATGAATTGGAAATACATGCTGTTAGTCGCGGCAGTCGTGATCTTGGCCGTTATTATCGTGCCCAGATTCCCCTCAAAAGCCGACACGCAGAATAACGAAGTAACTGCAAACAAGGTCGGGACCATCACTTATTTTTCTAACGGCATGACAAAGATCGAACCGACCGCATTTGCGGTCAGCGGCCCGATCAGGGATCTGCCCGCGACCGTGCCCGATGCCGAAGCCAAAAGCAAGGCCTACATCACAAAACAGATGAAGGCCCAGGCCCGGCGGCAGATGCTTATCGAAAAGGGCTGGACCCTAAAGCAGATAGATGAGGACGAGATAAACCGCGAGAACGCGAAAGTCTTGAAAAAAGTAAAGCCCGGAGCCGGGCTGGGTGAAAGACCATTCGTTGATCCTTTGCTGGGCGCTAACAAAGGGCCCAATGCCCCGAACGCGATGCCCGCTCCCGGATTGACGTTTGATGGTGCAACACAGAACGACAACACCGCTCAAGGCGTCGGCGCCGTTTTACCGCCGGACGTTAACGGCGACGTAGGCCTGAATCACTACGTTAGTTCAGTGAACCTTGTTTTTAAGATATTTAATAAAACCGGTACGGTCGCCGCCGGCCCATTCAAGACAAGCGACCTGTGGAGCAGCCTGCCGGCAAACGATCCGTGCCGTACTGAAAATGACGGCGACCCGATCGTTGTTTACGACAATCTTGCCGACCGCTGGCATATCAGTCAGTTCGCCCTGCCTAGCCCAAATAAATACCAGTGTGTGGCCGTCTCGACAAGCGGTGATCCGACAGGCTCATATTATATTTGGAGCTACGTTTATCCCGGCCAGATCTTTAACGATTATCCAAAGGTCGGTGTTTGGCCGGATGCCTATCACATGACCTTTAACCAGTTCAACGCCGCCGGCACCGCATTCCTCGGAATGGGCATTCTCAGCCAGGACCGGCCAAAGGCGCTTGCCGGCGACCCGGCCGCAACTGTGGTTTACACGAACATTGCAGCGATCGACCCGAATGCGGGCGGCGGACTTCCAGCCGACATCGATGGCATCGTTCCGCCGCCGGCGGGAATGGCCGAGGTGATCGCGGAGTATCGTGCCGACGATTTCGGCGATCCGCTGGACGCGATCCGCTTTTACAGATGGGTGCCAAATTTCATAAACCCCGGAGCATCCAGTATTTCAGTACTTCCTGATGTAGCGCTTGCGCCATTCGATGCGCGGAATCCATCTGGGCGAGGTGATATCGAACAATCGGGCGGTGCGGCCCTCGATTCTATCTCGGACCGCCTGATGCACCGTTTTGCATATCGCAATCTCGGTACACAGACTTCGGCTGTCAACTCGTTTTCGGGCAGCTTTACGGTAAATGTCAGTGGTGTCAATCCGACAACCGCGGCCACGTATCAGACAGGTGTTAGATGGTTTGAAATGCGGCGCACGGGCGATGCCTTCACTGTATTCGATCAGGGAACTCATCATCTGACACCCGGAAACGGAGCATCCGGCGTGAATAACTGGATGAGCAGCATTGCACAGGACAACGACGGCAACATTGCACTCGGGTTCAGCCAGGCAGGCACCGGCCAGCGGGCCGATATCAAGATCGCGGGACGCACCGGCGGCCAGGTCGCCGCCGGCACGCTGAACGAAGGCGAGACCACATTCTTTGCCGCCGGCGGATCACAGACAAGCACGTCGAACCGCTGGGGCGATTATAGTTCGATGAGCGTAGATCCGGTTGATGATTGCACATTCTGGTACACACAGGAGTATTATGCCTCGACCGGCGGGGCGTCATGGTCAACGCGGGTCGGCCGGTTTGTTTACCCAAGCTGTACGGCCGCCCAAAAGGGTACGATCTCCGGAACCGTAACGTTTTGCTCGAGCGGACTGCCGGCAAGCGGAGTTTTGGTTTCGGCAACGGGCGGTTACGCTCGAATGACCGGTGCCAGCGGTACATACTCGATGACCGTTACGCCGGGCAATTTTAATCTCTTCGGCACACGTGATGGAGGGACAACGACCGGAGGCGCCGGGCCGTTTAACATTGTCAATGGCGGAAACCAAACAGTCGATTTCTGTGTTACCGGAGTTCCGCTGCTTGCCGCCGGAACAGCCACACTAGTTTCAGAAAGCTGCTTGCCGGCCAACGGGGTAATTGATCCGGGTGAGACCGTGACGGTTTCGTTTGGCGTTCTGAATAACGGAGCCGCAAATACGGACGATGACATCGGTACGCTTCAGGCTGCCGGAGGTGTCGTGAGTCCCGGGCCATCGCAGAACTACGGCACGATCAATGCGGGCGGATCTGCCTCAAAGAACTTTACATTTACGGCCTCGCCGTCGCTAAATTGCGGCCAGGCGATACAGGCGACCATCGCGCATCAGGACAACTCGGGCAACCTCGGCAATCTGGTTTACAACCTGCCGACGGGGGCTCTTGGACCGCCAAGCACTTCTACATATTCGAGCGGCAACATTTCCGTCGCGATCACCGACAACGCAACGGTGGAAGTTCCGATCGCAGTTGCCGACACGGGTGCCGTCCAGGACATCAACGTCAAGGTCAGGCTTAACCATACTTTCGATGGCGACCTGGTGCTTTCACTGGTTAGCCCGACTGGGGCAACCGTTCCGCTTGCGACCAACCGCGGCAGCAGCGGCGACAATTTTGGAAGCGGCTCAAATGATTGTGCCGGGACCAAGACCGTATTTGACGACAGCGCGGCGACCGCAATATCGGCTGGAGCGGCCCCATTCGCCGGAAGTTTCAGGCCGGAATCGCCTTTATCGGCGATCAACGGCGCCGCAACCGCCGGAACCTGGAAGCTTCGCGTAGCTGATACGGCGGGCGGAGATGTTGGCGTTATCGGCTGTGTTGACCTTGAAATAACTAGGGCTGCTTATGTTTGCGCAACCTGCGGCGGCGGCCCAACGCCGACACCGACGGCCACACCGACCGGAACACCGAATATAGACGTCAGCCCGTTGAGCCTTACCGCCACACAGGCGGCAAACGCCTCGACCAATCAGACGCTGAATATCGGAAATACGGGCGGCGGAACCCTTACCTGGAGCATCGCCGAAGATCCGGCAGCCCCTATTGGCTCCGCGACGGACAAACCCGTCTCCGACGACGGAGTGCTGAAAATAGCTGGAAATCAGGGTATATGTACTCCTACCTTGACTATAACTGAGGTATTTCCGGGCAGCTTGTCAGCATTCGACTCGATCACGGCATCAACGCTTGCGGTTACCGTGGATGCGGTAAACATAGGCATTGGGCTTCAGGGCTTGACCGTTATAAGTGCGAACAACGCGATTGTAACGATTCCGGCATTTACTCCGGGAACGTCCAATCCGGTTACGGCGACATTCACAATCCCGAACGGATCGCTGGCGGCTGACTTTACGCTTCGGGCCTCATCCCGCACACGAGCGTTGCTGATCACGGCCGAATGCGCCGCTCCGCC
>Ga0138256_10005402_pt1 | contig 13514 bp, 10 predicted proteins | sample KNB2016incub_MG_FD_105486 | JGI IMG/M metagenome (GOLD analysis project Ga0138256, IMG submission 105486) | Active sludge microbial communities from wastewater in Klosterneuburg, Austria - KNB2014incub_MG | ecosystem: Engineered > WWTP > Activated sludge > Unclassified | place: Austria...
CGAAGCTGGCCGAATACGGGAACGTCCTCTTCCCGTTCTCGCACGCGGTAAACCAAGTGAATAGTCACGCGATCCGCAAACAATCACGTCAGCCGTTCCACAAAATATCTGCAAACGAGTTCCTCCATGTACACCTTGTCCGCGAGCCGCCGCGGCATGTGTCGCTCGTCCGGAAATGCCAATAAGTCGTAAGGTTTTCGGGCCGCGATCAGCGCATTGATGAGCCGTGCCGTGTGCCGAAAATGCACGTTTTCGTCAATCATTCCGTGCACCAGCATCAGTTTGCCGCGCAATCCCGATACGTGCCGCATCACGCTGCTTTCCTCATACCCTTTTGCATTTTCCTGCGGCAGCCCCATATAGCGCTCCGTGTAATGCGTGTCGTACCCATCCCAATGCGTTACAGGCGCCCCAGCAACGGCCACACAAAACGTCTCCGACGCCTTGGCCAAACACATCGCCGACATGTACCCGCCATAGCTCCAGCCGCATATACCCACACGCGCAGGGTCGGTCAAACCTTGCGAAACGAGCCATCGCACGCCATCGACCTGATCATCGACCTCGATCGAGCCCATGCGATGTTTGACTTTTCCCTCGAACGCCAAACCTCGCCGTGCACTGCCCCGACCATCCAAAATGAACACCAAGAACCCGAGACTCCGCAAGTATTGCGCTCGCATCATCACGGTCAACCCAAAACCTCGCGTCACGAGCTGCACGTGCGGACCTCCGTAGACGTGCACAATCGTCGGATAGGGTCCCGGACCAAACGTCGGCGCCGGTTTGTACACCGCGCCAAACAGTTTTTCTCCATCACGAGCCGATAATGTCACAAGCTCCGGCGGAATCAGCCCAAGCGCCTCGATACGCGGATCCATATCGTCAAAAATCGTCCCGAGCACCTCGCCCGTCTCCAGCGAGCGAAGTTTTACGGTGGGTTTTTTTTCGATGTCGTGATGCACATCGACAAACCGTTCACATGCCCGGTCGCATTCGACCACATGCATTCCCGGCTCGGTCGTAATGCGCTTGGGCGTGCCGCCGTCGAACGATACCACATAAAGATGGCTTTCGAGCGGGCTTTCGCGGCTCGCCGTGAAATATACGCGACTGCGCTTTTCATCGACTCCTCGAATGTCGTCGACCATCCACGCGCCACTCGTGATCTGCGCAATGAGCTGTCCCTGTCGATCGTATCGATAAATGTGTCGAAATCCGGTTCGCTCGGATGCCCACAAGAATCCGCCATCTCGGAGGGGCCGAAAAAGATCGTTCAGATTGATCCAGACATCCGTCTCTTCACGCAGGAGCAACGAGCGCTTGCCGCTTTCCAAATCAAAAGCGACGAGATCCAACCATGTTTGTCGTCGATTCTGAATTTGTGCGACGAGACGTCCGTCCTTCAGCCATCCAACGCGCGCAAGATACGTTTCTTCGCCGTAGTCGGTATCCATGAAAATAACTGCGCCATCCACGACGGAGACGACGGCAAGGCGCACGTGGGCGTTGTCCTTGCCGGCAAATGGATAGCGATGGTCTTCCTGAGCTGCCGGTCCGACGGCATCCTTGCCTTGGTGAACGATTCGATACTCGGGAATATGCGTTTCATCGACCTCGGTGAATGCAATGTGCGTTCCGGCAGGCGACCACCAAAAGCCATCGTGCCGCCCCATTTCTTCCTGCGCTACGAATTCAGCGAGCCCATGCGTTTTTCCCGTGCCTCGCGCCCCGAACGTGAGTTGTCGCGACGCGCCGCCATCCGCAGAAACCACGTACAGCTCGGCATCCGCGACGTACGCAACGAGCGTTCCGTCGGGCGACATCCGCGGGCATTGCAGGGTGACACCCTTGGCGGCATAGATCAACCGAAGTGGTGCGTCAGGGCCGTCCACCACGTATAGATCGTTCTTGATGGGGACCAAGAGGCGGTTCTTTTTCTTCGCCCAAGCGTACGCAGTTATCCCCACTTCACGTTGACGCATGCGTTCTCGACGCAATGCTTCGGCGAGGGACACGTTTTCCTCGGTCGTGCCGTCACCTTCGCGCGAAATCATCGGGGTTTTCATGCCCGTCGCAGGATCGAAACAATACAGTTGCCGCACCAAAGAGCGCTCCGGACTCCAAAGAAACGTGATCCATTTGTCGTCGGGACTGAAGCGAATCTGATCCGGAATCGCCATGCCGGGAAGTGGATGACGAGCCACTTCTTCGATTGGAAATGAGCCAGGCAGGGCAGTGGTGTCGGGAGCGTCGAGCAGGGTCATGAGGGGTTCTCCGAACTGCACCTATAGCACTCGGGCGAAGGGACGCACCTTCGGCAATGCGCCTTGCGCGAACCGTGCAAGGCACGTGGCCGGTTTGCACAAATCGTGCAAACACTTTGCGCAATTCGCGCAGGTACCCGACACTTGCGCCGATTCGCGTCTTGCGCCACGCTTTCGTTGCTCGGTCGACATCACGTACACGTCATGGCACAACGCTTGCGACATGCGCCACCAGTCGACAGACGGCAATCTTCTCGTAGCCAGCAAGGTGAAATCATGTTCATTCGCGCTTTCATGAGCCTCGGTGTGTCGCTTTTCGTATGGACTTTTGCCATAGCTTCCTCGCGCGCAGAGGAGGGTCCTTCGACGTTGAAGTCGGTCAGAGAAAAGCAATGGTTCGTGGGTTTGTCTGGCGGAGCGGCGTACGCTTCGGTGAACCATCCGCTCGTGATCAAGGGAGGGTTTGGCACGGCGACACTGGGAATGCACGCGGGGCGGAACGTTTCGGAGCGGTGGGCGGTGGGCGTCGAATTGCAGACATTCGAGCAAACGATGGTACGGGACGGCGCTAACGATCCGTTTGCACCCTCGGGTCATCTCCAACCTCAAGGAGGGTGTAGCAATTGCGAACCTTTGCCGACAGGAGGATGGGTGGGCAAGACGACAGCGGTATTCGGAACGCTTGGACCGCGTGTCGAATTTGCTCCGCTCGGGCGTGATGGACTGTATTTCGGGCTCTCGAGCGGACTGGGAATGATCCTTGGGATCGACACGCAATATGGCTTGGGCGGTGGCGCCCGGGCTGGTTATCGACTGCGCATCGCAAATGTCCTCGGACTCGCCGTCGAAGGGGGCGTTTCTGGACAATACTTCAGCGAGGGGACGACGGTGTTTCCGTATGCATCGCTGACGATGCGCCCCTATTTCTGATTGCTTGGCGAATTGGCTTCGTCGCCCAACCAAGACGAGGCGAATTCCATCACCCGCGCGTTGTCGTGGACTTGTTCGAGAAAGCTCTGCCGCCACTTCGGGTCGGTAATGCGCTCGGCGCGTTTCAAGAGCCGCTGTCGCGCATCGGCGATTCGATGTTCCGCTTCCTGTTCCTGTCCCGCCGCGCGCAATGCAAGCGCATGCGTCCAGCGAATCAGGCTTTCCCCTTCCTCGATTCCCTCGAGCCGGTCCAATATTTCCATGGCTTCGCGTGAATGCTCGAGCGCTCCGGCTTCGTTGTTTTTGGCGATTTCGATTCCGGCGATGAGAGCGAGGGCATAAGCGCGAATGGCAGGAGCTCCCTCGGATACTTCGAGGGAGCGTCGTGCCATGGCCAAAGCGCCCTCTTTGTCACCCGCGAGGCGCAAAATCATCGACATGTAAATCGAAATGAATCCTTCACCGCGTCGATTGCCTTGTTTGACGATCCGCTCGAGCGCTGCGGATTCGAATTTGTGCGCTTCTTCGATTTTGCCCAAATGGGCCAACGTATGACCGAGGTTGGCAAGAATGGAGCAAACGAAATCGAGCTTCATGGGTTCGGCAATGGCAAGCGCTTCGCGAAATGCGGTTTCGGCCAAAGCGTAGGCTCCGAGATGCACATACGCGTTTCCAATGTTGACGCGCTGCAAACACGTATTGCGCATGTCTCCGGCGGATGTGAAGTTTTCGACAGCGCGTTCGGTTCGACGCACGAAATGCATCAAATCCGCTTCGTGCAATGCGATTTCGGCGCGCGCGACATCGAACCATGCCAGGACAAACGGACTGGTGATGCTGTGTTGAAATACTAGTTTTTGGGCTCCTGCAAGCAATTCGTGCGCACGCTCGGGCGCACCCACGCGCATCAAAGCGACCGCGAGGCGCGATGCTGAAATGACGTGCCCCTCACTCGTCACACCTTCACTCTCGAGAATCGCCATCTCAGTTGCGAGTTCACGAATGCAATCGGCATCTCCAAGATTCCCGCACGCAATGATGAGGTGACCGACCGCTGCATGAAACGCCGTACTTCCACGCGGAAACAATGCCATTGCATCTTCGGCAGCTTGCTTGCTCTCGGTCAGATTCCCAATCCATCGGTATGCGATTGCGTGCACGAGCCGCATGCGTGCACGTACGCCAGGTTCGTCACCAAATGCCGAAAGCACTTTGTTCGCATATTCGATGGCGTCGCGAAGTGCATTGACCGAAAGAGCATCGATGGCTTTCGCCTCATCGCGAGAAAGCGGCGTCTCGGACGACGCATCGACCGCTTCACGCCATTCGTGTTCTGCACGAGGAACCGGCGACAGCGAGGAGCCCATGGCCACGACGTCTGTTCCATCGATCTGCGTATCTTCGTCCAGCACGAGGTCCGTTGGATCGAGTTCCAGCACATCGGAATTGCTCGATTCCCCTTGCATCGGGAGCACGTCGGGAACTTCTTCGATGTCATCGTCCAGCGACAGCGGTTGCGCGAATACGGCATGCTGTGACATTCGTTCGAACGCCAAAACAAGTTTGTCGCGGAATGTCTGCATGGATTGAAGGCGTTTTTCCTTGTCGGGTACGAGCGCTTGCTGGATGACCTCGAGAAACGACGAGGGGATGTCGTCCACGAGCAGCGAGAGAATCGGCGGAGTTTGCGTGCAAATCTTGACGAGCACCGCCTGCTGCGTGGGACCATCGTAGGGGCGTTTGCCCGAGAGCAGCTCGAAAAACACCGCACCCACCGACCACACATCCGCTCGCGCATCGACGCCGGGCAAACCCTGCGCTTGCTCCGGCGACATGTACTCGGGTGTGCCCATCACCGCGCCGTGAAGCGTGAGCAGTTTGCCGCGCGGATCGGGCGTGTGCACACGCGCGAGACCGAAGTCGACGAGCTTCGGAACGATCTCGCTCGAAGTGCTCGTCAAGATGATGTTCTCGGGTTTGATGTCGCGATGCACGATGCCGCGTTTGTGCGCCGTCACGAGCGCCCCCATGATCGGCACCATGATGGTCATCGCTTCGTGCTCGGAAAGTCGCCCGCGCGCGGCGAGATAATCCCGCAGGGTTTCTCCCGACAACAACTCTTGCACCATGTAGAACGTGCTGTCGCGACGTTGTCCAACTTCGTGGATCGTCACGACGTTCGGGTGCCGAATCGCAGCCGTCGTTTGCGCTTCGCGACGAAACCGAGCGATCATCGCGGGGTCGCGATCATAGCCGGGATGCATCAACTTGATCGCTACGCGACGCTCGACGAACATGTCCCACGCTTCGAAGACGCTGCCCATCGAACCCGAGCCGATGAGACGCTGGAGCGTGAACTTTCCAGCGATCTGCATCCCGGGCTGAAACGGCGTCTGTGCAGCAGCGCGTTTGGGTTCGGAACCCGTGGCTTCGGGTGACGAGCTCGTGCGGTCGTCGTCTTTTCGGCGCTGCCAAAAGCGAAGCATCCTGCTCCTCCGAGGGGGCGAGCGCAGGACAACGCGAGCGCCGGGCGATGTCAAGCAAGTCGTGCGACTCGTGCAAACAATCCGGCAAAACGCCGAGCGAATCCCGAGCGGCGGGACAACCGACGGGCGGTGGGACTTCGTTTGTATTCAAACGAAGTCAGCGGCATGAAGTCGGGGCATCGAACGTCGCCGTCGACGGAACGTGGAAGATCTTCATTACAGGATTCGATATGGCGCTCGAGGTTTCGCCAATGCGAAAAATCGATACGACCGGCGGCTCGGACGTACTCTCGGCGTTCGTCGATTCACGACGGATTTTCTTCGAAGAGCGCCCGCGCGCGATCGAAATAAACCTTGACACACGGCGCCACAAACGATTTCATCCATCGCGTATGAAGTCCACGTCCCGACACACCATTGTACGGCTGGGGGTCATTCTGTCCGCGGCGATTGCACTCCTTTCCACGCCAGCTCTTGCGATTCTCAAAGAGCGCGACAACGCCCCGAACGCACGCGTCGAAGACGCCGACGGAAAAGCCGTCGAGACAAAGTCGCTCAAAGGAAAACCCGTCTTCATCGTTTACGACGACCGGACAAGCGCTCCGTCGAGCGAGGCTTTTCGCAAGAAGCTCGTGGCCATGCTGAAAAGTCCGCCATACGCGTCGAAGGTGTCGATCCTCATCATCGCAGATACGCACTCGTACGATTTCTGGCCGGCTCGTGCGGCCGTGCTGCGCAGTGTGCGTGACGAGTCGAAGAAGCAAGGCACCACGGTGTATTGCGACTGGACTGGCAACTTGCGCAAGGGCTACAAGATTCCCGACGAAAAAACGGGCGTGATCCTCATCGGCAAAGACGGCCGCATTGCCTTCGGATCCGATGGAATTCCGACGGCCGAAAATCAGAAACGGCTCATCGAAAAAATCAAAGCGGAAGTCGAAAGTCCTTGATCACTTCTTGCAGAGTTTTTCGCTGAACTCCCACAATCGGCGTGCCAATTCGGGGTCATCGCCACGCGCGCGTATGCGCCTGATTTTCAAGTCATGGAAGTATTGACCATTGTATCCGACGGCGTCGGGGTGTGTGGCCAACCAAATCAGCGTCTCGGCTCCCTTGTCGACACTTCGCGCAAACAATGTTCCCGTGATTTTTAGGATAATCCCTTCGGCATAACCGTTGTTCAATCCGAACCCCGACTTGACGTATCCAGGATGAACACAGTTCGTCACGGCCGACGTTCCCGAAAGACGCTTGGCCAGCTCGAGCGAGAAAAGAATATTCGCGAGTTTGGAATCGGCATACGCTGCAAATCCAGCCTTGCCAGCACGCTTCACGACGTAGTCCAAGTCGAGCTTGCTCATCCTGTGTGCTTCGCTCGCGGTACTGACGACACGAGCATTTGGCGTTTTACGTATCAAATCCAAGAGTTCGGTCGTCAGCAAGAAGTAGCCGATGTGATTGAGGGCAAACGTTTGCTCGATGCCGTCCGGTGTCAGGCGATAATCGGTGAACATAGCACCTGCGTTGTTCACCAACACGTCGATGCGATCGTATTTTTCGGCAAACCCTTTTGCCACAGCGCGAATGTCTGCAATCTTCGACATGTCTCCAAGAAGCATGTCGACACGGTCGTACGCGCCGGCGGTCTTCAATTCTGAAACGACACGCTCCGTTTTTTCAGGGTTTCTTCCGACAATAACAAGGGTAGCGTTGCGCCGCGCGAAGTCGAGCGCCGCGGCTTTTCCGATACCCTCCGTTGCACCCGTTACAAGAAAAACCTTTCCCTCGAGATCCTTGCTCATGCTACCCCGCTGCTCAGAAGTGTTTTCATGGAATCACTCAGTTTGTCTCAATGGATCAACTCCGCCGCACGGAACGAATGACGACTTGTTCGATCGGCGCGTCCTTGGAAAATGGCCCGGCAGGACCGGTGCGCGATGTCCCAATTCGATCAACGACGTCCATACCCGCCGTCACCTTGCCAAACACCGTATAACCCCAACCCGACGAGCTCTTTGCCGTATGATCGAGAAATGAATTGTCGACGAGATTGATGAAGAATTGCGCCGTTGCCGAATGAGGATCACCGGTCCGCGCCATCGCCACGGTGCCTCGAGCGTTTTTCAAACCATTGTCGGCTTCGTTTTCGACAGGCGAATTCGTTGACTTCTTCTCGTAGCGAGCATCATAGCCGCCTCCTTGCGCCATGAATCCATCGATGACACGATGAAAAATGGTGCCCGCGTAATGTCCCGCGTCGACATAACGCAAAAAGTTGTCCACGGTCTTCGGTACTCGCGCGTCATCGAGCGCTAATTCGATGTTGCCCACATTGGTTTCGATCACGATGGCTGTCGACATGCCGAGGGCCATACCGCATCCTTGTTCGCGACGCCAGGGTGTCCGACGCGAGAACGGGAGATTTTTTCGTTCTCCCCGCGTCAGAATGCTGTATCGTGCAAGGCATGACGCGCTTCTCCCGCACCCTGCTTCTCCTTGTCGTCTGCTCGAGCTCGAGCATCCTCGCGGCTTCATGCGCCGACGATTCGTCACAACCTCCCACGTCTGCGAATGGCGGTGGCGACGCCGGTAGTGACGCCCCTGCCTCTCTTTCACTGCGCATCGATCCGACGACAACGTCCATCATCATTGGACTCGATGGCAAGGTAGCTACATCCGCCGTGCGCGCGTACGCCAAACGCGACGGGGAGGAGGAAAAGGATGTCACGAGCGACGCGGAATGGTCAATCGACAATGTGAACATTGCCGATGTGAATTTGGGAAACATCTCGACGAAAGGGTTCGGCGGGAAAACGAAGATCCACGCCAACTACGAAGGCGTGGACGCCGCGGCGGATTTGACCATTACCCTGTCGGGAAAAACATTCCAGCCAGGAACGGACGAAACGACGCAAACGGCATTCGACACCGCCACGGCAGATCCCGATCCAGCGAATGCTCCGATGATCGAGTATCCGGAAGACGGAGTGGTTTTGCCAGCCAATCTTCCGCCCATCGAGGCGCAATGGTCACAAGGCAACGGAAATATTGCTTATCGCGTTCGCATTTCGAGCCCCGATATTGTCGACGTGTCGATCTACACGACGAGTCTCGAATTGCTGTTTCCTGCGGACATTTGGAAGAAGGTGGGCGCCTCTTCGCCGGATGCGCCTTTGACATTGACGGTCGAAGCGATCAACGCTCAAGGATTGCTTCGCACGAGCGCTTCACGCACGATGATAGTGGCTTCCGACGGAATCGACGAAAGCTCGATTTACGTGTGGCAATCGTCCACCGGCAGCTTCCGCGTACTCGACATCATCAAAGGCACCGACATCCCGCTGCCAACGAATAGTCCGCAGCTTTCACCGGGACAACCATGCTCCGGGTGCCATCGCATTTCGCGCGATGGGAAGCGTTTTTCCTATTCGTACAATGGCGGAAACTTCAACTTCGGAACGCTTGCGTACGACGAGGCGCAGAAGCTTTATGCATCCAAGATAGCTCCGAGCCCTGCGCTTCGTGGCACGTACGCTTCGTTCAATCCGCTCGAATCCACCACGCGCGCGGCCATGCTTTTCACCGCGCCCGATACCGTGCCTCAAAATACGGCTGGCACGGTGCGCCTGCTGTTGACGGATCCGGACACGAACGCTGCGATTCCCAATAACTTTGCCGATATGGTGCAACAACTCCCAGCGTCCGTTGGTCATGCCACACTGATGCCCGATTGGTCTCCTGCGGGCGATTTCGTTGTGTTCACCGCATACGACAGCAATGCGAACTTCGTTCGATTGCTCGGGGACGACACGGTGCTGGGGTCGGTCGTCGAAATGCCGGTGAAATACATGCCCGATGGCTCCTTTCAATTTGGCGCACCGAACGTGCTCGTCGCGGCACCCGAAGCGGCAGGGGCAAACCCGGATACGGCAGAAAACAATGTTCTTCCCAGCGTATCCCCCGATGGGTCCATCGTGTCGTTTACTCGGGCAAATGGGTGGTGGTCCATCAAAACGCAGCAATCTCTCATCAACCTGAGCGGTCGAATTGCGCTCGTCCGGCGCAGTGACAAGACTGTGTTCGAGCTGGAACGAGGCGCATCGAATGGGCCGAACGACGTTTGGAGCAGCACGTGGCCGCAATGGGCACCCACAGTGGGCAAGAAATACGTTTGGCTCGCTTATGCATCGGAGCGGCCGTACGGGCATCGGTTGACTCCGCAAAACAGCACGTGCAGCCTGGTGCAGGGACAAAAGCAATGCAAACAGCTATGGATCACGGCGCTCGACCGAGCCAAACTCGAAAGCGGCACGGAGGATCCGAGCCAGCCCGCGTTTTGGATACCCGGCCAAAGCATCTCCGCGCAATACGTGAGTCCGCAATGGACCGTGTCGGTGATCGAGGGACCGAAATGACTCAACGCTGACGAAACGCGTCGGCAAGCGTGCGTGCGTCGAGTCGTCCTTCGGCTTCGATGTAAGCGATTTGTTTGCGCAAGGGATCCAGCGAGGGATGCGTGTTGCCCTGCATTGCCCGCTTCAGTGCCACCATGATTTCGAGTCCCTTGTTCCGCTGCGAATACAAGCCGAGCACGTTGCGCGCGTAATAATCGATCATGGCCGCCTGCCATGCCATATCGAGCCCGGCATCTCGCGCTTCGACCAGGAATGCATCGATCGTTTCGGACGGTTCGCGGTGTCCTTCCCACAATCGAAATGCAACGCCTCGAAACACCTTGTACACTTCAACAAACGATTGCGCCGCAGCGCCCGCGTCATGGGGTACGACGAATTCGTAATTCGTTGCCCACGGCCGAAGATGGTCGTGGGCATGAAAAATCTCGTGCATCACATCGACCTGCTCGCGTCGAGAAAGTTTTTCCACCAGATCGAACGCGTGGGCTCGGGTATTCGGAAACAACAGGAGGGCCGCGATGGAACTGATGCGTCCCCAATCGTCCCCGTCGCCGTGGCGCGCCATGTCGCGCACGAGGTCTTCGCCTCCCGGCAAAAACAAGAGAAGCCAAACATGACCGGCAAAGTCGGTTCGTAATCGCTTCGTCGTTGCACGTCCCTCGGGACTTTTCCATTGCATGTCGTCGAGGATTTTTTTGCCGCCTTGACGCCCTCGTTTGCCCGTGTCAAGCGAAAGTGCAGCGAGCTGCGGTTCGCCCGCTAATGCAAAGTCGATAGCGGCGACTTCGCCGAGCGCCGCCATGCAGGCATATCCGAGAAGATGATCGGCCATATCGACGTATCGACTCGTCGCGAGGTCTTCCGCCGCCCGCAAGAGCCGCGCCTCGCGTTCGAGACGCGGTGCATTGGGTACTCGCACGGCTTCCACCGAAATGGCATGGGTGGATTCGGCGGGCATTGCATCGACGGTCAAAGGACTAAGCGCGGCCATGCGAAGGAAGTAGGCACAATGGCGCGCGCGCTCGACCGCCATTTCGGCATCATCGGCGTTGCTTTCGAGGTCGACACCCATCGCTGGCGGCTTGATGGCTCGTTCTGCATATAGAGGTAGGCTTCCGGGGAAAACATCGTCGTTGGGAGGAAATCCGGATGCCAGCGAGGTTCGTCCGGGTTCTTGCTGATTCACGCGAGCGTTTGGGCCGGAACCCGCATTTGCTGTTGCATTTGCGACTTCGATGGGCGGCGCAAGCCCATGCACACGCGCGTAGACTTCGACAAGTTCGTCAGGAGCAACTCGCGCGCCGCCTGGAGCAGCTGGATGTCCGGCCATCAAGTCGTAATCGGTGCCGTCGTATCGGCCTATCGGTGCGAGATGCGCGGCGCCATCCGGGCCAGGTCTTCCGTAAACTCGAAATGAGACTTCTTTGCCTCGGCCCACGTCGAATGTAGCGGCAACGACGAGTTGAGCGACTTGTTCACAAGAGCCGCCGCCGTCGAGCAATGCGTCGCCCATGCGTCCGCCAAGCCGACCATGATATCGCAAATCACCAAAAGTGGCTGGCGCGGCGTAAACGACGTACGGTTCGTCCCGAAGGGCCTTGCGCAAATCGGACAAACGATTTTCGTACCTCGACAACGCGTCTTCGTATTCGAAGGGCTGTCCTTGCTCGTCGGCGTCGATGCGATTGCCCTCGAGAATGAAGCGTCCGAGAAGCAAGGTTCCCTTTGCGCGATCCGCTCGTGCCCGCTCGACGAGTGCTCGACGGTGCAGATGGGCCCGATGCTTGCGTTCGAATGTGTCGGTTGCGGAAAGGACGATCGTGGCTGCGCGGTGCTCGATGACCCTGCGTGTGTCGTGGTTTCGCCGTACGCCCAAGCCGAGAAAAAGGGCATGAGCGACCATGGACACGGTCAACGAGACAACGGCGAACCGAGACATCGAAGTGACAGAGTAACCTGAGGGATGACAAAAGTTTCGGAAAGATGAACTTGTACGCGAAATTGCGTCTCCACCCCAAGGGGCGTTCGTCGCGTACAGTCACGCCGTCACTCGTCCGCCAAAAAATCCCTTCGCGTGCAAATCGATACCACCGGCAAACCCGCAGCGCGAATCGCCTCCACTCCTCCCTCGAGCCTGTCCACCAGCGCCACCACGCCGACGACGTTTGCACCGACAAGCCTGAGTTTGTCCACGGCCTTCAACGTCGATCCGCCCGTCGTGATGACGTCCTCGAGCATCACGACCGGCATATCCTTTGTGATCGAACGATCGCCCTCGACGAGTTTGCGCGAGCCGTGGTCCTTGACTTCCTTGCGCACGTAAAGCGCCGCGAGCGGGCGGCCTCGCACGAAGCTCGTGAGCGAAACGGCACTCGCAAGCGGACAGCCCCCAAGCTCGACACCCGCGACCGCTTCGCATCGCGGCAAGGCATCAAGCGCGTCGAACATGAGCGACCCGACGAGCAGATGGCCCTCGGCGGTCAGGATCGTCTGCTTGCAGTCGATGAAGAAATCGCTTTCGCGACCAGAGGCGAGGACGACTCGTTTGCGTTCAAAGGAACGTTCGCGGAGCAGCTCGACGAGCCGCTCCCGTTCGGTCTTGCTCACTTCGCGCCGGCTCCCTTGCGTCGTACTTGCGCCCTTGCTCCTTTGGGCACTGCGGGCACGACGGGAGGCGGGGGGCCGCCGCTTTCTGCGTCGGATGCGACATCGGATGCAGAGATTTCCGTGGGTTCTTCTAGAGAAACCTCGGCTGTGACGAACTCTTCCTCGGCAACGGGAGGTGGTGCAGCGAGGGGCACGGGCGTTGGCGCGGGAGCGGGAATCGGAGCTCGCGCGGGAGCGGATGCGGGCGGGCGCGGAGCGGGTGCTCGCGCGGGTGCAGGCGCGGGTTTGGCGGGGGGCGCGGGTGCACGTGCGGGTGCGGCGGCAACGCGTGCTGCAGGAGCTGCTTGGCGAGCTGCTGGGGCCGGAGCGGCTGCGGGCCGGCCCTTGGGCGCTTGTGCAGGCGCGGCTGCAGGTTGCGGAGCTCGAGGGGGAAGAGGCGCGCCGGTCGCGACATGACCACGAATGAGTCCGCCCGGACGAACGCCGATTTGGGGAGCGCCGATGTCACCAACGATGCGAGCGCCCGGCTCGACGACGATGAGTTCGTCCGCTGAAACGTTTCCGGCGATGGCACCGCGCACGATGACGCGCCGACCCGACACGTCGCTTTTGATGAGCGCCGTTTCCGCAATGACGAGCTCGCCTTTGACGGCAACGGTTCCTTCCACGAAGCCGTGAATGTCGAGGTCACCGTCGCTGCGGACTGAGCCACGAATCGTCGTGCCGCGACTGATGGTCGAGGGTGTCGTCATGGGTTACACGTCCATGTCGACGTTGCCTTTGAACGAGGCACCGTCTGCGATGGTGAG
>Ga0138256_10005403_pt1 | contig 13513 bp, 13 predicted proteins | sample KNB2016incub_MG_FD_105486 | JGI IMG/M metagenome (GOLD analysis project Ga0138256, IMG submission 105486) | Active sludge microbial communities from wastewater in Klosterneuburg, Austria - KNB2014incub_MG | ecosystem: Engineered > WWTP > Activated sludge > Unclassified | place: Austria...
AGAATTGGATAATTCAGAAATACACATCCATAACTCCGAAAACTAATTTCAAATTGTTTAATGCTTTTGCAGACAAAGATGAAAACCCTCAACCAACGGGATCTGAGTGGGACTACAATTTCAGTGAAAAAAACGGAACAACAAAAGTCAGTATTACTATTTATAATGAATCACTTGAACGATTAGATAAGATGATTGAAATGGGCTTCAAACAAGGAATTACTATATCTTTAAGTCAACTTGACATTTTGTTATCAACTTTAAGATGTTAGATTGATGAAAACAGTATCAATTCTAGCTAATAGCTCAATTACTTTTGGGATTATATCTATTGCGTGTCTTTTTAGTTTACATTTTGTAAGCCCCGAGATAAAGCCAAATTTCCGCATGGTTAGTGAATATGCCTTAGGAAATCATAAGTGGTTAATAACGTTGTTTTTCATTTGTTGGGGCCTATGTTCTATAACTTCGGCTCTTATGCTTTGGAATATGGTAACATCGGGCTGGTCTAAATTTGGTGTATTACTTGTTTTTATTACTGGTGTAGGTGCAATTATGGGTGGGTTGTTAGATGTTCAACATAAGCTACACGGATTATCATTCGGTATCGGTGTTCCTTTCTTACCAATAGGATCTTTGATAGTTACGTATCATTTGCTAAAAAATCCAGAGTGGCATAACAATAGTTTTTCATTATTACTGTCCTCGCATTCAATTTGGATTAGTCTGTTATTTATGGCTGGCAGTATGTTTCTACTTCTTTCAAGTCTTAAATCAGCAGGTATAGTTTACAGACCAGAATATCCACCGTTGGCAGAATTGCCCGAAAGTGTAATTGGCATTAGTGGTTGGGCGAATAGGCTCTTAGTTTTATGCTATATAAGTTATCCGGTCTTGACTGCAAAAAATGCATTAACTATTTTGAAAGTCAAAAAATAACAACCTGTTACATTTATAAGTTGAATCTATGAATAGTATAAAATGACAAAACAAATATTTATCAATTTACCTGTAAAAAATTTAGAACAATCCGTAAATTTTTATAAACAATTAGGATTCTCAATATACCCTTTATTTACTTTTAATGACCAAAAATGTATGGCTTGGGGTGAGCAAATTTTAGTCATGCTTCATTCTAAAGAGTTTTTCAACTCAGATAACAAAAAGCAACTTATAGATCCAAGAGAATTTTTGATTCCTTCATTTTCACTGCCTGTTGAAAGTCTTGAAAAAGTGAATAGCATTATGGAAAGAGGATTAAAAGTTGGCGGCAAAGAACCAGATCCCATGATTGATGAAGGATTTATGCAAATAAGAACAATTAAAGATTTTGATGGCTATTGCTGGGGCATAATTTATTTGGATTTGAATAAATTCAGAGAGAGCCAAAAAACCAATGGCTAGCAGCGGTTTGAAAAATAACAATAAAAAAAATTGAAATGAGAAAATTAGTATTAAAGATGGCGGTTACTGTAGATGGTTTTGTAAGTGGACTGAATGGAGAACTTGATTGGTTTCATCGTTATAGCGATGAGGATGGTCTCCTCTGGATGGAAAAATGTCTTTGGAACGCAGGAGTTCACATTATGGGTAGAAAATCATTTGAATCTATGGGTAGCTACTGGCCAACTTCAACCAATGCGTTAGCGGAACCAATAAATAAGATTCCAAAAGTTGTGTTCACAAAACAAGAAGATTTAGATTTAACAAAATTTGAGAATTCATGGTCAGAGGCATTGGTTGCTAGCGATCTTTGTTCGGAAATTGCAAAACTCAAACAACAAGAGGGAAAGTATATTTTAGCACATGGGGGAGCAAGCTTTGCATAAGACTTAGTCCATTATGACTTAATCGACGAGTATAGACTTGTTATATATCCAGTAATTCTTGGGAAAGGAAAATCATTATTTGTTAAGGCACAAAAAAATATTAATTTGAGGCTTATTAATTCTACTTCTTATCCCTCAGGAATCATCATAAATACATACCAAAGGGAAAAATAACAACGAACCGCTATGGTGTTGCGTTAATAAGCGGACAGTGCTAATAGAAACATTTGATGTATTAATAAAAGTTGGCGCTGGAAGAAAGTTTTCAGTTTCAAAAGCCCACCAACGAAAAGCCTTAAAAAGTTACCACCAATAAGAAATGTAATATTTCTGAAAAAAGTTGACTAAGAACTAAAGATTTAAATTTGGAGCATTTACGAATAGAGGATTATCCGCTATTTGAATACTTTAAACAATTTATTAGTTCTGAATTTGTAGAACTAATAAATTATTTGCTATCTTTGTGTAATGAATGATGAAGAATTACTGAAAGATAAGGTAGAAAAATTAGGAGTATCCATAGAAAAGTATGGTAGAACACCCATCGAGGGGAGGGTATTTGCCTATTTGTTATTATCAGACCCCCCCTATCGTAGCTTCGATAATATCGTAGAATTTTTAAGTGCCGGGAAAAGCTCGGTTAGTAATGCCGTGAATATGTATTTGAAAGAAGGTACGCTCACTTATAGAACATTCAGTGGCGATAGGAAACGATATTTTATGATAGATGTTGATGGTTGGAAAAAAGGATTTGAAAAAAGCATGAGCTCCTTCAATCTGCTTCTTGAAGATGTATTACAATTTAGAGGTAAGTCCAAGAGCAATGAGTTCAATGATGACTTAAGACAGTTGCATGAATTTCAAACACATTTATCTAATGAAATTAGGAAAACAATAGATAAATGGAATAAATCTTAATTTTTTTTCCGGAGTTAGTTCTAAAAGTTCGAAACTAAATAATGCCAATCGAATACTGAAAAATAGACGTCAGTAGAAAAAATTTATATTAAAAAAAACAATAAATACAAAACATGAAAAAAGCAATTATTTTATTTACAGCGGTTATTTTACTATTCCCTCTGATGTCCTGCAATGATTTAAACTCAGATTTTAATACCTCAAAGACTTATGATATTTCCGAATTTACAAGTTTGAATTTAGAACTAATTGGAGAAGTCTTTTACGAACAATCCGATAGTGCTTATTTAAATGTTTCGGGTAGCTCAATTTTAATTGAAGCACTAAAAGTATCAGATGATAAAGGAGAGCTTTCTCTTGAATTGAGAAATAAGAGAAAGTACACCGGCAAAAAGAAACTTGTTGTACGAGTAGGTTCTCCTCACCTAACTAAAGTAGACTTTGAAAGTGTTGGTATTCTTCACTTTAAGAATAAATTTATTAGTGATGAATTAAGCATTAATAACAAAGGGGTTGGAGAAATTATAGTTGACGATTGCCAAGTAGAAAAATTCAACCTAATTTCTAAGTCTATCGGCTCAATTAAAATAAAAGGAACATCAAATTTGACCTCTATTAATTCAGTAGGATTAGGAGAAATAGATGCTTCAGAATTTAAGTCTAAAAAGGTAAAAGTAGTAAGCGAAGGAGTGGAGAATTTATCTGTTTATGCTGAGGAAAGCATCGATATTTCAATGAAAGGGATAGGCAACATAAATTATTATGGTAACCCCGCAGAAGTAAAAACTGATATATCTAAATTAGGGAAAGTCAATAGAATTAAATAGCCCATACAGAAATTTAGATAATAATATAAAAGTCAGCTTATTACTTGACTTTTATTATTTATACAATATTAATAAAAAATCATGATGAAAATATTAGAACCCATCACCATTGGCGGAGTTACGTTCAAGAATCGGCTATTGCTTCCTCCACTCACCACGGGCTATGAAGCTAAGGACGGAAGTATAAGTGCACAGAGTCGTGCTTTTTATACCCGACTTGCTAAAGGGGGTGTGGGCTATATCGTTCTTGGTGATGTAGCACCTATCCGAAGTTTTGCACCCACTCCAAAGCTGTTTGACGATAGCCAAATCGAGAGCTTTCGATTACTCGCAGATAGTGTGCATGCGTATGACGCAAAGATCGGTGTACAAATTTTTCATCCAGAGTATGATGTCGATGCCATCAACTTAATGTTTGCCAATGGTGAACAGGACAAGGTACGTGAGCGATTACATCATGATATGGACAATTTCGTTAACGAAGTGTCGGAGGAAGCTTTGATGGAAATTCTTAAAAAGATGTGCGCCTGTGCTGTACGCGCTCAAAAAGCGGGAATTGATGCCATCCAGGTGCATGGTGACAGACTTGTGGGAGCTCTATGCAGTACGAAAATGAATCATCGAACCGACAAATTTGGAGGCAGCCTAGAAAACCGAACCCGATTTGCATTAATGCTGGTACAAGCGCTGAAAGAGGCTGTGCCCGAAATGATAATCGAATATAAATTGCCTGTAGTAACCCCAGCGCGTGGCAAAGGCGGTATCGATGAGGCTGATGCTCCGCAGTTTGCAAAATTGCTTGAAGAAGTTGGTGTACATATGCTGCATGTTGCTCAGGCGAACCATACAGGAAACTTGGCAGATACCATTCCTCCGATGGGTGTACAGCCATACTGTTTCTTTGCGGACATCGCATGCACAGTTAAGCAGGCAGTCACTATCCCTGTCAGCACCTCAGGACGAATCATCGATCCTGAGATGGCGGAAGAATTACTTGAAGCTGGCAAAGTTGACATGGTAGGAATTGGGCGTGCACTCTTGGCAGATCCTGACTGGATAAACAAAGCTGCCATCGGAAAGGTAAAAAGTATTATTCGTTGTATCAGCTGCAACGAGGGATGCGTAGATCCGGTTATGAACCGTGGGTTCATCGCCTGTGTTGTTAATGCGGAAAACGGCTTTGAAGAAACGCGTATCATCACTCATACTAACGTAAAGAAAAGAGTGGTGGTCATCGGAGGTGGCCCAGCTGGGCTTGAAGCCGCACGTGTCGCTGCGATTAAAGGACATTATGTGACGTTAATCGAAAAAGATACCAAGCTGGGCGGGCAATTGAACATCGCAGACAAGCCTCCACGAAAGAGTGAAATACTTCGTACAGTGGAAGATCTTGAGCACGCTATACACTCCAATGGCGTTATATTACAGTTGGGCGAAAAGGCCACCACCGAGAGTATTCTGGCAATGACACCCGAAGCAGTGATTGTAGCAGTAGGCGCAACTAATTTTATTCCCCAAATACCAGGCGTGAATGGCCCAAACGTGTTTGATGCATGGAAGGTGCTCGCAGGCGAGCAGAACGTAGCTGGCCGTGTGGCAATTATAGGAGGAGGTATGGTAGGTTGTGAAACAGCAGAATATCTTGCCGAGCAAGGCTGTAAAGTATCAATAGTGGAAATGCGCGACAAGATTGCAGGCGAAATCGGCCTCACCGTTTTACCTACAATGCTCGAACTATTCGAGAAGCATGGGGTGGTGCAATTTACAGAACACAAAGTGACCAACATTACTGTTGGAGAATTAATCTGCGAAGACCACAATGGTAATGTTGTAAAAATTCCGTGCGACTATGTTGTAATGGCGAGTGGCTCGCATCCCGAGAAATTCGACACGACAGCTCTGAGCGAACGCGGAATTTCGGTTGTCAAAGTAGGCGACTGTTCAAAAGTTTCCAATATTTCGCATGCTATCAAAACTGGATATGATGCAGCCAATGCACTTTAAAATATTGATGATAATCGTAAGGAGTTTGATGGATGGTACTGGCCTTAATAGAGGCTTTACGTCTGGAAGCTTTTTATTGGTAAATTTACAGACACAGCTAACGAATAGAGAAACTAACTTAATTTAAATAAAATGAAAAACTATTTACTTTTTGGAACAATTGTTATAGGCTTGACAACCTCTTGCTCACATCCAACTCAATCAGATAACACTCACAAAACGATTAACCAGACTATAGCCACAGATAACACCAACAAAACTAATAAAAAAATGATTACTCAAAAAATAACACCTTCACTTTGGGTCGAAACAACAGACGCTAAAGCAGTTGCAGATTATTATCTTTATATATTTAAGGACGGTAAACTAAAAGAACATCATAAATACACGAACCCTCCAGAGGCAGGAGGAGGAAAGTTTGAAACTGCTATTATTGAAATTGCTGGTATGGAATTAAGCATTTTAGCAGCAGGGCCATTTCAAAAATTTAATGAGTCAGTTTCTTTGGTTATTAACACAATAGATCAAGCCGAAACAGATTATTATTGGAATGCTCTAACTATTAATGGGGGACAAGAAAGTTCCTGTGGTTGGTGCAAAGACAAATATGGCTTATCTTGGCAGGTAGTTCCTGTTGAGTATTTTGACCTAATAAATAACGCTGACCTAAAGGTTAGAGAAAAGGCGATGAAGAAAACATTGCAACAAAAGAAAATTATCTTAGCAGAACTAAAATAAAAACTGCCCATAACAGCAATAGTTAGCCATCATTGTAGTTCAATTCAAAACAGGCGACAAGATCAAAAAATAAATTATAAGATGGATCAAAAAACTCAAATAAAAGAATACGTAAAAAGTCAACCCCACCCAAAACAGAGTGAAATGCAAGAGTTACACAATCTAATTCTTAAGTTAATGCCAAACTTCAAACAATGGTATTTTGACGGTAAAAATGAAGATGGTAAACAAGTAGCTTACCCTACAATTGGCTATGGACATTACACTATAACGTATAAAGACGGAAGCACTAGAGAATTTTTTAGAATTGGGTTATTAGCCAACCCAACTGGCCTTGCAGTTCATATAATGGGTATGAATGACAAAAAGTTCTTGATAGACAGATACGCCAAAACTATCGGCAAAGCAAAAGTTGGAAGCTATGGTATTACCTTTAAATCTATTAACGATATTAATTTAGAAATACTAAAAGAAGTTATTCGCAATAGAGTAGAGCTGAAAAATTAAAAACAAAAATGGATTGAATGGACTGTTGACTTTGACACAATACAGTGGAAAAGTATAAAAGGACAAAATAATGAACGGCTAATCGATTAAACGTCCTAACCGGATTCCTCCGATGTCAGCGCCTCACACACTGCTCTTCATACGGATCACTTACAGCGCCCTCATTAACTTGACCGAATTAGTTGATAGTATTATACGACACTGAATTATATTATTTACCCTTATTTTGAGGTATAAGGCCGAGCCTTACAATACCAAGCCGGGTATCAATCTGGCTGCGTTAGCAGGCCAATTAGGTAACCTTATTCGGGTTGAAAGTCGTTCGGCCATCCCGAAAATTCGGTATGGACTATGACGAATTTATATTCGGTATAACTGCAGGACTTCAAGCGATTTACGGTCAATGTAGTTCCGAGTATGGTGCTTTGAGCCAGTTACTGTGCACACAGGAGTCTTGCACTCGTTAGTATATAAATGCCCTTTCAGACATCCTTACTTTATCTGTTTTTTTGCTACTTTTACAGAGGAGTTTGCTATTCGTGACACACACAGGCGTTTATAGACAATGCCGGACAACATTTTCCACAAAAATTACTATCTTTAAAAACATTTAAGAAGTTCGGATGGTAAGTGCACTGCATCGCCATTGCACAAAGCTGAGAAACCTCATGTACTAGCCTGAAAAAATGAACGACAGTAACAAATGATCAACTCCGCTGAAATATATTTTCCTTCATCTGAAATAGAAAGGTATTTCCTCAAAAGCATTTGGAGACTCCAGGAATATAATACTAATCAACGGACAGAGACAATATTACCAAAAGGAATAGTTGAGATAATTTTCAATTTTTCTGACAATATCACTTATTCAAACCATGCAATGGATGTTAATATGGTTTTACCTAGCTGTTTTATTAACGGCCTTAACTTTAAACCATTCAATCTAATCAAAAGTCGACAACAATCATTTTTGGGAATTCAATTAAATGTGATAGGTCTAAAATTTTTATTTAACATCCCTGCAAATGAACTCAGAGATACTGTTGTTGATGGTTCGCAAGTGTGCAAATCATTGGATGTATTATGCCATCAATTATTTTTAGGAAAAACATTTGAAGAACAAGTGGAAACTATTAGGAAATGGATCTGCGAAAAAATTTCGGGTTCAAAATATTCTAAATCAATAAATCATGTTCACAACTTGTTTTATTCACAAAAATTATATGACATAAAAGTAAATGAACTCTGTATTGAAAAATGTATCTCAGATAGGCAATTGAGGAGAATATCATTGGAGTGGTTGGGAATGAATACAGAAACATTTTTGCTTTACAAAAAATATCTTGAATCTTTACAATTACTACACAATCCAAATTTATCACTTACTCAAATAGGATTGAAAGCAGGCTATTACGACCAATCTCATTTTATTAGAGAATTCAAATCATTTACCACCTTAACACCCAAAGACTATCAGGCATCTATTACCGATTTACCTGGACATATTTTTAGGTAGATTAATAATGTCCGAATTATACAATTTTGGCAGACTCCAATTTACATAATTTTGTTCTCATGATTTAATTAACTAAAAGTGAAGCAAATGGAAAACAAGAGCAACTATAGTTACATAGTCGGTTGGATTACCATTTTATCTGGGATAATCGGTTATATAAGTTATTTTTTAGTAGCCAGTTCGGTAAATTTTAACTTTGATTTCTTTTCAAATCCAAGCATTATTTTTTCAATGCCTGATGTGCATATCGGAATGCTTAGGTGGAGCATGATTGCAGATATATTCGGTTATTATCTATTACTGCTTCCAGTCATTTTTTATCTACATGAATGGCTTTCAAATAAGACAGTATGGAAGAATCTGATAAGCTTTTGCGGAACATCATATGTATTGGCAGGAGGAATTGGTGCGTCTATACTTGCTGCGACATGGCCTGCATTGCTGACAAAGTTTCCCATATCATCACCAGGAGAACATGAGACCATCAAATTATTATTTGAATCTTTTTCACTGATGGTTGGAAATGGGATTTGGAATTTATTTGACACAATAGTATGCGGTGGATGGATGTTAGGTGTCGGAATTTTTATTAAGGAAAAAAAGTCGTTTTTAGGATGGTTTACAATATCTGTAGGTCTAATATCACTATTGGATGGATTAGGGAATATACTTGAGGTAAAAGTTATAGCTGACTCAGCTGTTAATCTGTACCTTGTTCTTGCACCTTTATGGGCAATTGTAATTGGATTTAATATTATGAAAAATAAAATATAGCCATGAAAAAAGTTATAAAAATCTCTGCATATATTTTTAGTGCTTTAGTAATCTTATTATCGATACTTCTAATTTATTTAAAGACAATGCTGCCTTCTGTGGGCAATCCACCTGATTTAAAAGTGGAAATGAGTTCTAAAAATATTGAACGAGGAAATTATTTAGCCAATCATGTTATGGTATGTATGGACTGCCATTCAACACGAGACTGGACTCTATTTTCAGGGCCTCCCACTAAAGGCACGGAAGGAAAAGGAGGTGAAATATTTGACCAAAAGCTGGGATTTCCAGGAAAGTATGTAGCCAACAATATCACTCCTTATCATTTAGGAGAATGGACTGATGGAGAGATTTTTAGAGCAATTACATCAGGGGTATCAAAGGATGGTAGAGCATTGTTTTCGATTATGCCACATCACAACTTCGGGCAGTTGGATAAGCATGATATTGAGGCAGTGATTGCCTATATCAGAAGTTTGGAACCAATACAAAATGAAACAGAAAAACCAAGTTCAGATTTTCCAATGAATTTCATTATCAATACCATTCCTAGGAAATCCGAATTAAAAAAAATTCCTCTCAAATCAGATGCAATTAACTATGGTAAGTATGTAGTTACAGCAGCAGGGTGCATGGATTGCCATACAAAACAAGATAAGGGGAAGTTTATAGGAGAGCCCTTTGCAGGTGGATTCGAATTTAAATTTCAGGATGGTTCTATGGCAGTCTCATCAAATCTCACACCTGACAAACAAACAGGTATCGGAAGCTGGACTAAAGATCAATTTGTAACACGTTTTAAAATGTATGTAGACAGTTCATATATTAGTCCAAAAGTAAAATCTGGTGAATTTCAAACACCAATGCCATGGATAATGTATGCAGGCATGACAACAGACGAACTGACAGCAATCTACGAATATCTCAACAATCTTAAACCCGTTGAGAACTCTATAATAAAATTTACTCCGCTCAAATAACTGACAAGGTTCTAATACTACTATTACTTAAGTTTCGGCATTTAAGAAACAAAGGCAGATGGCTGATGATAGATGTCAGATGGAGTTTAGTCAATTGATTCATAATTTTTCTTTTACTGATTTATAAGACGCAATTTTCATTTTATTGAAGGAAAACCTTCTAAAATCTACCTTCTACCATCTAACATTCTTATTAAGATTCAAATTTATCCTTGTAAAACCAAATTTGACTACCGAAACTTGAGTACTATTATTAAGAACTTTGCATAATTGAGTAGAAGGCCACAACATAATAATTAGATGTCTGCGCGGCTCGCACCACCCTGAGTAAGAGAGTTGAGCTGATCCCCTTCGACAATAGGTTTCCAAAAGCTATTATACCTCGTGCACATACATAACATTCATTAACTTGATCGATTTTGTTGATTGTAGTCAAGCATGGAGATATACCCTCGAGACTTGAAACAATTAACGGTCACTGCAGTACCGGGTATGGGCTTCGCGCTATACGCCAGCCTCTTGCTAGTGCTTCAGGTCGTTATTCCTCATACAGGAGACGTTCACTCATACGTAAATAAATGTCCTCTAAGATATCATTGCTTTCTCTGCTTTTTTGCTACTTTTACAGAGGAGTTTGCCATTAGTGTTACACACAGGCGTTTTATAAAGAAGCTGGTTCAGTACTTAGATGAAATTTTATCCTTAGTATCAAGGTCAGTACTGATATAAAGTTTAATGTTTCGAAATTTGCTTCTTTGCCAAACTGCAAAAATTTAGCGGCAAGTATAACAGACGACAATAACATATAATAAAATGCAAGACATACTATTTGACTTTATATCAAAATACATTTCTTTGACAGAAGATGAGAAGAACGCGTTACTTTCCTTAGACATATTTCGATCTGTAAAGAAAGGGACCATTTTACTTAATGAAGGGCAGAAATCACAGGATGAATATTTTATTCTACAAGGATGCATTCGAAAATATTACATCATAGATGGTGAAGAGCGAACTACAGCCTTTTTTACAGAAATGGAAGGATTAACGCCCCATTGCGTTAAAAATAATGCCCCGTCTGAATATATTATAAGTTGTGTTGAGGATTGCATTTTAACGGTTGCAAACCCGGGAATGGAAGTTGAATTATTTACTAAATTTCCTAAATTTGAATTAATGTGTAGAAAATTGTCAGAAGAAATATTGGCAGGACAACAACTAAATTTTGACGAGTTTAAGACTTCATCACCTGAACAACGATACTTGAATTTGCAACAAAAAAGACCAGACCTTATCCAACGTGTACCACAGCATCAATTAGCAAGTTTTTTAGGAATTAAACCTCAATCATTGAGTAGGTTAAGAGCACGAATTTTAGAGAAAAACAAAGAGTAACTGCTTTTCTTAACTTAAGTGAACGGTTTTAATTCTTTTGCCAACCAATATTTGTAGCATTATTTAACATAAACTACAAGAGAAATGCAAAAGAAAATTATTTGGATTGGACTTGTTTTGGTTTTTACAAGCATTTTACATGCGAATGCCCAATATGCCAAACATGATAGTACATACAAAAAATGGTTTGTAGGGAGTACTTTATTGATGTTAGGAAATTTTATTCCTGACGACCCAAATCCACCTAAGTTTATTCAATTAGATGTTGGGTATAGAATAACACCTAAAGATGTTATTAGCTTGGAATTTAAAAAATCTCGTTTTGCATGGCCATTAGGTATACCATGGGGACCATCATTTGATGCAGAGGGAGAAAATTATCCCGGATACATTAGCCAATATGTACCCACAATAGCATATAATCGGTTTTGGTGGAAAGGATTATATACAGGTGTTTATGCGCTAAATGCTTTTCAAAAATATTATAATAAGGAAAATATAAAAATAAAAGACGGATACACCTTATTTATGACCTATCGCTTGGGGTATCAGTTAAATTTTTTTAAAAACCGCCTCTTTTTTGAACCATCCATTGGCTTGACTCATTGGCCTGTGCAAACCAATGTACCGGAATCCTTTAAATCAGTAGAAAATAAATGGCCTAACTACTTTGGATGGGAACCCGGGCTTCATTTTGGATTTAATTTTTAAACGAGTAAGGAATCCTAATACTCCCCTCTGATATAGCTAGGGTTTATATAAAAGTATTTTTTCAATGAAGCCTTTCCTGGAATAGTAAGATAATCCAAGTTTCGGTAGTTTAGAAACAAAGGTAGATGGTCCCGCAGCTGCGGGATTAGATATTAGATGGAGCTTAGTCAATTGTTTCATATTTTTTCATTAATAGGTTTAATAGAAAAAATATCCATGTGATTGATGGAAAGCCATCTAAAATCTACCTTCTAACATCTAACATTTTATTAATATTTAAATATTCTCTTCAAAAAAGAGAATTTGACAACCGAAACTTAAGCAAGATAATTATTTGATTTCAGGTTAATTATAAGCAAAATTAATTTTGCAGACACCAGAACGCACATAGTCCTGAGAGGTACGATCCGGGATGGGCTAACCTAGGCTCAGCGTTCCATGGCGAGTGATATACAATAATTTAAAGATGAACTATGATCGTTGGGTTCGGCGTAGGTTAACCTACGTCGGGGTGTCATCAAAGTTTACTTTGAAATGTACAAAAATGATGTGTATAAACCCTAGCTTCTAAAAGTTTGCCGGCTGGCGGCGTGTATTGCCTTGAGTTTTTTAACAAAAAAAATTAAGAATCCTTTCCTTTCTTAACTTAAGTGAACGTATTCAAGTACCACGCCACTTTACTTTTGCCACATCATTTAACATCAATCAAAAAAGAAATGCAAAAGAAAATTTTATGGATAGGTCTTGTGCTATTGTTGACAAGTACAATTCAGCTTAACGCACAGTATGCTAAAACTGACACCACCTACAAGAGGTGGTTCGTTGGTAGCACCATCTTTTTATTGGGTAACCTATCTTCCGTAAACCCTCCCAACTTTGCTCAACTCAATGTTGGTTATCGTATTACAGGTAAGGATATTATTACATTAGAGCCAAAAACATGGAAATATGCATGGCCGAATGGTATACATCCATTTTTAAATAAGTCATACGGAGAGCCGGAAGAAAAATTTCCAGGCAATGTTCGCGAGTTTGGTATATCCGTGTCTTACCAACGTTTTTTGTGGAAAGGTCTATATGCCGAACTTAATGTAATGCCTACTTTGCAAAATTTTGTGAACGAAGCGGGCAAAAAAATTGATAATGGCTTTCAGATTTTCAATACTTACCGCGTCGGTTATCACATCAAATTATTTAAGGACAGATTTTTTATTCAACCATCTGTTGCAGTTACCCACCGTGCTTATCATACCATATTGCCTGATGGTTTTAAACAGTTAGACGATAAATGGCCGAAATTCGTCTTCGGAGAAC
>Ga0138256_10005404_pt1 | contig 13513 bp, 14 predicted proteins | sample KNB2016incub_MG_FD_105486 | JGI IMG/M metagenome (GOLD analysis project Ga0138256, IMG submission 105486) | Active sludge microbial communities from wastewater in Klosterneuburg, Austria - KNB2014incub_MG | ecosystem: Engineered > WWTP > Activated sludge > Unclassified | place: Austria...
AAAAGGAACATTTTAATGAAAAATTTTTAGAGTCTGAGAAATATCCGGAAGCAATTTTCACAGGAAAAATCATTGAAGATATAGATTTCAACACTCCCGGAACTTATACAATCCGTGCTAAAGGGAAACTGAATATTCACGGTGTAGAACAAGAACGAATAATTAAAACAGAATTAATTATAAAAGGAGGAGAAATAATGTTTTCCTCAAAATTTACAATACTGCTGGCAGATTTTAACATCAAAGTCCCGAAGGTGGTCCATGAAAAAATAGCCTTAGAAATCAGTGTTGAAGTGGAGGGTGTTCTTAAAAAGAAAATCCTTCAAGAATGATTACGCGACTTATTTTTCTTTTTCTACTCCTTACTCTCATCTGTACCAAACCGAGTCAAGCTCAGGAGCCCCTTTCTAAATTTTTTGAAACTAAATCGAATGGAAATAAATTAAATATCCAATCCATCCTTTTTGATTACCAAGGCAATCTGCTATGTGGAACAAGTGAAGGCCTAATGCAATTTGACGGAATTGACTTTCAACATGTTTTTGATAGCGACTCTATGCCTGTCCAGGAAGTTTCATCCATATTTCAGGGAAGTAAAACAAGAGTGTGGGTAGGATATAAAAATGGGAAAATTGCCTATATAGATCACTCAAAAATTTTCCTGTTCAAACATGACAAAAGCCTCCCTTCAGTTCAAATCACATCATTCGCCGAAGACAGTATAAATGGAAGATTATTTTACTCGACGCTCGGAGAAGGTTTGTTTTATGTAGAAAATGGACAGGTTCATGAAATTAACAGCAAGAACGGACTAAGCGATGATTATTGCTATAAACTATTACTTCTCCCCGACCATCGTCTTTGCGTTGCGACTGATCAGGGAATAAACTATATCAAATTTGAAGGAGACAATTTTTCCATTAGCACCTTGAGTTCCGAACAAGGTCTTTCAGACAACATCGTAAGATCCTTGACCCTTAATCCGGCAAACAATTTACTTGCGAGCTTTCAGGATGGCGGATTTTGCATAATTGATCCGACGGCTGATAAATCACCTATCCTTTTTCAATCTGAGGAGTGGAAATATGGACAAGTAAATACTGCACTTCCTGTCGGCGAGGAAATTTGGCTGGGTACGGAACACTATGGTGTCGTGCGCCTAAAATACAATACAATTAATGACAAATTTGATGAGCTGCCATCAGGAATAACAAACACGAATATAAAAGCAATGCTGCGTGATTCGGAAAATCAGGTCTGGGTTGCCAGCGCCAATCAATTGATACGTTCGAGTGGCGAATGCTGGAACAAAATTCTAAATCCATCGGGAACCAACTTCGCATTCGTTCATTGTATTCTGTCTGATCATGCAGGCAATATTTGGTTTAGCCCTGACCAACAATTATACTGTGCTAAAAAACAAAGTAATGGCACTTATGAATTTATTAAATATACCGTAACAAAACCGAACGCACTAACCGACATTGTAACTCTTCAGGAAGATGAGAGAAACAATATCTGGATAGGCACATTGGGAGAAGGAATCTTTGTATTGGATCCTAAAAGAAAAGTCATTTATAAACCAGGCACAAATACTCTAATCCAGAACGGGAATGTGATGTCTATTGAAATCCAAACGGATCAAATTCTGATTGGCGGCTTTGGAGGAATTCAGGCATTTGAAAAAAATTACAACTCTAAAACCGCCAACTATATTCTGACACCACTAGAAAAAGAAGTACTTGAGCCTTTGAAAAACAATTACATTTACTCAATACATACCGATAGAAATAATGTGACATGGTTTGGCAGCGATGAAAGCGGACTAATAAGCTACACTGGACATAAGCTTCATTATTATTCAAAAAAGGATGGGCTACCATCGATGACAATCCAATCTATCACTTCCGACTCATCTGGTAAATTATGGCTTGCAACGCAGGGAGGAGGGATTTCATCTTTTGACGGAAAAACCTTTGTGAACATATCGATGAAGGAAGGACTAAGTGACCCCTCTCCGGTTTCAATTTCTATTGATAAAAATGATCATGTGGTGATAGTGCATTCTAATGGAGTCGATATTTTTGACCCTGAGACTAAGACATTTCAGTACTATTCCTCGGAGAGTGGCTTAGGAGAAATCAATCCTGATTTAAATTCGATCAGCACAGGGCCGAACGGGATTATATGTATTGGAACTGAGAGAGGGATATTCACCTTCAACCCAACAGAGAACTTTCTTTGGAAACAACCGAAGGTTTATATAAATTCCGTTCTCTTGTTTTTGGAGCCGTTGGCTGATGCAAGCACCATGAAATTCGATTATGATCAAAATAATATAACCTTCAGGTATAACTCTCCCTGGTACACAGATCAAAATAGAATCACCTATTCATACCAACTGGATGGGTTCTCACAAAAATGGCAAAGTACAAAAGACCATTCGGTGAGCTACCCAAAACTTCCTCCCGGAAACTACACTTTTCGAGTGAGAGCTTCACTGAATCAAAATTATCTTTCCGCTTCGGAAGCAAGTTTTATTTTTGAAATAAAGTCACCTTTCTGGCAAACCATCTGGTTCAGACTTTTATTATCTCTTTGCATTCTGCTGATAATCGGATTTATCATTCGAAGAAGAGAATTAAGATTAAGAAAAACAGAGAAAGCTGAAAAGGAGAAAATCGAATTTCGTTTTGAAACTTTACGCAATCAGGTCAATCCTCATTTCCTGTTCAACAGCTTTAACACTCTTATTACCGTTATTGAAAAAGACCCGAACCTTGCCGTTGAGTATGTGGAGAATCTATCTCAATTTTTCAGAAGTATTGTAAGCTATAAGGATGTTGAAGTAATTTCTTTGGAAGAAGAAATTGGATTATTGGAGAACTATATTTTTATTCAATCCAAACGCTATGGTGACAGTTTGAAGTTCATAAACAAGGTTGACTTAAAAATTGCACCGGATGGTTTTATTCCGCCACTTACCCTGCAGCTGCTTGCCGAAAATGCATTGAAACACAATGCTATATCTCATGAAAGCCCCCTCCTGCTTGAACTATTTATAAAAGACGGCTATCTTGTGATGAGAAACAATATCAATCCAAAATACCATAAGGAGGAATCCACCGGAATTGGATTGCAAAACATAAAAAATCGTTTTAACATTCTTGGAGATCAAAAAATAGAAATTGAAGTTGACCAAGACTTCTTCAACGTCTCAGTCCCAATTTTGAAAGAAATTTAAAATGAAAATTCTGATCATCGAAGACGAGGAACCTGCTGCCGCACGATTGAAGCGAATGATTTGCGAAATCGAACCTGAGGCCGAGATCCTGGCCATCATAGTGAGCATTCGTTCTGCAGTTTCATGGCTAAAATCGAATCCAGCACCGGAACTAATTTTCCAAGACATCCAATTAGCAGACGGGAGTAGTTTCGAAATATTCAATCAGGTTGACGTACAGGCGCCAATTATATTTACTACAGCATTTGACGAATATGCAATTCAAGCATTTAAGGTAAACAGCATCGACTACCTCTTAAAACCACTAAAAAAAGAAGAGTTAGCCAAGGCTATTAACAAATACAAAAAGATAAAATTATCGGCCACTCAGCCACCTGATCTGGAAGAATTAATTGCAACATTAAAGGGCTCAGAAAAAAAATACAAAAGCAGGTTTCTGATCCGATACGCAGATCACATAAAAAAAATTGATATTTCGGAAGTCGCATATTTCTATACTCAGGATAAAATAAATTATTTAAAAACATTTTCAGGACAAAGCTATCCGATTGATTTCAATCTGGACACCATTGAAAAAACTATGAACCCTGAAAAGTACTTCAGGATTAATCGTCAATTTATCATTGGAATCGATTCAATTGAACAGATGTTTTCATTTTCAAAATCAAGGGTAAAAATCAAGCTGAAGCCTGCAATTGACATTGAAACCATAGTTAGTACAGACAGATCTCCTCATTTTAAAGCCTGGTTAGGCGATGAGTCCTAATTAGCTTAAGGACCAAAGCATCCCGGGAAAGATTTTCTCCAGAATTGTGCAGAATTTTGGGCCTTTTCGCTCATAAATTGTTCCTCAAAAAAAGAACAAAAAAAGCTAAATTTTTTATCCAATAAAACGTTTTTTCATGTGCTAAAAAACATGCACTGATTGCTTACACTGTTCATCTCCATTCCAAAGTTCATTTACTTCTTTACTGTTCTTAGCCTGCGAATTCCCATTCAAGTGATAATATTACCCATTCAGCAATTCTTATTTCGATTAGGATCTGTTCACATATATATTTACATAACAATCGATCATGTTCCACGAAATGAAATCAAAATCCCCCGGAAAGGCAATTAGTATAGACTTACTCATGTTGAGCATTGTATTTCTGCTGACGCTCCTCCTGCTTTTTACCTCTTCATGTAAACATGAGCCACAAATCCTTCCAAGCAAAGATGCTCTATCTGAAACCGGCTCTACCGGAAACGGTAATGGTAATGGAAACGGAAACCAAGTCAGCACCTGTGATCCTGATTCTATTTACTTTCAGAAAACCATTCTGCCTTTAATAATATCCAATTGCGCAAAAAGCGGTTGTCATGACGCAATTACTCATAAGGAAGGAATCGTCTTGAACAATTACCAAAATATAATGAACCACGGTGATATAAGACCGGGAAATCCAGGCGGAAGTGATTTATATGAAGTCATGACTGAAAATGATCCGGACAAGATAATGCCACCTCCTCCATCAGCTCCAATGAACCAAAGTGATATTGATCTTATTGCATCATGGATTAATCAAGGAGCAGTCAATAACAATTGTACAGATGGCAATTGCGACAGCAGTCTTGTAACATTTTCTGCGTCGGTAAATCCAATTCTACAATCCAAATGCATAGGTTGTCATAATAATACATTGGCAAGCGGACAAGTAAACCTAAGCGGGTATACAAATGTGAAGATCTACGCTCAATCGGGAAGCCTTATAGGCTCAATCACGCATGCAAATGGCTTCTTTCCAATGCCAAAAGGAAGCCCACAGCTTTCAGATTGCGAGATAGCACTTGTCAGAACCTGGATCAGAGAGGGAGCAACTAACAACTAAAAAATGAGGAACTTAATCCACATATTCTTGTTAGGTATTATCGGACTCAGTCTGAGTGCTTGTTATTATGATGTCGAAGAAGAATTATATCCGGCATATGCATCAAATGCATGCGACACTGTTGATTTAACCTATGCACTGGATATCATACCAATTCTACAGAATGCATGCTATACTTGCCATGGAATTGGCATAGGCTTGGGAAATGTAACCTTAGAAGGATTTGAAAATTTACAATCTTATATTGCAGACGGTTCTCTTGTTGGATCGGTAGAACAAGCTGCAGGATATTCACCGATGCCAAAGGGAGGTACGAAATTAAGTGACTGCAATATCAATAAACTTAAAATTTGGATTCAACAAGGCGCCTCAAATAACTAACAACAACAAAATGATCGTCATGAAAAGAAAAATCATATTTACCATCTTCATTATAATAGCCGGAGGAGTTGCTACAGGAGCGTACTTATTTAACAAACCTCGTCAAAGCGTAATGAATATTGATCCTGCCTATTCTTTACGTGCTTCCAGCCTTGTATCTGAGTTTGAGGAAGATGAAGCAAAATCAAATGAAAAATATCTCGGCAAGGTTATTGAAGTTACAGGAATAGTAGACATCAGTAATCTTGACGAAAAAGGCGTTCTAAATATCACATTGCGTGGTGGTGACCTTGGAGGAGTGGGATGTCAATTTGAAACTAATAATAAATCAGTAACAAATAAACTAACCGCCGGACAAACGATAAAAGTAAAGGGAATATGCACAGGAATTTTAATTGATGTTGTGCTGGTAGATTGCGTTATCGCCGGATAAAACTTAAAAACAATGGTACATACAGAAAGTAAAAAAACAACAGCTGCAGATACAGAAAGCGTGAATAATGTCCTGTTAAAAATTCAAGCAAAGAATAAAGTCAGTGGTTCAGATAACAATCATCTCTTTCCAATTCTAAAAATAAGTCCTGCAGGTAGAATAATTTACGCCAACCGTTCAGCCTATCCGCTCTTAAAAGTGTGGAATTGTTACGCAAGCAATATTATTCCACAAAATGTCCTCATTGAATTCCCGGTCCTTACCAGTTTGACTGCAGACGACACTATAGTAATTAATTCAGAAATAGAAAGATTCTATTTCTCGGTCGTAGGCTTTCCAGATGGAGATTATATAGGAATTTACGGCTATAAGACCGAGCTCGCTACTGATCAGGTTCAAAATAATTAATCATCGATATTAAATCCAAATAAAAAAAAACGTCATGAAAAAAATAAGCTTTTTATTAGCCATCCTGTTTAGTACGAGTTTGGTTTTTGGCCAGACCAGAGTATTCACTAAAAACGGTAATGTAAAATTTGATGCCACCAGTCCCTCTTCACCTGAAACGGTAGCAGCAAGTAATGACAAAGCAACAAGTGTAATCGATCTTGGTACAGGAGCGATTCAATTTGCCGTATTAATGAAAGCATTCCTTTTTGAAAAAGCCCTGATGCAGGAACACTTTAATGAAAACTATGTCGAATCCGACAAATTTCCGAAATCAGATTTCAAGGGTGAAATCGTAAATATAAAGGAAGTCAATCTAGAGAAGGATGGAACATATCCGGTAAAAGTAAAAGGTAAGCTTACTATGCATGGAGTTACAAAAGAGGTTTCGGCTGACGGAACTGTAACGGTAAAGGATAAACTTATCGTAGGTGCAAAATCAGAATTTGTTGTACAGCTTGCAGATTTTAACATTGCAGTTCCATCTATTGTAAAAGACAAATTGAACAAAGAAGCTCATATTTCAGTTGATATGAATTACGAGCCATTGAAAACGTCATAAATTATTAGTGCATTTTGTGTAAAGGTTGAAAATCCCTACAATGCGAATCCGTGCTGTAGGGATTTCTTTTTAATGTCTTTTAGAATCCGGAATATTACTTCAGGAATGCATCAATATTCCAACAATCCCACTCCTGAGGAAGCAACAAAAGAATTAACAAAAAAACAAAGCGTGGAAAATAATATTGCATATCCCACATTGCCTTGATGTTGCTGAATGCAAATGCTACCAATAGCATATCGATACTCAATAGTACAAGTCCCATCCCTCTGAGTAAACCAAAAATCAGCAGCAATCCTCCCAACATCTCCAGAGAAGAAGTAATCCAGGAAAATGGCTTCAATAAAGAATTAGGAATATAGGTCTTGTCAATGGGTTCTTGAAATGTCTCGACAACATTTTTAATTTTCACATTGAAAATCTTATCATAGCCCTGAAAGAAAAAGATTATACCTGTTACTGTACGTAACAAAAAAAGAGCAAGTGAACTATAGAAATCCGGTTCATTCATATTCAATACGAAAATACAAAGAAAACTTTAAGAACAATGGATAATAAATCTCATTCTCAGGCTAATCTATATCCAAGCGAGAAAAGGATATGGCGTAGTTGTTGAAGGATTATCACGCTTCCCCTGAGGCAATCATACAAACAGACTTAGTGGCAACAAGTGTGGGGACCTATCATAATACCCCGTATGATGAGCAATATCGCAACGGATACAGCAATGTAGGGGCTTGCCTTATAGATAAATCGACTCATACCGGAGCTGCCGAACTTTCCTACCAATGAAAGTGCAAGCATCATAGGGATGGTTCCTAAGCCGAACAGAGCCATGTACATCATACTAGTGCCAACTGTCCCCCCTGCCACAGCGGCAGCCAGGGCAAGGTATACGAATCCACAAGGGAGAAATCCATTTACCAGACCAATGCTTAACAATGTAAGTTTGGATTTCTGACCAAACAATGAACGAAAAGCCGTTTTAAGTTTAGCTGAGTATAGATTTGAAAATCTCGTCAACCCATCGAAACGCCTAAAGACGAATGGCAGTAAGACAGCCAGCAAAATCAATATTCCGGAAATAACGGATAGAGGGCCCTGGTAACCGGCAAGAGAAATTGTATGGCCAAGAAATCCTACCAGCATTCCAAGAAAAGCATAGGTTATAACCCTACCCGAATTATACAATAATCTTCCGACCACTATGTCTGTCTTTGAAGATTTCTGCAAAGGCAATGCCAGGGCTATAGGGCCGCACATGCCGGCACAATGAAAGCTACCGAGGAAACCGACAAAAAAAGCAGAGTAAATCCAGGCATCCATTTCTACAATAGAATTTTCTCGGTTTTATAATAATCAGTATTACGGTAGGTCCAATTGATTTTGATTTCCCACCATCCACTTTTAAATGCACGGGTATTAATAATCTGGCTATTTAAATCTGAGGAACGTATGTCCAGCATATAATCCTGTGAAGCATCATCCGGTTTAAAGAACTGGATATTTCCGGCGATTTGCTGACCAACAAAATCGAGCGGATAAACGATTTCTATAAAATCCGGATTCTTTATAATATGAATATCATGTTTCAATGAAAGTGAATTCTTTTCACGTTCTATTTGTTCCTGATATTTTATTTCTTTTTCATAGTAATTCTCAGAAACAAGATCCACCCTCACCTGAGAACTCTTATAGACAAGATTGCCAATAAAGGCAATGAACAGAACCAATACAATAAAGATACCCCAGCCCCAGTTAAATTTCATGTCAATGTGAATTTGGACCTAAAAAATTAGTTTTAATTTCATCTATCTCCTTGCCATCAGAAATAATGCTGAGCCGAACTTCTGTTTTCAATTTCACAAGTTCTTCTTTTGGCAAAATAATAAAAAACACTGCTTCAACCATTCCGTCATGGTTTACCTGCGTAATAGGAGTTCCAACATATCGCAATTCACCTTCTGGCGACTTAATCTTAACTTCAATCGGCAAATCCTTAAAGGTCTTATTAATTACTTGAATATTGTACAAGTTACTCACTCGGTTATTCTCCTGCTCCTGGAAAAGTTGACCGGGCGTTCTGAGTATGGTGGTTTCCACATCACTCCGAAATGCCAGCAATGTTACCAAGGTAGACAATAACAATACAAGGATTGCTGAATAGCCGATAATTCTTGTGGTCACTTTAAACTTCATTTTTGAAGCGATACTATTTTCACTTGCAAAACGAATGAGACCACGTTTAAAGCCTACCTTATCCATCACATCATCACACGCATCCACACAAGCTGTACAGTTTACACATTCAAGTTGAGTGCCGTTTCTGATGTCAATGCCGGTAGGGCACACATGAACGCATTGGTGACAATCAATACAGTCACCCTCTGTCCTTTCAATGCCCTTCCTAATTTTGCCTCTTTGCTCACCCCTGTTATAATCGTAGGCAATAACCACTGAGTTTCGGTCCAGTAATACACCCTGCAATCGTCCGTAAGGACAAACGACAAGGCATACCTGTTCACGAAAACGCGCAAAGACCCCATAAAATACTCCGGTAAAAATTATCAGAGAAAAAAATCCACCGAGGTGCTTTCCGGGGCCTTCCGTCACAAGCAGGCCGAGGGATTCAACTCCTATCAGATAAGCTAAAAATGTGTTAGCTATCAAAAAAGAAATCAGGAAGAATATAAAATGCTTGAGCGTCTTCTTTCGAATTTTTTCTGTTGTCCAGGGGCTGCTATCCAAAGCCTTTTGTCGGGTATAGTCCCCTTCGATGGCATATTCGATTTTCCTGAAAACCATTTCAAGAAAAATTGTTTGGGGGCAGGCCCAGCCACACCATACTCTGCCAAAAACGGCCGTGAACAAAATAATAAATACAAAGAAGGTAAGCATGGCCAAAACAAACAGAAAAAAATCCTGAGGCCAGAATGGTATTCCAAAAATGATAAATTTTCTTTCGAGGACATTGAAAAGAAACATGGCGTGACCATTCCATTTCCAAAAGGGTCCGGTGAAAAGCATAATCAACAGAATTATGGTGACAATAATTCTTTTATTATGCAAGCGGCCTTTGGGTTTCTTAGGATAAATCCAGTTCCTTTTCCCTTCTTTACTTATAGTTGAGATACTGTCTCTAAATGATTCGTCGGGAGTAATATGATTGTCGTTATTATTCACTCGCTTTTAATTTGCCTTTACAGTTGAATCTACAGCCGCGGTAGGCTCTGGCTCAATCCATTTTTCACCTTGCGGAGCTTTTGGATCAGGAGGGTTTGTGCCATGTAATGTTAATATGAAGCTTGCTACAGATTGAATTTGTTTAGCAGACAACTGCGACTTCCATGAAATCATTCCTTTATCAGGTACACCACTCGTAATAACATGGAAAATATTTTTGATCCCACCACCATGCAGCCAGAAATCATCAGTGAGATTGGCTCCAACACCACCCTGACCGGCACTGCCATGACAGGCGACACAATTTTTCTGGTAAATTCCCTGGCCCTCACTCAAAGCCATGGGATCTGCGGTTGCTGCAACATTTGATTCGGTAACAAAGTTGGCATCAGTTTTCATACGGTTTTCTTTTTCAAGCTCGGCTGTTCGCAGTTCATGATTATATTCCTCCAATTGAAGGCTACCCGATCCACTAACATGGTAATGGATGAGATAAACAAATGCAAAAACGATAGTGAGGTAAAATCCCCATACCCACCAGGGCGGGAGTTTGTTATCCAATTCACGAATACCGTCATAGTCATGATCGAGCATCACATCCGCTTCTTGCTCAATTGGAACTGATCGGGTCATGGCATTCATCAATCGCGTCCAGGCAGATTCCTTTTCTACCTCTTCCTCCAAATCTCCTTTTTTATCTTCCGAAACGTTTTTATTGATTTCATATCCTAATGCACGAATTGCACGGGACATGGCAATAAAAACTCCTATCAGCAGACCCAATACCAATACCCATAAGTATGTCGTCGGTTCAAAAAATGATTCAGGAATTTTTGATAAGGGGTTCACTTTTGGTTCAACAGGTAGTTCTTGAGCCTGAGTAAGGAACGGCAATAAAAATAGCCCACTGATGAGCGATATATTTTTTAGTTTGCGTGTGTAAGTTTTCATATAAGAATCAATTTATTCATTGATCTGATTGTTTTCTTTATCATCCTGAAAGGGAAGGTTAGCTAAATCTCTCATTTGCTTTTTGTCTGCCCTTAGCAGCCAAATAGACATCGAGATAAAAAACAAGAAGAAGACGACAAGTGACAACAAGGGATACGTAGCAATCCCGTCAATTCCGTCCAGATAATTTTTAAACATGACAGCTCCTTTTTTTAATCAATTTATATTATTGAATTTTTTCTTTATTGGATTTAATATCAATCCCCAGCCTTTGCAGATATGCAATCACCGAAATAATTTCTTTCTTAGGATCCACAGATATTCCGGATTTTTTCAAATCATCAGAGATAGATTGTGATTGTTTATTCAATTCATTAATCGCTATTTGGTCATAACCCTCCGGATAAGGAACACCCAATTTTTGCATGACACGAATTTTTGCAGCAGTTGAAGAAACATCCAGGTCTTCTTCAGCCATAAATTCATAGGCAGGCATGATGGAGCCCGGAGACATTGTAGTTGGATCAATCATGTGATTGAAGTGCCATGAATTCGGATACTTTCCCCCTACTCTTGCCAAATCAGGTCCGGTTCTTTTTGAGCCCCATTGAAATGGATGATCATAGACAAACTCACCGGCTTTAGAGTATTCACCATATCGTTCTGTCTCTGACCGGAAAGGGCGAATCATCTGGCTATGGCAGGTATAGCAGCCCTCCTTAACATAAATATCTCTTCCCTCAAGTTCCAGAGGCGTATATGGTTTGACGGAGGTGATAGTCGGAATATTAGATTTAATGGTGAGCATAGGAACAATTTCAATTATTCCTCCGATCAGAATAACCACGAGGCTTAACATCAACATTTGCACAGGGCGACGTTCAATCCAGCGATGCCAGTGACCTTTGGGTTCTTGTTCGAGTTTGACAAGTGCAGGAGCTTCGGCGGCTTCATTCGCAAGAAACTTTCCTGCAACAGCCGTCTTCCATAAATTGTAAACCATCACTAAAGCACCAATAATGTATAACGAACCTCCTACAACCCTAAGTTTATACATAGGTAAAATCTGTACAACAGTTTCCAGAAAATTCGGGTATTTTAATACGCCATCTGCTGTAAATTCTTTCCACATCAAAGACTGAGCAAAGCCTGCCCAATAAAGGGGGATAGCATAGAATATTATTCCAAGTGTAGCAATCCAGAAATGGAAATTAGCCAGTTTCTTTGAAAATAAATTCGTCTGATACAATTTTGGAATTAACCAATACAAAATTCCGAAGGTTAACATACCGTTCCAGCCCAAACCGCCAACGTGAACGTGCGCAACAATCCAGTCCGTAAAGTGTGCGACAGCATTTACATTTTTAAGTGAGAGCATTGGCCCTTCAAAAGTTGACATTCCATAGGCTGTGATGGCAACTACCATGAATTTTAGCACTGCGCTTTCGCGAACTCTGTCCCACGCTCCTCTCAAAGTCAGCAAACCATTTATCATACCTCCCCAGGAAGGTGCTATGAGCATTACCGAAAATACAACACCCAGTGACTGGGCCCAATCAGGTAAAGAAGTATAAAGCAAGTGGTGTGGGCCAGCCCATATATAGAGGAAGATCAAAGCCCAGAAATGAATAATCGAGAGCTTGTATGAATACACCGGGCGTTCCGCAGCTTTCGGTACAAAATAATACATGAGACCCAGGTAAGGAGTTGTCAGGAAAAATGCAACGGCATTATGGCCGTACCACCATTGTACCAAGGCATCCTGCACTCCTGCAAATATTGAATAACTTTTGAATAAACTTACCGGCAATGCCAGTGAATTGACAATATGCAAAACAGCAACGGTGACAACTGTCGCGATATAAAACCAAATGGCAACATACAAGTGACGTTCTCTTCTTTTAATAATTGTACCAAACATATTGATAGCAAAAATCACCCATACAAGAGCAATCATGATATCAATTGGCCATTCCAACTCGGCATACTCCTTGCTGGAAGTTATGCCGAGTGGAAGTGTAATGGCCGCGCAGACTATGATCACTTGCCAACCCCAAAAATGTATTTTACTTAGCAAGTCACTGTACATTCTTGCTTTTAATAATCGTTGTAGGGAATAATAAACACCCATGAAAATTCCATTCCCAACGAATGCAAAAATAACAGCGTTGGTGTGTAAGGGACGAATTCGTCCGAAAGAAAGCCATGGAGCGATATTAAAACTTGCACTGGTCAATTCTAGAGCTGCAATTAGCCCTATGTGCATGCCTATAAGGCCCCAGACGATAGTGGCGATAGCGAAATTTTTTACTGTCTTGTTATCGTAATTAAATTTTTCGATGCTCATAAATCCTCTTTTGTTGTTGGAGTGGAAGATGTTTTTGTGGAGTCTGAAATTTCTGAATCAAAGAGTATTCTAACGGAAGGAGTGTAATCGTCAT
>Ga0138256_10005406_pt1 | contig 13509 bp, 8 predicted proteins | sample KNB2016incub_MG_FD_105486 | JGI IMG/M metagenome (GOLD analysis project Ga0138256, IMG submission 105486) | Active sludge microbial communities from wastewater in Klosterneuburg, Austria - KNB2014incub_MG | ecosystem: Engineered > WWTP > Activated sludge > Unclassified | place: Austria...
GATCTTTAGTATAAGTTGCGCTTGGCGTTACTTTCTGCAGATCATCCAGTGAGACCGTCCTGGTGCCTCTGCCTTTCATTTGCTCAAAGTAATTGCGGCTTTTTACATCACGCATAAAGAAAACCATCTCTAAGGGCTTTACATCCGTACCGGTGGCGATCATGTCCACAGTTACGGCAATACGGGGATAGAATGTATTCCGGAATTGAGATAGCGTACCCTTGGGATCTTCAGCGTTATAAGTTATCTTTTTACAGAACTGGTTGCCTTCATCAAACTCCTCTCTGGTAATATTAATGATGTCGTCCGCATGGCTGTCTGTTTTAGCAAATATTAAGGTTTTGGGTAGTTCATCACGTTGAGGAAACATCTCCTTCCAGTGATCTTTAAATGCCCGGATAATGGTCCTTATCTGGCTGGGGTTTACCACATCATCATCCAGCTGTTTGGAGGTATAGGTAATATCTTCATCTACCTGTTCCCATCTTTTCTTCCTGCTGAGTTTTTCCCGTTTATCCACGTATTCACCTTTCCAGATAGCACCACCTTTTTTGGAAATCTCAGTTTCTATAAGAAACACATTATAAGGCACCAGCACACCATCCGTTACCGCTTCCTCATAACCATATTCGCTTACCACATTCTGGTTGAAATAGCCAAAAGTGCGGTTATCGGGTGTTGCTGTTAAGCCTATCTGGAATACATCGAAATACTCCAGTACCTGTTTCCATAAATTATAAATGCTGCGGTGACATTCATCAATTACAATAAAGTCGAAGAACTCAATCGGCAGCTTTTCATTATACACCACATTCATGGGCTCTTTTGGTACAAACTTTCGTTCATTGGGGTTTTCTTCCTCGATGATTTCTTCCAGTTCCTGGCCTTTTAGAATCGAATACAGTCGTTGAATGGTGCTTATGCAGACCTGACTATCATTAGCTACATAACTGTTTTTCAGCCGCTGGACATTATAGAGCTCGGTAAACTTCCGGTTATCATCATTGGGCATAAAGCTCATGAATTCCTGTTCAGCCTGTTCGCCCAAATTGCGGGTATCAACCAGGAAAAGCACTCGCTTGGCATTGCTGAATTTAAGTAGACGATAAATAAAGCTGATGGCGGTAAAGGTTTTACCTGAGCCTGTAGCCATCTGGATTAAAGCTTTAGGCCGGGCATTCTTAAAAGAAACCTCAAGATTATTGATTGCCTTTATCTGGCAATCTCTTAAACCCTCAGTAACCAAAGCCGGAAGGTCCTGTAACCGTTCCCTCAGAGATCGTCTTTGTCTTAGCCATTCTCTGAAAGTTTCAGGACGGTGAAAAGAAAAGATAGGTCTTGAACGTGGTTTAGGGTCTCCAAAGTCAGTAAACCGGGTTACATGTCCTGTAGCTTCATAAGCAAAATGGAGCGGTTCATTATTCAGATGTTTGAGTTTACTTGTTCGGTATTCATTGGATTGTTCTTCATGAACAGTCAGTCGAACAGCCTCCTCTTCACGCTTTGCTTCTATTAAACCCACAGGTTTTCGGTCAACAAATAATACATAGTCAGCTGGGCCTGTATCGGTAAGGTATTCCCGTACCGCCACCCCCGGACCAGCAGATAAATTGATCTTATCTTTATCCTGTATAATCCAGCCACAGGCAATTAGCTTCTTGTCTATATTTCCCCGGGCTTTTTGCTCTGGATTTTGATTAGGCATAAAAATAGTATAGCTAAATATAAGCTGAATATAAATAAGTATATAGAAATTCTGAAATGATTGGGCATACAATTATTCAGTATTTCTTGATGTTCAATCCTTTAACTTATAAGTCAACACAAATGTTATGCGTCAGTTTATGCAAATCAACATTCCTATACTTGCTCATAGTTATTATGATCTTTCAAAGTTTGATTTTTCTTTCAAAGACATATATATAGTCGACATTCAAAGTGATGAATTCAAAAACTATATTTCTTCCCTGCAAGCAGGAAGTGACTTTAGTGATCATTACACCTTCGTTGAGGATATAATTAAGGAGATTTATTTTGACTATCAAAAATACTATGCAATAATTAAAAAAGATGCTAGAACAAATTATGATTATCGAGAAATAAATAATGTTTATAAAATACTATTAATAATCTTTCCCTCCGATTTGCAAATTCTACACGAATTACATTTTGATGAGTCCGAAGGAATTATTAATAGTGGTGGAATGTCATCTTGGAACGAAAGGATTACTGGAGATTATCCTGGTAAATACATGCTTTCACATGCGAATTACTTAGATGAAATAAATGATTTCATAAAAGTTGTTTTTGATAGGCTTAAACAAGATAATTATATTGGATTATCCATTTACCATTATTTAATAAGTTTTGATACCTCTCATTTACATTATCAGTACCTATCTCTATTTATGGTATTGGAATCCGCAATTTCAGAAACATCGGAGCTTACATATAGACTTAGAAGAAACACTGCTGTATTAGTTGGTGAATCTGAATTTACTAGTAATACTATTTATACAAATATTGGTAAGCTTTATAACCTCAGAAGTAAGATTATTCACGGAGACGACTATGATTACCAAAAACTAATACAATATACTCCCTATTTACAAGCAATGGCCTCAAGGACAATTATTGAACTTTTGCTACACAATTATCCTAAGAATAAAGAGCTTAATCACAAAATCACACAGCTTGGCTTTGGCGATAAGGCCAAAATATCTTCATCCTATAAATCCTACACTCTTAATATTTTGACCTACGTTGAAAATATCAAGACCGAAATATAAAAGATATTATTAAAAATGAACCATTTAAAATTCCAAAACATACCAAATCTTATTCCTTATCGAAAAGGAGATAAATGGGGTTATTGCGATAAAGAGAAGAATATCATTATTGATTGTATGTATAACGATGCAAGACCATTTTCAGAAGGTTTGGCTGTAGTAAATGTGTTTGGAAAGGAGGGATTTATAGGTTGCATAAATGAGAGTGGGGAATTGATAGTTGTTTTGCCAAGTTTTATATATGTTCTGGAAGACTTAAAGGATGGTATACTTAAAGTTAGTTTCCCGAATGAATATTATGGTTCGGATGAAGGATACATTGATATATTTACCGAAAGAAAACACAAGAAATATAAAAATATTATACCCAGGGATGGCTACATATATTCTGCTCGCTTAGGTATACCAGATTCAGAAGGTTTAGAATTAGTTATTAAATCAGATCCACAATTAAGACCCAATGAAATTAAGATGATATATGGGTATGCTAAATCAGGGAGGATATTAATTAAACATAAATACGAAAAAGCTTTACCATTCTCAGAAGGACTTGCTGCTGTAAAACTTAATGGAAACTGGATGTATATCAATAGTCAAGATGAGAAAATACTTGACATGCTTATTTTTGATGAATTGACTAGTTTTTCGGAGGATTTAGGTGGTATTATGTTTGAGAACAAGTGGGGGTTTTGCGATAAGAAAGGGAATATAGTTATAGATTTCCAATTTGATGAGATTAAAGAATTCTCAGAAGGATTATGTGCTGTAAGTGTAAATCAAAAGTGGGGGTTTATTGACAAAAATGGAGAAATAGTATTGCCTACCGAATTTGAAAGGGTTCATTCCTTTTCTGAAGGACTTGCTCCTGCCTGGTTAGATGAAGGATATGGTTACATAGATCATTTTGGAGATTTTGTCATTCCACAGAAATATATATTTGCCAGTACTTTTAAAAATGGTCTTGCGCTGGTAAACCCGTTAGCTAATACCAAAAGGCCCCTCTTCCAATACTATATTGACAAACTTGGTAATGAATACTTTGAAGAATAACATTTAGTCAGGTAAGTAAGTGGTATGACATTACTTTGACTTGATAATATATAAGACAACAATACCAGCAATAATTAGAATCCAGGTTATATAGGCTAATGTTTGTTGCTTTTTCGTTGCCGATGTTATAGCTGTCTGTATTAATATTTGGGCTTCTTTTTGGCGGTCAGCTAAATCTTTTAATCGATCAGCGATATTTCTTTCCATGTTATCGATCCGATTTTGCACTGAATTCACAATTGATAAAACTCCTGCAATTACTGACTCTAGTTTCTCAAATCTTTGAGGAAGATTTAAAGTATTGAGGGTAGTAATCTGTTCATTAAGCTTCATATTTATGTCAGCCCCCATTTCTCTAATAGAACCTTTAATTTTCTCTGTAGTTTCTTTCGATTTTAGCAACCCCTCATCTAAGTGGTTTCTGTTTGCACTCATTGAGGTATTTGTTAATTCTTCCAACTTTTTAAAGCGCCCCTGAAAGTCTGCTTTCGTAATTGCTTGCGATGCCGTTTTTAATTCTTCTAGTGTGGCCTTAGATGACTCGTTGATTTCTTTAATTACTAGACCCACCCTATTGTCAATTGAAGTCAATCTTTCCGGAAAATTTACAGAATCAATTTTGGTAGATAATTGCTCAACCATACCTATAACACTGCTAAGTGCACTGTATACAACTTCAATCTCCTTCAGCTTTTGGAGGTGAAAGTTCTCTGCTTGATGAACAGTATGGACTGCATCACGCACATTTTCTTTCGCAGAATTAAGATATTCAACACTTGACTTAAATTGTTTTAACTGTCCCTGAAGCTCTTCAAGTTCAGCTGATACCTGGTTTAGAATATTTACACCCATATTATCCTAGTATTTTATTTAGTGATTGAAAAGATTTATTAATTGTAACAAGGGTTTTAAGAACTCTAGAGATCATTATGGTTTCAAAAGAGAAATCTATTTCATACTCAAGCAGCTTCAGTTCCAATAAATCATTCTTCTCATAAATTACTTTTTGGTATTTGTCGAATATCTTTTCTAATTCTTTATCATTGGCATTTTCTATACTTGTTATAAGATTAAAGCCTACTATTAAATTCTCAATCGCTTCCTCCATCAGGCGTTTATTCTTGAATTCCAGAATAAATAACGTAAATGCATTTAACAATCGAAATGTATAATTTTCCGGAAAATTAGTAATCATTCTAATACAGGCTCCCCGAAGATGTTTGGTATTTTCAATAGGGGTGCCCGACTTATCATTTTCTACATATTCAATAAATTTCCAAACAATTTTCAAATCAGATTCTATTCCGTCATTTGTTGAATCCGTTAAGGATGCAGGTACTTCTTTTCCCGTTTCTTCATCTAAGAAAAAATATCCCTTCCTTGCATACTTGGAATTAAAATACAAATCAATATACTCTCTCAAAAACAGGTTACCTTCTTCTCCTTTTTCAATACTCTGTATACAAGCATCTTTCATCTCTTTAATGGCCAAGGCTCTTTTCTCCTTAATACTTGCATAGACAAAAGTTACAATAAAATGCAGGCATTGTCGCAAGTAACTGGGTTCGCTTGAATCAGCAATCCTCTTGATCTCCTTTCTAGCAGTTTTCTCCGAATAGAACTTATGTAGATAGTCTTCAACTCTTTTCTTATATGCCTTATCAGACTTCTTTATCCCATGTAATTTAAATGTCTGTGAATTGAAATTCACAGTATAATCATCAATAACACCCAATAAACTGAGCCTATAAATTGCTCTTTCTGTATCCTGCTTATTCCGATAACCATTGAATAAATTCGAAAACCGTCCAAAAGTATAACCCTTGTTTTGCCTTCTTGCATTATCCCTTAACCGACACACTTCTTCAAAATCCAGCTTCTCACCTCCTGTAAAAGAATTAAAGATCTCCTCCACTTTTTCTATAAATATATCAGCATTGTTTGATTCTCTTCTTATTTTCTGAACAATATCTTCCTTGAAATTCTGATGTACAACTGTTTGAAGCCAATTAGTTAAAGTTTTTACTCTTTCTTTGTGATTATTAATAAATCCAACCTCAACAGTAAATTCTTCGCCTTCCTTTTTAGAGGCTAATATTTGTTCAATGCCTGCTTCCTTATCGCTAAGCTGTATCCATTCCCAGGCTGGAACTGTAAGTTGCAAATCTCTTATGTATGATATTACCAGCGGTATGATTTTATTAGATAAGTCTATGTTTATTGTGCCATTGATATTGCCTGCTAGATTAATCAGGTCTACAAATCCGATTAGTTGATTAAAGCCTTGATTTATATACAATCGTTTATTAGCACCCCTTTCCCAATATTTGCAGTTTACTTCCACATCTAACTGTAGATGAACAAGATTCTCTATTTCAGCAGTTCGGTCCGGGAAATAGATTTCTGTAAGCAATTCATCCAGCACCGCCATTTCCTTGTTTACTCCCTTAAATGAGTTATTGTGAAAGTAAAAGTTGATATCCTGATCGTGATCCAGTTCCTCAGCATTACTGCCAACACTAAAACTTTGTCGATTTAGTAGCAAAAAAGAAAATGCCAACCCTCTGTCACGACCGGCCCTCCCTGTTTCCTGAACAAAGCTTTCGATAGACCCAGGATAATTCATGTGAACTGTGTATCGGATATTAGGTTTGTCAATACCCATTCCGAAAGCTTTGGTAGCAATCATCAGGTTCAGTTTGTTCTTCTTGAACAAGTCCTGGTTTTCAATTGATCTTTCCAGAATTACTTGAGATGCTTCATCTTGCTCATCTCCTGAACCCATGAAAAAGCCTGCCTGAATTGAGGGTCTGTTTCTAATATGGTCAAATATCCCTTCAAACTGAACCGGTCTCCCCTCTCTTTGTGGTTTAAACTGATCAGTTATGCCATAGAAACCTGATTTATGAGGGCAAAAAATGAGCCCTCCATTCTTATCAGAGTAGAAATTGTTTGTATTAAAGTCCTTGATCAGAATATCATTTGCCAAAATGCTTGTGAGTTGTGGATTTTCTTCCCATTCATTTTTAGAAAATAACTTATCAGGGTTATCTATGTAATCTTTAAAGGTTTCCGGAAGATTATCAAATACTTGATTAATCCTATTACGCTTGGCCTCTCCAAGGGCTCTCTTTAAAGCCCAAATATCATTATACACCTTAGCAGGAACCGTTACATCTTCAATGATAAATTGAATCTCAGGGCGAATAGAAGATTCAAATCTAATAAGCGAATCATCGTCAAGCTTATAAGCTCCATATCCTGAAAGCTCACGTTGTATATCTGCCAACACATCATAAGATGCTGTAGCAGTTAGTGCAAATAACGGTACAGGAATTCCTGAAGCTGTTTTACAGCTTTTGTTCGCATTTATACCAAGACGTAGATAAGATGTTCTGAAGTCATGACCCCATTCTGAAACGCAATGAGCTTCATCAATAACACAATAACTGAAATACAATTTATCATCAAACATCTTTCCAAGCATTTCTCTAAAGTCATCCATCTGCAACCTCTCAGGAGATACAAAAACAAAAAGGGCTTGTCCAGAGATCATTTTCTTAAATGCCTTGGCCTTGTCTTCGCCTTTAAGAGTTGAATTAATAAATACTGCCGAATCAATGTAGTTTTCGTTTAGGCCATCAACCTGATCTTTCATTAAAGAACGGATAGGGTCAATCACCATGCAAATACCAGGTTGCAATAAGGCAGCAAGCTGATAAGTTATCGATTTACCACCCCCTGTTGGTAAAAGCCCTATAACACTTTTACCTTGAAGTGCTTTATTAATAATGGGAAGTTGCCCTGGCCTAAATCTCGATTTCCTGAATATACATTGCAGAAGATATGCAAGCGCCTTTTCTTTATCCTCAAATACATTCCAGCGTTCATCAATAGTTCTTTCGCAAACAGGAAAGTAATTTATATGATTTGCTGTTGAAATCTTTCTATCTATTGCTACAAAATGTACACTTCTGATGCTAACAACAGGTGCGCTGCTTTTTATTGGAAAAATAACTCCATTCCGCTGCAATACTGATATATCAATGACACAATCATATGAATCGCTTCCTCTGAAATCTTCAATTCTATGAAGATTTTGAGCTAACTGAAAGCTTGAATCAATAAATTCCTTGGTACAGTAAACTTCAAATTGTATTTCCGGAAACTTATTTATCTCTGGAGAAAGGATGTTTAGTTGTTGCATTAACTCTTCAAAATCATTTATAGCAATAGCTGCACATGGTACATCCCTTTCTATTACAGCTATTTTCCATTTTGAAGCTTCTGGTGAAAGCTTGTTATTCCTAATCAGTTCAATAATCGTTCGCTGAATCCGTGCTATTCCGAAAGGAATAAGTACAAATTGCAAAACATCTTTGTTAAAAGGATCCAGTAAGAGAGAGTTTGTATAATTATCAAGAGTCTTGGTTATATAAGTATTATTGACAGCATTCCTAAATACGGTATTAATAATCTGTAAATATCTTTCGTTTCTAATATTTTCAGTAGGAATTCTTATGGTATTATGCCAATTGATTTTTGTTAGCGTTTCATCTCTTTGTCTGTCTAGATAGTTTTGGTCGTGATTATGGTGCTGTCCTCCATCTATTTCTACAACAACGCCATGTGGCTTATTATCGTGGGTATAAGGAAACTCAATAGAGAAATCAGTTCGCTGTTCTTCAAAATTTCTTCTTACATGTTGTGGCAAATTATCGGGAAGATTGTTTCTTAAAATATTGCTCAAAAGCCTTTGTGAAGCAAGTAACTGAATCATCCCATCTCCACTTTGACCAAATGAATGTTTGAAAGTATTAAATAAAAAAGTCTCTTCGTATTCACTACCTAATTTATAGCCGGTTACCCCATATCCCTCCTTAATTTCTAAACTAGTAATTCTTGGATCTATTATATGAAAACACTGATTTATAAGTTCCAAATTCTTTCTTATTTCTTCACCCCATTTGATGGTAATACCAAGTTCATTCGTATTTAGTTCAAAGTGCTTAGTTTTTGAAGCTATTAATTGAAGAGCTTTTATGTTTAATCTTGTCGGTCTACCCCTTACCATGAGATTAGTCAACATGCTAAGTAATGGGGAGGTCTTATTAAATGTAATATTAGCATCTTGAAGTCCTTCTAATTCAAACATGCAAAGCCATTGAGCAAGCTTAATAGTCTGCTCTTTTTGAACTATATCTTCTTCAAATAGTTCAAGTATTCCATCAAGTATATAGCCAGCCTGGTATTGCATGAAAAATATCAATTTTGTTATGGCAATCTATGATATGAAACTTTTAGTTTAAAACTAAAGATACTTTTGTTTTGTTTAGGCGTTGTGAAAATGGGGGATCACTATCTTAATTTCAGATTAAGCTATATAACAAGTATAAATTCTTTCATGCACTGCATTGAAAGGACGCCTTGTTTGTCAATTTTAATTAATTATTAGCATTCAATTAATAAAGCTTCTATCAAACTTTATCTTACAAAAATCCTAAGAAGTAATTTACACTGTAAAAGTCCTTTTAGCTATCTTTTTCAAAATCATCCCAATCTTCATCAGTCCATTTATCAGGACCTTTATGTCGCGACTTACTCCCAAACCTATTCTCATCTTCAATATCTTCTTCATCGCCCAATATGTCTCGAAGGAAAAGTGACTGCTTTTTATTACCTGATCTCCTGATATTACTATTGTTTTCTTCTACATATTCTTCAATTCTATCCTTACCAGTTGAACAATGAGGGTGTTTTCCACATGCCCCACAATTACAAATAAACCATCCACATTCGGGGCATCTTTTATTGGAATCACTAGAAATATCTTGAAAACAATTCCAACAATGGTTATCGTAGGATAAATGATGCCCACATTTTGGGCAATCGGATAAATACGTTTTAGCTTTATAATTGCAGCGTTTACAAATCTTGTTGTACATCAGTAAAGACTTATTACTCAAATTTAAATATCATTCTATATAAATACAAGCGTTTTCTTTGAATCAAATTGATGATTTATCCTTTCCAGTTAAGATAATTTGCCATGATGTTCATACTCAATTCAGAGATGGAGTATCAAGTACTTGCATCTGTCATTTTTCCCCTAGTTTCATTTTATTGAATTTCTGTATGGTAATAATGAGGATCTGGTAACACAACTTTTTTTTAATTGTTGTATACATACTACCCCACTCCCGCAATAAGCCCCCCCTCCTTAATGTTGAGGACTTGAAATATTAATGTCCTCATTAATCAAATTAATCACTTTAAAACTTTTTAAAATGGTAAAAGTAAAAAACTACCATGTTCGCAAAAGCGAAGATGGAGAACAGTACCTCTCTTTGGAATTGGAGGGAGAAGTGGCTTTTGTACAAAGCCAAAACACAGGCAGATTTTATGCAACTACAAAACGTTGCTTCATGTTTGCTGCTATGGACGAACCAACAGCCAAGGCGCTGGTTGGAACACAGTTACCGGGAACAATCGAAAGAGTTTCAGCGGATCCCTACGAGTACACTATTCCCGATACCGGCGAGGTGAGAACACTTGCTTACACCTATCAGTACCGACCGGAAGAGGCAGTAGAATTGGTTGAAGTCTTTCAACCAACCCGTATGAAAACAATGGCCTGACAAGGGCCATTTTCTTTTGGTATAAGGCAGGCCCTGTTGGGCTTGCCTTTTTTATTCATTATTAAACTCTGAATTATGAAACTTCAAAAATCGGCCAGGGTAAAGGCCAAGATGAAATTAGCTCTTCAAGGTACAAGCGGATCAGGTAAGAGCATTGGGGCATTACTTATTGCTTTCGGATTATGTGGTGACTGGAGTAAAATTGCAGTCATTGATACTGAAAATAATTCCGCCAACCTATATGCTCATTTAGGGGGTTATTATACTATTTCTATTGCATCACCCTTTAGCCCTGAGAAATATATTCAGGCTATCAAGTTATGTGAGGATAGTAAAATGGACGTGATCATTCTTGACAGCGTTTCTCATGAATGGGATGGTATAGGGGGTATCCTGGATACCCATTCCAATATGACCGGAAACAGCTTTACCAACTGGGGTAAAGTTACTCCAAGACACAATGCTTTTGTACAGGCCATGCTGCAGTCTCCTGCTCACATTATTGCCACTATTCGCAGCAAGCAGGATTATGTCCTCAATGAAAAGAATGGCAAATTGGTACCCGAAAAAGTGGGTTTAAAAGGTGTTCAGCGTGACGGATTGGACTATGAATTCACGATTGTTTTAGACGTAGACAGTAAGCACAACGCAATAGCCAGTAAAGACAGAACTAACCTGTTTATCAATAAACCGGAATTCATGATCTCTGCTGAAACTGGCAAGCTGATTAATGAATGGTGCAACAAAGGGGAGGATATAACAAATCCTGTTATATCTGTTGAAAATGCAGATATAACAAACGCTGTTATATCAGAAGCAGAATTGATCCAACAGATAAACGATAGTAAAACGGTAGATCAACTGCTGACTGTTTACAGCAATAATCCTGTCTACCAGGAAACCCACCTTGAGCAATTCACCAGGAAAAGAAAGGAGTTACAACAATTTCTAAATCCCGATTCATTAATCTTAAAATCTTCATCAAATGGAACTCTTACAACTTAATCCCGAAATATCGAATCAGAATTCACTTTCCTCCTCCAGGTCTTTTATAGAAGCAAATACAATTGAAAGCACGCTGGAGGAGATCAAAGGAAAGCATATCATACCAGTATTTCTCAAAGACAATGAACCTCTAATCTCCCAGGCAGATTTCATTGAAGTAGCTACCGAGATTGCCGCTGAGGTTTTCAATGGGGAGACGATATTAAAGCCCAATGTCAGGCTTTCACATCCTATTAAAGGTAGAATTCCGGATGCAAAAGATAAGCCAGCTATTGAGCTAAAAGAGCATGAAAAAACCTTATATTATGAAAGGATGGCCTTTATTATCGAAATCCCTTCTGTTTATGATGAGATTGATGGTTCACGGCTATCATTGACCATTGGAGGAGTAAAGGCGTTTAACCTAGATAATCTGTATAACAAGAAAGGTTCAGACGAACATTTCAAAATATTCATCGGATTTCAGAATAAGGTTTGCACAAATCTGTGCGTTTGGACCGATGGATATATGAGTGATCTAAAGGTCAACGGTATTGGACAGTTAAAAGCTTGTTTTCGCACATTACTGGATAATTATAATGCTCCTTATCACTTGAATATGATGCGTCACCTTGAAGAGCATAGCCTGACCGAGAAACAATTTGCATTGCTTATAGGAAGGTGCAGGATGTACCAACTTTTACCCAATGACCTGAAGGCAGAAATACCGGCGCTTATGTTCGGGGATCAGCAGGTAGGAACTGTAGTAAAAGACTTTTACAGAGATAGAAGTTTCTGCAAAGACGCAAATGGGAATATCAACCTATGGCGCCTATATAATCTTTTCACGGGGGCCAACAAATCCACCTACATCGACAATTTCCTGGACAGGTCTGTTAATGCATATCATTTTGTTGAACAGCTTAAGTATGCCCTGAATAATCAACACCAAAGTTGGTTTCTAAACTAACCGGGCCCACATTATGGAAAAGGTCAAATTCAAATCATTGATTGATCCATTCTCAATAATGGTAATCAATCAAAATGGCTATTTGCGAAAGTTATACTGCCCATTCCGGGTGTTATGCATTAAATCAATAAACAGCATTCCCCAGGATACCTGGTGTTATGTAGAGAAAGTTATGCCTGATGTCTACGAGATTATTCTTTATGAAATCTATGGAAAACAAATTCCATATCGGCATTTTCAAATCTACATAACCTTTTGACGTATTGTTTTGCATAGCCGGATAGTTTTCTTCAATTTCTTTGCTGGTTCTTCTGAGCACTTTTATCTATCCCAAAACTCAAAAAGAATTGATAAGAACCTGCAGATTTACTTAATCAAAAGGGCAGTCCTATGGGTTGCCCTTTCATTTAAAACTTTAAACCATGTTTACATTTATTATCATTATCGTAATGGCATTATTGGTCTCGTACTTTATCGGATTTCTGATGTTTGGCCTTATGGCAAACGGTCCCATTAAAAATGAATTAAGCTGGGAGAATATAATTTCAAGTATTATAATCGGAGCATTAGTATTATTATTTTGGGGCTTGCACTAACCAGGTCTCGCACCCAGCTTTTAGAGCTATATTTTCATATTACAGTTTAAATGAGGGCGATTAAGGGCAGATATTTGTATATAGCTTAAATTAGTCATCAGATTGCACTTTGAGTTTAACCCTACCCATCAATTCAATATCTATTAATTAGCCAAGATCACAATTATCTATATCCTAATTAATCAAACAAGTTTTTTTAACCCGATAATCAGGTAAAGGCAAAAATGGTCACCAAATCGGTCACCTATGGGTTATGGCGTAATTTTATTGGAGCTATTTTTGGCAGACATACCCCCTTGTCTCGGGGGTGAGGATAACGGGATAAACGTAACATAGAGCCGGGTTGATAGCAATATCGATCCGACCGGGGTCGACCACCGAACTTTGTGTTATAGCTAACTGCCTCGTGAAGGTTCGATCCCTTCCCCTACAGCATTTATAAAAAGCCCATTCAGTTTTGGATGGGCTTTTTTATTTTACAC
>Ga0138256_10005407_pt1 | contig 13508 bp, 7 predicted proteins | sample KNB2016incub_MG_FD_105486 | JGI IMG/M metagenome (GOLD analysis project Ga0138256, IMG submission 105486) | Active sludge microbial communities from wastewater in Klosterneuburg, Austria - KNB2014incub_MG | ecosystem: Engineered > WWTP > Activated sludge > Unclassified | place: Austria...
CACGCCAAGAACCAAACATCGCAAAAATAACTTCATGTTTCGTTGCTCCTGACAGAAGATCAAACTCAATGCAACTGCCGTATCACAAACCTCAGTCCTTTTTATTCATCTGCCCGCCAGCGGGCTAAGATCGCCCAACTTGCCAGTCATAATTCCCGCAATTATCCAGCGTTTTGACCAAATACTGACCTTTTTATACTTCACGCGGTGCAGACTGAAGTACTTTCAAAGGTAACGTTTTCCATGTCCCTTCACCCCCCTGGCAAGCTGTCGATTTAGTGCGTTCTACTAAACAAGTTACCTCTGCCCTTCCGCGTGAAGTGTTTGCCTCGCTGGCGCTTCGGGTTAGTATTAAATCGACAGCCTGCAAGGGGGAGAAGGTGGCCGACAGGCCGCATGAGGGGGCTGACCTGGAGTAAATATGATGAACCAGAAAACAGTGGATTCTTTCCCCCCTCACCCTAGCCCTCTCCCCCCGTGGAAAACGTGTCAAGTTGGAAAATCAATTGCGGGGGAGAGGGGACAATCACCAGAAAATCCACAGCTTCATTTCTGACTGCGTGAAGTATACATACCGATTCCTAGCCCCGTAGCGGGCTGTTGTTTTTATTACTACTGCGCTAAGTTTACGGCTTTCTTGTTGCTGGAGTTGCCAGACTTTGGAATTTTTCAGCGTCTTGCTGACCGAATTCTGGCGAATCCGGCTACAGAACGCTGTCACATCGGGAAAAGGCGACGCCTTCGATCTCAACCAGGAGCTCTGAACGACAGACGTCGGCCAGAGCGTAGATCGTGGGCAATGATCCGAAGCGTCGTTCGCAGACTTCGCGGCAGGCTTCGTAATCCTCGGGACGTTTGACGTACACACGCACTTTGGCCAGATCCGATAGTTCGGCCCCGGCACCTTCCACGCCGTGTCGAGCGAAGTTTTCACGAGAGATCAGGTTTTCGATGTTGTCTATGGTTTGCTCGGTCTGCATTGCGGCATCGCCCAGATGAACACTTTCGGAATCGACAATGCTGGCCGTCCCGGAAACCCACGTCGTGACGTAATCGCCAATCACCGCCGCCATCGCGCGAGAGAATTTGGGGCTCTTGATCGAAAAACTGGGATCATAGTCAAAGGCGGCCGTTTGCTGAGGATTTTCGAGCGATAACAACAGCACATCGTCGCGATCCGTTTGCAGCGCCAGACAGCCAATGTCAAGACCGCGCGAGATCATGCCGATTCCGGTGCTGGCAGGATAACGGATCTGATCATTCGGTCCCAATGGCATCCGCCCTTTTGTGTGCTGGGCGTCGAAGACGTCGGTGCGAGCGCGGTTCAGCTCCCGATAACGTTCAATACCGTCCTGCGTTTCCGTGATGCCGCCGATATACAACCACGTGCGAACAACGTCGCGAAGCGAAGCGTCGGCGAGGTCCAGTCGGGTGACCATTTCTTCGAACACATGGCGGCTCTGTTTGTAGGGCGACGTGAGATTTTTGGGTGGCGTGATGCCTCCCATATGAATCCATCGCAAACCATCGTATTCGGCAGAAACCACGTCCGGCGCAATGAATTTGATGTCGGCATTCTGCCCGCCCAGTGCCCAGGCTTCAATCGCCAGTGACTGTCCTCCGCACGGCGGCTGAACGATGAAACTGGTGGCTGGCAGTCGATCACCATAGTACGCTTCAAACAATCGACGACACACGGCTTCGTCTTCGGCGCGACGCAGGAAAACGGACTGCATCGTGACCGTCATCTGGCCAGGCTGTTGCTTCAGCACGGCGCGAATCGTGGACACGGCTTCCCACGCTTCGTCCGCCACATCGCCCGTGGCTTCCGGTGTGACCATCAACGCGACGCGACACACTTTCTCCAGATCGACCACGGAATGTTGCTGGCTGCTCATCAAACAGGGCGGCACAGCGGGGAGATCACCCGAAGGTGGAGAGGCACAATCGCGAGCACACGCTTGCTGAGCGAGCATGCGTTTGGCCGGTTCCATGCGATAACAGATGGGCGCGTGACCGCTGGAACGCGGATCGGCAATGGTCGAAAATTCAGCGTCGGAGTATTTCATAGATCTTCTTTCTGGAGGTCAGCCCTGGTAACATTACAATCTGCACCATTGTATGTAGAATTGTTACCGCGTTCGCCATTCCGGCTTTTGTTTCGAAGGAGTGATAGTGTCAAAAAGTATTCCAATCCTGTTTGCGTGTTCGGGTTGTTCCAATGCAGGACAACTTGCCAATGACCTGGCCAGGGAACTGGATCGTCGGGGCGTTGCGGAAATGTCATGTCTCGCCGGCGTAGGTGCGGGCAAAGAAATTTTTCTCAAGAGATTGCGAGAGCGTGAAGTCTGGGTCATTGACGGCTGTCCGATTGACTGCAGTCTGGGGGTATTCGACCAGGTCAGGGAACATGTTGATGTTCATATTCGATTAAGCGACTTCCAGGTGAAGAAGAATGCAGACCGACCGTCGGGCGCTGAGTTTGATCAATTTGTCGAAACGGTTTTAGAATGGATTAAGCAACAACCACAATCTGATTTGCCGTCGTAAGGCGCGCGACAGAAGAGCATTTACCTTTCCGCTGAAGTACGACGGGCTTCCAGCCTGTCGAAACCAGATTGTTGACAGGCTGGAAGCCAGTCGTACTTATTTCTCGATCGATCCTTTAATCAGCAATCAGACGAGCTTCAATATTTGCGATCTCACGATTAGCGAACTCATCTGTGAAGAACCACTCCTGATAGACGCCTTCGATCTGACGCAAATACCAATCGACGGACGATTTCTGCAGATTTCTGGTCACATCCTTCGGTCGATCCTCGTCACGAATCAGTGGTCGAATCCGCTCGGCAAGCGGTTGCCAGGCAGGGTCGAAGACCACCACTGGCAGGTCTTCGGCAGGGAGGAGATGTCGCCACAGAAAGGCCTGCATCTTGTCTTCGGTCGGCACCGCCTGATGCCTGATTTCCTGGTCCCCGACTGTCGCACGTCCCACCACCGTCAGATTGACGGGCTGTTCCGTTTCTGTAAGGCTGGTTTTCAACGCCAGACTGACCACTTCGGTGTCGGCGGCCAAAGTCGCACCGCCTGATTCAAAACCCTCGGGCAGGTTTTCGAAGTTGAGTTGAATCGGGCCGGTGAATCCGTCACGGCGGATGGCATACACCGTCACGGCGGCGGAGTTCTTGCTGCGGATGACGATTCGAGACGGCAGCAGTCGCAATTCAAAATCCGGCTGTGGCGGGCTGATCCGCAATCGGTATGCGAACACGGCACCACCGTCCTGCCGTGTGTTGCCAGGATGCACGAAGTAAGTTCCATCACTGGGCAGCGTTGCCATGAGGTAAGAATCCGCGTGGTCCGTGTTCGCTCCCGACGCTGCGTCAAAATGATCGTCGTTCAGGGCGATCACGTTGCCGTTCGGGCCGGTCACTTTCAGAAACGAATCCAGCGGCGAACCAAGCCGACGAGCCTGGACTTCAGCGACGATTGTCTGTCCAGCTTTTCCCTCCACTTCGAAAACATCCCAGTCACCAGGCTGATCCGCTCGCCCATTGATGATCATGGGAAGACTGATCTTCTGCGCCTGCGCCGGTTCGTTATTCGGTTCGACATCCAGACATTCGGGCAGCGTACCCAGAACAAACGGCACGGTGTTGGAAACATAAGTTGCGTTGGAGGCGGTCAACGTCGTCGTTCCGGGCGGTGCGTCTGCGGGCGGAGGCGTCAGCGTTGCCTGTTCCAGATTCCAACCAGCCATCTCAATTTTGACCGGCTCGCCCACACGACCGCCGAGTGGAAAGATACTGGTGACAAACGGCAGTTCACCGATGGTGATTCGATACACGAAACTTTCCCGCCCGCGAAACAGGGCTTCGTTGATGGTCAGCACGTACTCACCATCCGCCGGAACTTCAAAATCCAGCACCGGGTCGGGATCGCTGCGGTAATCGTCGTTGTAGGCCACTTCTCTGCCAGCCGAATCCTGCAGCTTCAGCACCGCCTGAAACCAACCGGGCACACCGTCTGCCACATAAGGATTCAATTCACGAGCCTTGGCCGTGATGACCAGACGCTGTCCCTTGTTCGCTTGAAAGCGATACCGATTCATTTCTCCGGGCGCGATCTGACCGTTCGTGGTACACGGTATAGTCACCTTGACTTCCTCTTCCTGCGGCGGCCGTTTGCGCTGAGCCAACTCTTCCTTTCCCAGCACGGGCAACTGAGACGTCTTCATGGGCTGGCGAACGACTTCGGGAACCTGCCCCACATAGAACGACAGGGCGTTGGAGATTCCGCGTTTGGTGATCACGCGAATTTCTCGCCGTCCAGGCGTTGCGCCGGGATCGACAGTGACTTCGGCAAAGACCAGCTCTGTGTGAGCACGAACGGCGGCCGTACGTTCGTCTTCCGCAAACCTTGATTCAATCCGCTCGATCAGCTTTTGCTTCGCGATGTCCTGTTCGGTCGGCGGCGGATCGCTGGGTGGTGCGGCGGCCTTGCTCGGTTCCGTTCCTGGAGGCAGAATCGTCGCGGGAAGTTCCAGCATGGACATCCGGGAAATCATGGCATCGTCAATCGTCGATTCCTTCTTTTTGAGTTCGTTCAGTTGTTGTCTGAGCAGACCCATTTCCTGGTTGTTCATGACCCGGTAGTAATCAATCAGTCGCACAGAAACGCCGTCTCCGCTGACCACCACGTCCGAAGCATCAACCAGCGTCTGTCCGCCCAGCCGGATGGAAAAGGTCGTGCCCCGCTGACCACCGGCGGGATAGACGTAGCCAATGTACTGATTTTGCGCCTGAGCCGAAGAAGCCACCACCAGGACAAGTGCCAGACACAGGACAGGATGCGTTTTGAATCGATTCATCGAGTTATCTCTATTCTTATCTTAGGATTGATCGAGAAATAAGTAGGACAGGCTTCCAGCCTGTCTTCTGCAAACAGACAGGCTGGAAGCCTGTCCTACAATCTCAAAAGCAGCAGTTATTTGTCGAGCGATCCTTATTGGAAGTCTTTGACCGAAAAAAAACGTGCGGAGGTAAGCACACATCAGTAAGTTTCGGGGCATAACCATCGTTCTGAAAACATTATCCGGAGACTGACGTCTCACGGCTCGCCGGGTTCCCGGCGAGCGGGGGATGTCAATCCCCTGATTGTGACTCCTGCGATTATGCACTTTAACTTGTGCATGGGTGCTTACTTACATAATCTCTTCCAGCATTCCGGCGGAACTCTGCTTTTCATTTTCGATGTCCAACACACGGGCATCAATTCCCAGGGGATGAGGCAGTTGCGCGTTTGTATCGATCCCGGCCAGCAGATACATGCTGCCAAGTAAGTCGGCCGGATACACAGGTCGATCTTTGACGCTTTCCCCTTTTGCATCCGACGATCCGACCACATGACCGCCCGCGAATCCGCCGCCTGCGACCAGCACGCTGAATACGTTCCCGAAGTGGCCGCGACCTCCGTTCCACGGTGGTTCCCAGTCAACCTTAGGCGTCCGACCGAATTCTCCTGTACACCAGACAATGGTGCTGTCCAGCAAACCGCGGTCGGTTAAGTCCTCAAGCAACGTGCCGACGCCCTGGTCCAACATGGGACACTGCTGCTTCATCGTCGCAAAGTGGTTAGAATGAGTGTCCCAACCGCCGGGGAAACTGATCGTCACATAGGGCACACCTGCTTCGACCATCCGCCGTGCCGCCAAACATTCCTGGCCGAACGTGTTCCGCCCATAGCGATCTCGGAGCTCCGAGGGTTCGTTTTCCAGATTGAAGACTTCCCGGCCCTTGCCCAGAATCAACCCGTAGGCCTTTTCTCTGGCTTCTTCCGCCGCCGCCATGGTTGTTGCATCAGCAACGCCGTAGCCCAGAAGGTTGACTTTATCGACCAGTTCACGACGCGCTTTCTGCCTCGGGTCCGTGATCCCCTTGTTGACGATCCCCTGGACTTCAAAGCGAGCAGCATTCGGATCGCCGCCCGTGGCAAACGGTTTGTAGGCGGGGCCAAGAAAGCCTTCTTCCGAAAATCGCCCGGCCGCCTGAAGCATCACGATATACGGCGGAAGCAACCCCTTGTACTCATCCTTTCGGAAGTAGGCAAAGTTGGCACCGACGCTGGGATAGGCCAGTCGCCCGCCCGGCACGTGGCCGGTCTGCATCAGGTAAGCCGCTGTTTCATGGCCGTTGTTACCATGAGTCATGCTCCGAATCAACGAGTACTTGTCGGAGTGTTTGGCCAGATAGGGGAACAGTGAGTTGATTTGTGTTCCGGCGACTTTGGTAGAGATAACTTTGGTGAATTCTCCCTGGTAATCGTATCCCGCTTCCGGCTTGGGATCCCAGGAATCATTGTGCGACATACCGCCCCAAAGGAAGATCTGGATGATGGACTTCGCTTTGGTCTTTTTGGCAGCGGCCTTGGTTCTGGCGGCTGCATCCCGAGTCGTTTTCGTATCAGCAGCGATTTGTTCGGGCGTTTTTTCCGGTTCTTCCGCCATGACGCGGGAGTTCAAGGCACCAGCGGCGATCACACCCGCCGTCCCCACAGCCCCGCGATGTAGAGCCTCACGTCTGGAATGGCGCCGCTGATCGTTTGACTCGTAAGATTTGCTCATCGTGTCAGGTCTCCTTTTATGTGGTTTGTCGTTAAGATCCAAGGGCTCGTTGCTATGTGTCAGCCCAAGGCAACGCCCTGGGCTTCGTTTCACTGTTGTTGTTGCTGCGATATCTTCCTGTCACCCATCTTCCTGTCCGTTCCGTGGCGTTGGTTTTGGACAGGAAGATGGGTGACAGGAAGATGTTGAGAGATCGATGTTCTTTCTTCGTGCGATTCAGCAGAGTTTCAGCAGTGTCGATAAGCGGTCCAGGAATTGGGTAAACAAATATGAATGTCAATACGGAGTCTTTAACATTCGAAAACTTCACCCCTCCAGTTCTAGTCAATGTCGCATCAAAAACTCGGGACTGTTAATCAACGCCCAGGCGAGGTCGAGCCAGACGTCACGCCCTTTGGTCACTCCGGTGCTTGCATATTCCTCAGCCGCCTGAACGTCATCCGCAGTCGGAAACCGAGAGAGGATGGTCAGGTAGAGTTTCTCGGCAATTTCGTTCGGCTTGTCGTTCGAAGCGACAATGGCTCCGAGTGTCGGGCCGTTCTGCAGCTTGTCCTGCAACGTGGCAGAATTCAGCATGTGCAGCCACTGCGGCGACGCGAGCTCACTGACACGCTCGGTTTCCATCCCGGTCGACCGCGAGGATCGGCCGAACAGCGTGAGGAAGGAACTGGTCACGCTGCCATCCGCCAATGCGACCGCTGTCATTTGTTTTGGGATATACGTAAACGGTTCCGGAACCGCACTCGTGTAGAGATCGGAACTGCCCGTGATGTTGTTCAAAGCATCGATCAACACCTCGGCTTCGATGCGTCGCAACTGATAGCTGGCAAAGCTGGCTTCCGCTTCCGGGGTTTTGATTTTCGGAATTGATGAGAACTGGTAGGTCGTGGACGTGAAGATCTGGCGCTTCAGATGCTTCATGTCGTAACCGTTCGTGACCAGTTCCTGTTCAAGGTAGGTCAGCAGTTCAGGAAGACTGGCCGGGTTGTCGTCGCGAATGTCATCCGGTTCGTGAATAATTCCCCGGCCCATCGCCCACGCCCAGGTTCGGTTCGCAATCGCTTTGGCAAACCATGGATTCTCTGGCCGAATCAGCCAGTCAGCAAACACTTCACGCGGATCGAGGTTCGGCGAAATTGTGGTTTTGGTGCCGTCCGGAAAGACAACTTCCAGCGGCCCGTTTTCACTCAACGGACTGGCCAGCGTCTGAGCGATCTGGTTGGTTGCGGTGACCGATTTGGCCACGTTGTCGATTCCTGGAGCAATGCTGCCGGGTACTGCCGTGGAATTCAGCGGATCCCAGAAAACGATTTCCTCTTTCCACTCACTGGTGGGCTTGAAGCCGACCTGTGAAAAGAAAGCGGCCATGTTGGTACGACGGTCTTCCGGCCAGGAATCGACTCGGGTGCTCATCAGCGACAATCCGACCGAGGCAGCGATGTCCGCCGGTGTCTTGTCCTGAATCGCTCGGAAGAAATTGACCGAGCCCACGCGATAGTTACTGCCGCTGGACGTGAGCAACTCACGAGCGAACTGATCGTACGGCTTGTTGCGGGCGATCGAATCCCACACCCAGCGATGATAGGCCTGAGCCGCGTTGGGCCAAACTTTGACGGGGAATTCGGCTTTGACACGCAGGACGTCACACCACTTCATCGCCCAGTAATGAATGTGCGATGTCTGATCCAGCAGACGATCAATCAGGGCGATGCGTTTGTTCTGGTCGGCATCCAGAATGAACGTCCGGGCTTCGTCAGCGGACGGCAGGGTGCCGGTCAGATCCAGGTAAGCACGGCGGATAAACACAGCGTCCGAACACAGCGTCGGCTGAATTCCCAACGTCTGCAACTTCGCAAACACGATCTCGTCGATCCGTCCGGCGGGCTTCGGCGGTTCCGGGCTTTCCATGACCGTCGCCACCTTTCGACTGGCCACCAGTCGGTACAACACGATTCTGGCCTGATCAGCCTGGCCGCGCGTATCGAAGGCGGCCTGCACAGCCTCAGCATGCGCGGCGCGAGTGCGATCGGCTTCGGCCTTCAACGGCACGTTTGCCGCTTCCGCCGTGACGGCCACCTCTTCATCCCCCACGTGTGAAGTTTTGGCGGCTTCGATCTGTGTCTTGAGTGTCACCAGTTCTTCTTCGGTCGCTGTCTTCCGAGCTTCGGCCCGAGTCAGTGTCTGGGCCGCAGCATTGGCCTGATTTCTGGCCTGATCCAGCGTCGCCTGTACAGGATCCAAAGCCGCTTTGGCGTCGTTGGCGGCTTTGCGTTTAACCGCGGCATCGGCTGCGGCTGTACTGTGGGCGACGTCAACCGGAATCAGATCTTTGGCCGCTTCCTGAGCCGCCTGGTGCGCGGCAGTTGTCACGGCGACCTGTTGTTGTGAGGCGATCAGAGCGTCATCGACCACCTTCTTTTGCGCCGTCACGACGGTCACGTTCTGTGCGGCAGCGGCGGCCTGAGCGGCGGATTGCTGCTCAGCCTGCTGTGCATTTGCGAGAGTCGCTTTAGCGGCATCGGCCGCTGTTCGCAGAGCGGTGGCCTCGGCCGTTGCCTGTTGTTTTTCGGCGTCCGATTTGGCCGCATCTTCGCCAATTTGCGTGGCGGTGACGGTGGCGGCCTGAGCTGATTTTTCAGCCGCTTCCGACGCCGCTGTTGCGTCCACCACCTGCTTTTTCGTGTTTGCCAGAGCTTCGTCTGCCGCTGTTGTCTGTGTCGCTGCCGCAACCAACGCCTGTGCCGCAGCAGTGGCTGGAGCCTGCGCTGCCTGTTCGGCTGCCTGTGCTTGAGCAAGGGCCGCAGCGCTGTCGGCAGCGGCTTTGCGCCGAGCGGTCGCTTGTGCGGCCGCCTGTTCCTTTTCCTGAGCGACCTTCGCAAACTCCTGAGCCACCTGTTCGGCGGCTTCCGCAGCAGCAGCGACAGTGGCCACTTTTGCATTCATGCTGGTCACGATGTCGTCTGCCGTCTTCTTTTGCGCGGTCATTTGAGCCTGCTTTTGCACAGCGGCGTCTGCCGTGGGAGAATCTTTCTGAGCAGTCACTGCGGCCTCAGCTTCGGTCAGTTTTTGAACCATGCCGTTGGCTCGAGTCTGCGCCTGCTGTGCAATCTGCTGAACCTGAGTGAGACCGGCCTTTGCTGCGTCGGCCGCTCGGCGTTTGGCGGTCGCCTGGGCCGTCGCGTTCTTTGCTTCTGCCGCGAGTTGATTGGCAGCATCGAAGGCCGTCTTGGCAACAGCCTCTGCCTCACGAGCTGCTTTCTCGGCGGCATCATAAGTCGTTTGCAGCGGAAGAGCGGCGTCTTTGGCCGCAGCCAAGGCTGCGTCCAGTGGAGGCTTCGCTTTGGTCGCTTCGTCCAGAGCTGTGACGGCGGCAGGCACCGCAGCTTCGGCCTTCTGCAACTCGTTGACGCCCGGTTCGCCCGCAAGATCTTTCGCCCGCGTGGCCTGCTGACGTTTGGCGTTCGCCACCTTTTTGGCTTCGGCATAAGCGACGTCCGCCTTTTTTGATTCCTCTTGCAGAGGGCCGATCGCAGCTTCGGCCTGCGTGGCCGCCGCCTTAGCCGCTTCGTGAGCCACCCGCGCGTCCACTTCGGCCTGCGGCACTACCTCGGCCGGGGTTCCCTGGGCATTGGGCGGCGCGGGATTTTCGTCGCCACAAACTACGGCGACACTCGCCATCACACAGACGACCGCAAATCTCGGAAGTAACCTGGTTCTCATCTCAAATCACCTCAAATTGGCTAACACAGCAAATCCAAATCCAAGCTCTATTTCGCTGTCTCTAATTCGACTGTCTGACCCATTTCCTTCCACGCGGCACCGGGCTCTCCCGTCGTCGGAGCGACGGGTGTACTGTACGCCCGTCGCTCCGCCGACGGGATTTTCACCAGTGGCGGAACAGAATCAGGCCTCGCCCAATTCGTGAACCTATTCGCGGAGAGGTTCTAAATTTGTTTTTCCTCGCACAAGATCGTGCGAGCGACGTCTCTTCGTTTCAAATCGAGTTGTTCGCGAATTGCCCCGTGGTTATCACTTGAAACATCTTGATAAGTCATATACCCTAATGTCAAGTGGGGTTGTTTGGTATTCTCGAAACGTAGGCATCAGGGCGGAGATATTCAGATGGGTTCATCGTCTTCTCAAGTGGATTATGACGTCGTTGTCATCGGTGGCGGGCCTGCCGGGGCCACGGCGGCAACATTCCTGCAGCGTCGCGGACATCGCTGCGTTGTGCTCGAAAATTCAAAGTTTCCACGGTATCACATTGGCGAATCGTTGATACCTCATACGTACGGCACGCTCGATCGTTTAGGGCTACTGCCGAAGCTGCGGAAGTCGCATTTTCCGGTGAAACACAGTGTGCGGTTTGTGTCCCCGTCGGGAGAGGAGACTGACCCGTTCTATTTTTCGGAAACCATCGCTGGCGATGCGGCGCGCACGTGGCAGGTGGAACGATCAGAGTTTGATGTGATCTGCCTGGACCATGCTCGTGAGAATGGCGTCGAGGTTCGGATGCAGACTTATTCGCAGTCGGTGATCTTCAACGATGCCGGGCAGGCGATTGGAGTTGTGGCGAAGTCTCAGGGTGAAGAGCCCCAGGAGATTCGTTGCCGAGTCGTGATCGATGCCTCCGGTCGTTCAACCGCAATCGGGTCTCAGTTGAATCTCAAGACCGATGTGGCGGGACTGGACAAGGCGGCGATCTGGAGTTACTTCCGAGGTGCCAAACGCCGTCCTGGAATCGACGCCGGTGAGACGACGGTCTTTATGATTCCGGATCGAGGCTGGTTCTGGTACATCCCGTTGCCGAATGACCGAGTCAGTGTCGGAGTGGTCGCGTCTCCCGATTATCTGTTCACCACTGACGCAGACTTCGAAACCGCGTATTTGCGCGAAGTCGAACGCTGTGGGCCGCTACAGGAGATGCTGGTGTCGGCCGAACGTGAAGATCGTGTGCATGGACTGCGACGGATGGCGTATCGCAATCGTCAAACAGCGGGCGATGGCTGGGTGATGGTGGGCGATGCGGCCGCGTTTCTGGATCCGATCTATTCCTCGGGTCTGTTTCTCGCACTGGCGTCCGCAGAACTCGCCGCCGACTGTATTCACGAAGGGCTGACGTCGAATGATCTCTCGGCCCAGAAACTGGGCGGATTCACCGGGACGTTGTGGAATGGTATCGAAGTCATTCGTCGCTTAATCCATGCGTTCTACGATCCCGCGTTCAGCTTCCATGAGTTCGCCCAAAGGTATCCGGAGCAACGATCGGCGCTGATCGATTGCCTTGTGGGCGATGTCGTAGCCAAGGACATGAGCGGATTCCTGACAGCCCTGGCGAAGATGACTCCGGTTCCCGGACCTGTTTAGTTGGACAGCGCCGGTTTTGGCAGAAACCGTGCATTTTTGCAGCCCGAAGCGTGAGTGATGTCATCACTGTCATCGATCAGGAGCAGGAATTTACCATTCCGCTGCTGATTCAGGCCATCGTCGGAACCCGGCGACGTCAACTTCAGGCGGTGTGGATTGATGTCCTTGTTCCGAGGCTCCTGGCTCGGAACACACTGCTCCCGAGGCTCCTGCCTCGCGGGCTTGTCGCTGGAGGCAGGAGCCTCCAGTGCAGTGCTTTCCAGGGCTGGAGCCCTGGAACGAGAATTGACAGCCTCATTCCAAGCCGCGTGGAGTATAACGCTGCGGTGGGCGCTGCTCCTTTTCTGTTGTCAGGCAGTCCGGTTCCGGGCTCGCGTAAGGACTGTACGTCGTGTCTGACATTTTCGACCCGCCAACTCTGACTGCGTTCGATGCATTGAGGCGACTGTCACAAACCGGAGCCCGCTACGGTCCCTCTGCAACATCCCTCATTTTTCGCAGCCCAAGTGTCGCGACTTCCAGAGGATCTTTCGCGTACAGGTCTTCGCGAAACAGTTCCAGGGACAGGTAGCGATCGTAACCAATGGCCGTCAGCTGGTCACAATAGAACTTCAGATCCACCACACCGTCGCCTGGCAGCACACGGTCCGAGTCCTGCTGCGTGTTTGCCGGAGGATCAGCGGGCGCATCATTGAAGTGTGAAATCGCAATTTGGTCAGCTTGAAGCTTCGCAATGGACGCTGCTGAACCGCCGCCGCGCCAGCAGTGAAAGGGATCCACGACGACTGTTGCGTCCGGGCGACCGGATCGCTGAATGATGTCGATGGCATCATCAATCGTGTTGATATCCTCGACGAACCCGAGATATTCGAACGCCGGCTTCACACCATACGATTTTCCAAGTTCCAGCAGTTCGGCATAGTGCTTGGCACCAAGATCTCGATCGGCCTTGCCCTGCGGCGGACCGGCGATGGAGAACTCCGCGCCAACGGCGGCGGCCTGTTCGAGCCTTCGCCTGACTTCGGTCAGCGCGGTTTCGTGCTCCGGCCCGACGGGCTGAAACCAGCCGGCAAGGTAGATCGTGGTAGGGACTTTCAGACCGCTGTCGTCGATTGCCTGGCGGATCTCCTTCAACGTTCCTCCATTCTTCAGATGCGCATCCATGTGGTCGTGCCACAATTCGATCGCCGCATAACCAGCCTTTGCCGCGACTTCAATCTGCTTTAAAAGAGGTGTGGTGGCAATCGTGCTGGCGTTCAGACAATATCGAAACCGTGACATAGGAACCTTCTTGAAAATATAAGCACCCGTCGGTAAGTGCCCATGCGTAAGGCCTGGGGCATAACTTGGCGAGCGGTGGGTGTCAGCCCACCGAGTTGGACGCAATTGACTCGGAGGGCTTACGCCGCTCCGCTCGCCGGGTTTCCGGCGAGCGGGGGACGTCAGTCCCCTGATTGCGATTTCTGCGGTTATGACACTTAATTTATGGATGGGTGCTTAAACGGCAGAACTACTCAAC
>Ga0138256_10005408_pt1 | contig 13507 bp, 9 predicted proteins | sample KNB2016incub_MG_FD_105486 | JGI IMG/M metagenome (GOLD analysis project Ga0138256, IMG submission 105486) | Active sludge microbial communities from wastewater in Klosterneuburg, Austria - KNB2014incub_MG | ecosystem: Engineered > WWTP > Activated sludge > Unclassified | place: Austria...
ACGATCACGTTCATCTCAGACCCCGATGGCGTGAGCAATCTCTATCAGATTGCCATTGACGGCGGCCCGGTATCGCGCCTCACGGCGTTTGCCACCGGCGTCGCGGGCATCACGTCGACGAGTCCGGCGTTGTCCTCGGCACCGCAGACGGGCCGATGGGTGTTCAGCGTGTTTGAGCGCGACGGTCATGCCGTGTATGTACTCGACGAGAAGGACGCGGTGGCCATGGTGCCGCCCGAGGCGTCTCGGCAGGCGGCGCGCATTACCCCCGACGTCCCGTCGCTCGCGTTGATGAGCCGCGCCACCGGTGACGTCGCACGGTTGCTGGGCGACCCCGTGCCGGGCCTTCCGCCTCAGGGGCCGGTGGGCGAGAGCACGGTGTACGATCGCAAGCTCACACTCGACGTGGTCAGTCAGCCCACGGTGTATGCCGGCGTCAACTCGTTCGGAGGATTTGGCGGAGGTTCGATCGCCGCGCTGTTCAGCGACATGCTGGGCGATCGCGTGCTTGCTGTGGACGCGGCCGTGGACAGCAACGTGGACGACCTGGGCGCCGGGCTCACCTACATCAATCGGCGCCACCGATGGAACTGGGCTGCGTCATTGCGCGCCGAGCCGTATCGATCCGGATACCTCGAATTCGTGGACAGTGAGGACGGCACCACCACCACAGTCCGGGAAGTGATCAACCGGCAGATCTACCGAGGCGGCTCACTCATTGCCGCGTTTCCGTTCAGTCGATCGACGCGGTTCGAGATTGCCGGCAGCGCCAATACGGTGGCCTTCAAGCGGCAGGTGCGCGAACGGGTATACGACATCGAGGGCCAGACGGAAATCAGCCGATCAGACTCCAACGAACGGCTGGCCGATTCGCTGCATCTGGGTGAAGTGCGTGCGGCCATCGTGCATGACACGTCGTTCTTTGGCGCCACAAGCCCGATCCTCGGCGCCCGCTCACGTTTCGAGGTCCGGAACACGCGTGGCTCACTTCACTTCACCACGGCGGTGGCGGATTGGCGGCGCTATTCGATGCCGGTGCGACCGGTGACGTTCGCGGTGCGCGGCCTCCACATCGGGCGGTACGGCCGCGACGGCGAAAACGTGCAACTCGCCAAGTACTACGCCGGCCACCAGTCGTTTGTGCACGGGTATGGCTTCGGGGCGTTTGAGCCGGGCGAGTGCGGCGCGTTTGAGCGCACCACCTGTGCCGTGTTCGATCGCCTCGCCGGCAGTCGCGTGCTGATCCTGAATGCGGAAGTGCGCGCGCCTCTGCTGGGTTTGTTCCGTGGGGAGATGGACTACGGGTCGTACGTGCCGCTGGAAATCGCCGCGTTCTTTGATGCTGGAGTCGCGTGGTCGGCAGGCTCCAAGCCGACACTCTTTGGCGGTGACCGCGATCTTGTGCGCAGCTACGGCGCCGCCCTGCGCGCCAACATCTTCGGCTTCCTCACGCTCGAACTCGCCGCCTCACGCGCCATCGATCGCGTCGGCCGTCCCCTCAAGTGGCAACTGGGGATCGTTCAGGGATTTTAGGTACCCAAAACGACCTCTGAGGTCGTTTCGATGAGCGATGCTGGCGAAACGACCTCAGAGGTCGTTTTGGCGTCTCCTAGTTCACGACCTTGCGAATGGCCACGTCCACCCTTGCGTCGTTGAAGCACGCGCCGCCGGCGAGATCCGTCAACGTGTCGGGCACCAGCGCATTTGACGACGCGCCGTTTTCAGTGCTGCGCGCCCACAGGCCCTTGGGCAGTGACACGACGCCGGGGCGCACTTCGGGCGTGATCGTAACTTCGCACCAGACTTCGCCGAGTGTGTTGAACACGCGCACCGGGTCGGCATCTTCGATCCCGCGCGGTCTCGCGTCGTCGGGGTGCATCTTCAGCCGAGCAATGCCGGGACGGAATTCTCCGAGCGTGGACGACACCGTGTGTGCGCTTGCCGGCGAGATCAGTGCGAGCGGGTAGGCGTCGGTGGCCGGGTCCGGCTGGAATGCATAGAGGCCCGCAGTGGTGGGCAGGTCCTCGGGAAACAGATGCACCTTCTGATCGGGCGTCTTCGGGTGGACGTCCGCAAACTGAATCGGTGCGCCATTGGCGGGGCCACGGGCCACACCGCCGTCGCCAATGATGGCGGCGATCTCTCGGGGCAACTGCGCCGTCACCTCAAGCAAGGCTTCGGTCTGGCCGAGCGGGTCTTCCTCAGCCTCGTGCTGTCCCAGTCGCACGGCGAGTTCACGGAACACTTCGTGATTCGGACGCGCTTCGCCAACGGGCTCGATCACCGGCTGGACGATCTGGAAGTGATACGCGCCGTACCCCCTGGCCAGGTCGTAGTGCTCCAGAAAGGTGGTGGCCGGCAACACGACATCGGCGTATTTGGCGGAGTCCGTCATCGTCTGTTCAAAGACTACGGTGAAGAGATCTTCGCGCTCGAGACCGCGCTTCACCCGGTTCTGGTCGGGCATCGTCGCCAGCGGATTGCAGTTGTAGACGAACAGCACCTTCACGGGAGGGTCGTTGTATTCGGTCAACGCCCGGCCAAGCTGATTCATGTTGACCACGCGAGTCTCCGGCGCCGGCGACTTGATCCAGCTCTCGGCGGCCTGGCCGTACGCGGCCGAGTTGCTCATCGTGTAACCGCCACCGCGCACGCCGAACTTTCCAGCGACGGCCGGCAACGCAAGAATCGCCATCGTGGCGGCGCCGCCGTTGCGGTTGCGCTCCTGGCCCCATCCGCAACGAATCACCGCCGGTGATGTGTTGGCGTACCAGTCGCCGAGGAGGCGCAGTTGGGTTTCGTCGATCCCGGCGACAGCGGCCGCCCGTGCATAGGTCCATGACGCCGCGGCCGCCCGCAGGCTGTCGGCGCCCGTCGTGTGCGCATCGAGGAACGTGCGGTCCGCGCGTCCCGACTCGAACAAGTCGCGAATGAGTGACAAGGCCACGCCGAGATCGGTGCCCGGCTTCACTGGAAGGTGGATGTCTGCGGTGCGTGCCAGCGGCGTGCGTCGAGGGTCGATGACGACCAGGCGCGCGCCATTCTTCTGCGCCTGTTTGATGTGGCTCATCAGGTGGATGCCCGAGGCCGGTGGGTTTGCGCCCCATACGACGATGAGTTTGGCGTGGGCGTAGTCTTCGTAGGAGACGCCGGCCATCTTGCCGTACATCGCGGTGGCGGCCGCGCTTGTCGGCGCGGCGCAGACGGTGCGCGCCAGCCGCGACGCGCCAAACTGGCGAAACAGCCGGGCGTCTTCCAGGTCGTTTGTCAGAAAGCCATTCGACCCGCCGTAGTAAAACGGCAGCACAGACTCGGCGCCGAACTCTGTACGCGCCTGCTGCATGCGTTCGGCCACCAGGTCCAGTGCCTCGGCCCACGGCACCACGGTGAAGTCGCCACGGCCCTTGGGCCCGCGTCGCACGGCGGGATAAAGCACGCGCTCAGATGAATAGACCCGCTGGTCGAACTTGCGCACCTTGCCGCAGATGAAACCGTCGGTGGACGGCGCTGCGTGGCTGCCGTCAATCTTCTGGATGCGGCCGCCTTCCACGGTCACCGCCAGGCTGCAGCAGTCGGGACAATCAAGCGGGCAGGCGGTATGCACAGTGGAGCGCCCCCAGGAGGCGGGCGGTCTGACGTCGGTGTCGGCCATGGAAGATGAGTGTACGATGAGCCATGGCCAGCTTCCAACGGCGCCTCATGGGCGCTGTGCGTCTTTCAGCCGACACCTACGAAGACGTGGAGCACGACGCGACAGCCACGCCACAAGCCGCCCTCGTGGTGGTGGTGGCCAGCATGACGACCAGCGTGGCGTGGTACTTCGGGATCGGCAGCAGCTGGTTGATTGTGCAAGGCGCGCTGCAGGCGCTTGCAGGCTGGCTGGCCGGTTCGGCGGTGTTGTGGTTTATCGGCACCCGGATCCTGCCGGGCAAGGACACCGAAGCCACGCTTGGGCAGTTGCTGCGGACGGTCGGATTCGCGCAGGCCCCGGGCGTGTTTGGCTTGCTGGTCATCGTTCCGGTGGTTGGGCTCTTCGTCCCATTTCTCGTCGGATGCTGGGTGATCGCCGCCACGTTTGTCGCGGTGCGCCAGGCGCTCGACTACGACGATACGTTCAGGGCCATCCTGGTCTGCCTGCTCGGTTGGCTGGTGGCTGTGGCCGTGGTGTATCTGACCGGAATCGGCGCCACCCAGGTGCACTGATCGGTGATGGCAGAGAAGTCGCGGCGGCGGGTTGTCATCATCGGCGGCGGTTTCGGTGGGCTGAACGCGGCCCGAGCGCTCTCGAGCGCCGACGTGAACGTCGTGGTCCTCGACCGGAAGAATCACCACGTCTTTCAACCGTTGCTGTATCAGGTAGCTGCGGCCGCGTTGTCGCCGGGCGACATCGCGTCGCCCATCCGATGGATTCTGAGGCGCCAGCGGAATGCGCAGGTGTGGCTCGCCGACGTGACGCGCATCGATGTGGAGCGCCGCGTGGTGCATCTGGCTGACGGCCCTCACGAAGTGGCGTACGACGCCCTCATTGTGGCGGCCGGCGTCACACATTCATATTTTGGTCACGACAACTGGCAGCCTCACGCGCCCGGACTCAAGACACTGGAAGACGCATTGGCCATTCGCGCGCGCGTGCTGACGGCGTTTGAGCTGGCGGAGCGGGAGCCCAATGCGGCGGCGCAGCGGCGACTGCTCACGTTTGTGGTGGTGGGTGGCGGGCCGACGGGTGTCGAACTGGCCGGCTCGCTGGCAGAAATCTCCCGGCACGCGCTCGTGAACGACTTTCGTTCGATCGATCCAGAGGCGGCGCGCATCATCCTGGTGGAAGGCGGCCCCGAGGTCCTGCAGACCTATCCCGCGCCGCTTCCGACGTTCGCCCGGCGCGCGCTTGAGAAGCTGGGCGTTGCGGTGTGGACCGGCAGCGCCGTGACTCGCATCGATGCCGGGCACGTGCATGTGGGCAGCGAGGTGATCGAAGCCGGCACGATTCTGTGGGCCGCCGGCGTGATGGCGTCGTCTCTCGGTGCGTCACTGGGTGTGCCGCTTGATCGCGCCGGGCGAGTGATTGTGAATCAGGACCTCACGGTCCCTGGTCATCCCGAAGTCTCTGTCATTGGCGACCTGGCCACATTCCGGACCGAAGACGGCCAGACGCTGCCGGGGGTGGCGCAGGTGGCGATGCAGCAAGGTGTGCATGCGGCCAGGAACGCCGTCGCGATCTTCGACGGGCACCCGCGAACACCGTTCCGCTACCGGTTCTACGGAAACATGGCCACGATCGGCCGGCACTCGGCCATCGGTGATCTGGGGTGGATCAAGCTCAAGGGGTATCCCGCCTGGCTTGCCTGGCTGTTCATCCACCTCATGCAACTCATCGGGTTCCGCAACCGGTTCTCAGTGCTGCTGCAGTGGGCGGTGTCGTACCTGACCTACCAACGTGCGGTGCGGCTAATCACCGATCCGCCGAAAGAAACGCCATGAGCCGCGTGCGCGTGCGCGGCTGGTGGTTGGTTTCGCTGCTCGCGCTGGCGATGATGGCCATGCCGTGGCCCTCTGGGCTGATTGAGGCTGTGTACTCGCGCCGCCTCTACCCACTCTTGCAGCGCATGGTGACCGGCGCCAGTAATCAGGTGGGCTGGGCGATCATCGATGTGCTGCTCGTGGCGGCGGTCGTCTACGTGTTGTGGCTCCTAGTGGGAGCCTTCACACGATCTCGTGAGCGCGGCATCGTGTCTGGATTGTGGGAGCTGACACGTCGCCTGTTGCGGACCAGCGCGCTGCTCGGTTTGGTGTTCCTGGCGGTGTGGGGCCTCAATTACCGGCGCGTGCCGCTTGAAACCACTCTGCGCGGCGGCACGAGTGTGGCGGTCTCGGCCACCGACATTCGCGCGCTGGCTGATGCGGCCGTGATCGGATCCCGCGTGACACGCCCGCCTGATGAGGGCGGGGGAGATCGGTCGTACGCCTCGGTGGCCGCGCGTCTGGCCGGTCCGTTCCAGCAGGCACTGCAACGTCTCGGCATGCCGGCGACGGCGACCGGCCGGCCGAAGTCATCCGTTGTGCTCACGCCGTTCTTCACGGCAGCCGGCGTGACGGGCATGGTGAATCCACTCGTGCTCGAATCGATTGTGCACCCTGACTTGTTGCCGTTTGAGCGGCCGATGGTGCTGGCCCACGAATGGGCGCACCTGGCGGGGTTTGCGGACGAGGCGGATGCCTCAGCCGTGGGGTGGCTCGCCTGCACACTCGGCGACCCTGACCTCGCCTACAGCGCTCATTTCTTCGTCGTGATCGAGACGGCCGGCGCGATGCCTCGGCCGGTCTGGCGCGATGTTCGCGCGCAACTCGACCCGGGCGTCATTCGTGATCTGGATGCGCTGACCGCACGGCTCACCAAACAGCAGCCCGTGGTTCGCGACACGGCGTTCAAGGTCTACGATGGATATCTACGCTCAAATCGTGTGGCCGACGGTGTGCAGAGTTACTCGCGCGTGCTCCGCGTGCTGACGGCGATGCGGTGAGGCAAAACGACCTCAGAGGTCGTTTTGGCACTAACGAATCTTCAAATCGAGCTTCGCGGCCAGCTCCCGCAGCCACGTCACCAGTCGCTGCTGATTCTCGGGGCCCGTCAACATCAACTGCTTTTGCACAGGCCTCAGGGATCGTAGCGCGGCATCGGTGTGCTCGAAATAACCGGGCCGGCGCCACAACAGGGGCGGGTCTGTGGCGACAGGTGTGGCCACGACCACTTCGATCGCGCGCGTGATCGCCTCGTCGAAATTGCCTCCGGGGTGGCCCAGGTCGGCATAGGCCGCATCAAACAGATCCTTCACGTTCACGTAGAGTTGCGCGGCATCAGACGGGCTCACGGAGACGAGCGCGTTTGTCGGGCCGCTCCAGCGCGGATAGCTGGCGCTGTCGAGCCGGCCCTGTGGGTCGCCCACGATGGTGAGGCGGGTGGTGGGGCGGAGCACGGCGAGCGGCACTACAGGCGTTTTGCCGTCGCCAATCTGCACCACGGCGAGCACTGCGGCGCGAATCAAGCCGTCGGTGGCCAGCAGCCGCGCCAGCATCGGATGTTTGGAGAGTGTGGCCACCGCCTCGCGAAAGATGGCATCCGATCCGTCGAGCGCCGGTAACTCCCAGGGCTGTCGCTGCGGACGGTTCGACTTCACGGCCCCTTCCGTGGCTTCAGTGGGTGGGGGCGGCACCTGCTCGGGCTGCGACCGCGTCATCCACCAGAAGCCCAGCCCACCGCCCGCGACGAGCGCGAGCGCCGCGACGCCGATCCATCGCGTGGGGGACCCGCCACCGGGCGGCACACGCGGCGGCACGGGCGGCTCCCAGGAGGGAGTGCGGGACAGTGGCAGGTCTTCGAAAGCCATGTCTCCCTATACTACGCCCGGCTCTCCTCCGTTGACGCCGGGCGGGCGACGGCAAACGCTCACTCCACTCGCGCCCAGGCCCAGTCCCAGCCCTCGAGGCCTTTGTCGTTGATGGCTTTGACGGCGATGCGCGTGCCTGTGGGCAGCGCCGGAAGAGTCGCGCGGGGTTCGGTCACGGTCACTCTGGTGCGCAGCGGGTCGCTCTCGGGCCCATACGCCACGATGTAACGCCGGACGCCCGTTTCGGGTGACGCGGTCCAGGTGAGTGACACGCCGCTCGCGGTCTTTGCGACCGCCAAACCCTTGAGTCGCGACGGGCTCGACGCCAAATACATCAGCGTGGCGGCCGTGACCTTCGCCGTCTCGGTGACCTGCGCCTGGTTAATTGTGTCCAGGTAATCCGTCGCCTGGTGGTAGTTGGGATTTGCGAGGATGGGGTATGACCCGATGCCTCCGACGATGTCGCCCCAGGCGTCGTAGAACGCCTGCGCGTCGGTGCCCCGGTAGTACTTCGTGTCGAACAACACGATGTCGGTGAACTGGATCGCCGCGCCGTGCTGGATGTCGCGAATGCCGGGGTTGGAGTAGCGAATGGTGTTGTTGAGCTGCGGTCCCTCGCCGGCCCAGCCGATCATGTCGTTGTTGAGCGCGCCCACCACGTTCCACTTGGCTTCCGCCGAGCGCCGCACAAACTCGCGGCTGCCGAGCAGGCCGGCTTCTTCACCGGTGAACGAGGCAAACACAATCGTCGCCGGCATCGGCGTGCGCGCGAGCATCCGCGCGGCTTCGAGCAGGGCTGTAGTTCCCGACGTGTCATCGTCGGCGCCTGGACCGATGGCGACCGAGTCGAAGTGGCTGCTGACCACATAGATCAGGTCTGGATCCACCGTGCCGCGCAGCGTCGCGAGGACGTTGGCGGTTTTGCCGCCGAGCGCGTTGGCCTGAGTGAAACTCTGCTGCTCGGGTGTGTAGCCGAACGACGCATACGCGCGCATCAGGTAGTCGATGGCCTTCGCGTTGCCAGGCTGCGAGATGTGTTTCGAGTCGAAGTCGTAGAGCGCCTTGGCGTGTTCGAAGACACGCGTCACTGAGCCTGCGCTCGTGACCGTGCGAACCGCGGCGGCGATTGGCGCGAAGGCCTTTGTGGTGCGGTCACGCAGTTCGGTCTCGTGTGCGAGGTTGGCCGTGAGTCGGGCGATGACTTCGTTGACGTTGATCGTGCGCGACAAGTCGCTCACGTAGATGCCGCGCTCCGGTGACACGGTGTCGCCATCACGATCGGCCACGATCAACACACGCGAACCATCGGCGGAAGGCAGCCATGAGTATTCGGGCACCACGGTGCGAATGGTGTTGTTGTGGAAGAGGCGGCGCCGTGTGCCGGTGGTCAGGTCATAGACCTGCGACCGGCGGTGGCGCGGTTCACCCATCATGCCAATGAGTGTGGTGTTTGTAAGGAAACGCGGCAGGATGTCGTGCTGGATGTCGCGCGTCACACGGGTGTGCGTGGTCCCTTCCGAAATGTAGAGTTCCCAGTCGGTGAACTGCATCAACTGATACGCCACACGGCGGCCGTCGGGCGAAAGTGACGGCGCCTCCAGCCGTTCGCGTCCCGTGCGGACCACGGTGACGTTGTCGGACAGGGTGGGCGACGTGTTGAGCGTGTAGGCATCGGCGGTGCGGTTAATCCAGGCGATGGTGCTGCCATCAGCAGACAACGTCGGCGCCGTCCCAGTGATGATGCGGGTGCTCTTCGTGGCGAGGTCCAGCACCGCGAACGACGCAGAAGCGCCGCCGGGGCCTCCGGCGCGGCCCGCACCACCGGCACGGCCCGCACCGCCGGCGCGACCCGCGCCCTGGCCGTCCTGCCCTGCCGGCGCGGCAGGGGCTGGGGCGGTTGGCGGTCTGCGGAACGGCGCGGCACCGCCCGTGTTGTAGAGGAGTGCGGCTCCCTTGGGATCAACAGCGAGCAGCGTCTTGAATCCCGCGTCCTCGGTCAGGCGCTGTGGCGCGGCGGCGTCGCTCACCAGATAGATGTCGGACCGGGACAGGTCGGCAACGTCCGCGCCGATGAAGAAGATCGAGCGGTTGTCTGCCGCAAACGCGGGAGAGGCCTTGGCAAGTCCCGCCGTGGCGATGACGCGCTCGGTGCCAGAGGCGAGCTCTCGAACCACGAGGTCGCCACTGGTCGCCAGCAACCATGCCGCCTGCAGCGTGGCCGCCTGTCGTTCAGGCGTATTGGGGCCGGGCGCGGCCAGCACCTGCTGGGCGGCCGTCCATTCGGCGTTCTGCGGCGGGCGAATCCACACCACATGTGTGCCGGCGGGGTTGACCGCCACGCCGACGCCTTGGAGCTCAGCCGCCGGGGCGGGTGCGGCGGCGCCATCGGGCACGCGCACGATTCGGGTGATGGGGGCGGTGGCGGGCCCCGTTTCAAAGATGGCGAGGCGCCCGTCGGCTGACAGGCGGGGCACCCGGCCGTCATTCGCGATGGTGACCGACGGGTAGTACTCACCGGTCAGGAGTGCCACCCGTTCCAGGTATTCGGCGGCGGCCGGTGAACGCATGATCGCCAACAGGTGGGGCAGCGCCAGGTGGTAGTCGCCGGCTTCCCAGTCGTTGACGGCCTGCCGCCAGCGGTCCGCCGGTGCGGTTGGACCAGACTGCGCGCGCGTCGCGACGAAGGTGGAAATGACAAGAAGGCCGGTGACGAGCGACGCGGCCAGAAATCGAGAGGGAATGCGAGACAGGTTCGCCATCCGCACATAATAGGCCGACACCCCACCGAAGTGCGACAATAGAGGCTATGACTCCGACTGTCCTCGAAGCGATCAACAAACAGATTTCAAACGAATTTTCTGCGTCGTTTTCTTACCTGGCCATGGCGGCCTGGTGTGAGCACCATCAGTTCACCGGCGCCGGACACTGGCTGCGGGTGCAGAGCCAGGAAGAGCATACCCACGCGATGAAGCTCTTCAACTTTGTTTTGGCGCGCAACTATCAGGCAAGCGTCACCGGAATCGAATCGCCCCGCGGCGAGTTCGGGTCCTTGCTCGACGTCTTTGAATCGGCCCAGAAGCAGGAACAGGCCGTGAGCCGCCAGATCGACGGGCTCTACGAGCTGGCGTTTACCGAGAAGGTCTTTGCCGCGATGGCCGAACTGCAGTGGTTTGTGACTGAGCAGGTCGAAGAGGAAAAAACCATCCGCGAAATTGTCGCCAAGCTGCGCATGGTGAAGGACGACCCTTCGTCGCTTCTCGATCTCGACCGGGAACTGGGCGCCCGCGCCGCCGAACCGACGCCGGCCGCATAGGACCCAGGACTCTGGACCCTGGACTCTGGACTCTAGCCGCGGAACGCGGCCAGCGCAGCTTCGATCGACGGGAACATTTCGAAGATGCCTTCGAGGCCGGCTACGGTCAGCAGGTCCGTGATGCGGGCCGTGGCGCCGGCCAGCACCAGACGCCCGCCCTGCCGTGACACCGTGACGTGGGCGGCGATGAGTTCGCCGAGCCGTGTGCTGTCGATGTACGGGACCTTTGACAGATCCAGGACCACCGTTGTGGCGCCGCTCGCCACGGCATCCGCGGTGGCTTTTTTCAGGGCGCCGGGCTCTTCGCCGACCGTGAGGCGGCCCACCAGCCGCAGGATGGCCACCTGGCCGTCGAGTGAGGTATGAATTTCCATAGCTGCAACGGCTATTGTAGCCGGGTCGGGTAAGATTATCCGCATGTCTTCCATTGCTTCGCTCAGTGCTGCCCGCCGTGTTCCACCCGCCATCAATGAACCGATCAGGTCCTACGCTCCTGGCTCTCCGGAGCGCGCCGAGCTCAAGGCTCGCCTGACCTCGATGTCGACCGAGCGGGTCGAAATCCCCCTGATCATCGGCGGCAAGGAAATCCGGACCGGTAAGACCGGCCAGTCGGTGATGCCCTTCAAACACGGCCACGTGTTGGCCGAGTACCACATGGCCTCGCCCGAGCATGTGCAGCAGGCCATTGCCGCGGCGCTCAAAGCGCGCCAGGAATGGGCGGCGTGGCCCTGGGAAGACCGCGCGGCGGTGATTCTCAAGGCCGCAGAACTGCTGGCCACCACATGGAAGGCCACGGTCAATTCGGCGACGATGCTGGGCCAGGCCAAGACGGCGTTTCAGTCGGAGATCGACGCCGCGTGTGAACTCATCGACTTCTGGCGCTTCAACGCGCAGTACGCGCAGGAAATCTACAGCGAGCAGCCCGCCAATGGCCCCGGCGTGTGGAACCAGCTGGAGTACCGCGCGCTCGAGGGCTTCATCTACGCGGTGTCGCCGTTCAACTTCACCGCGATCGGCGGCAACCTCTCCAGCGCACCAGCCTTGATGGGCAACACCGTGGTCTGGAAGCCCGCGTCGTCGGCGATGCTGAGCGCGTACTACGTGATGCGGATTTTCGAGGCGGCCGGCATGCCGCCAGGCGTGATTAACTTTGTGCCCGGCGGCGCAAGCGCGATCACCGATACCGTGCTGGCCTCGCCGGATCTGGCGGGCATTCATTTCACGGGCAGCACCGAGGTTTTCCAGAGCATGTGGAAGACGGTGGGCGGGAACATCGCCAACTACAAGACCTATCCGCGCCTGGTGGGTGAAACCGGCGGCAAGGACTTCATCATCGCGCACCCGTCGGCCGATCCGCAGGCGGTGGCTGTGGCCATTATCCGCGGCGGGTTTGAGTACTCGGGACAGAAGTGCTCGGCGGCCAGTCGCGTCTACATTCCGCAGTCGCTCTGGTCCGAAGTGCGCGACCGCACGGTCAGCATGATGAAGCAGATCAAGATGGGCGACCCGCGCGATTTCCGCAACTTCCTGAGCGCGGTGATCGATCGCAAGGCGTTCGACCGGATCAGCGGATACCTCGAGCACGCGAAGGGCACTGCGAAGGTGCTGCAGGGCGGCGGCTGCGACGCGTCAGAGGGCTACTACGTTGAGCCCACGCTGATTCAGACCGACGATCCGGCGTACCGCCTCCTGTGCGAGGAGATCTTCGGACCCGTTGTCACCGCGTACGTCTACCCGGACGCGAAGTGGCACGAGACAATGGACATTCTTGACAAGACGTCGCCGTACGCGTTGACGGGCGCGGTGTTTGCCACCGAGCGGTCGGCCGTGCGCGAAGCCACAAGCGCGCTGCGGAATGCCGCGGGCAACTTCTATATCAACGACAAGCCCACAGGCGCGGTGGTGGGGCAGCAGCCCTTCGGCGGCGCACGGGCCTCGGGCACCAACGACAAGGCCGGCTCACGGTCGAACCTGAATCGGTGGGTCAGCACCCGCACGATCAAAGAGACGTTCGTCTCGGCCACCGACCACAGCTACCCCTTCATGGGCGCTGAGTAGGACAGCAGTACTCGGGCTGTTCCTCAAGCCCGAGGCTTATGGGCGCTCGGCCCGATTCCATCGGGCCGTCAGCGCGCCAGCATCCGCCAGGTGGCGAAGAATGAGATCGGCGCGGCCGGGATCCGCCGTGTGCGCAAGCAGGCACGCGGCGGTTTCCACCGCGCGATACCACGCGCGCAGCCCTTCTCCCTGATACGCGGTCCAGTTCGCAAAGGTGTGGGCTGCGAGATATCGGCGCATCACCACGTCTTCCACCGCAGCCGACGGGCTGGGCGACAGCGCGTCCAATGCCTGTGCGCGCCACGCCTCAGGGACCGCAGCGATGGCATCGGCACAACCCCGAGCCACGACCGCTGAAGACGGCTCGACCGGGACGGGCGCGTGCTCGCGTGCGCGACCAAACGCGTCAATTATGTGTTCCATCAGTGGACGCTGGCCTACTTTCCAATCGCGCACGTCCTCCACGACTAGTGCGAGTTGATCGAGCGGGCTGGGCGCGTCGCTGATGAGCGCGACCGCCAGATCTTCAAACAGCCACCAGCTCTCCCAGTCCATCGCCAGTCGCGCATGCAACAGCGGCGGCAGTGCCGGGTCTGCCGTGAGGCCGACGTATTCGCCCGCGGCAGGGAAAGCGGGCGCGTCAACGGCAATCGCGATTGGTCCTGCAGGCGCGGCCAACAACTCCGCGGCGGTTGGGCAGTAGTGGGAAAGAGTCACGGACACGCCACGGGGATCGTGCACCGACTGTCGCGGA
>Ga0138256_10005410_pt1 | contig 13504 bp, 10 predicted proteins | sample KNB2016incub_MG_FD_105486 | JGI IMG/M metagenome (GOLD analysis project Ga0138256, IMG submission 105486) | Active sludge microbial communities from wastewater in Klosterneuburg, Austria - KNB2014incub_MG | ecosystem: Engineered > WWTP > Activated sludge > Unclassified | place: Austria...
CGCCCTGATCGTTTTCCTCGCCGGCTGCGCCACCGTGGCCACGCCGCAGGTGCGCCGCGGCGACGACCCGCTGGCCGGGGTTGCGCCCGCCGCGGCTGCCGAAGCCACCGACGCCGGCCAGGCCGGCACCGGCACCGGCACCGGCACCGCATCGGCCAACGGTGCGCGGCTCACCCCCGGCACCGGCCTGGTGATCAACCAGCGCGCCGCGTCCACGCCGGCGCCGTCGCTCGACTCCACCGGTGAGGCCACGTTCAACTTCGAAGGCGAATCGGTGCACGCGGTGGTCAAGGCCATCCTGGGCGACCTGCTGCAGCAGAACTACGTCATCGCGCCCAACGTGCAGGGCCAGGTGACGCTGGCCACGCCGCGCCCGGTCAACGCCGCGCAGGCGCTGAGCCTGCTGGAAATGGTGCTGGGCTGGAACAACGCGCGCCTGGTCTGGTCCGACGGCCGCTACAACGTGCTGCCCACCGACCAGGCCATCGCCGGCAACCTCTCGCCGCGCACCGGCGGCGCCGCCAATGCCCGCGGCTATGAAGTGCGCGCCGTGCCGCTGCAGTTCATCTCGGCCGAAGAGATGAAGAAGGTGCTCGAGCCCTACGCCCGCCCCAACGCGGTGGTGAGCGTGGACAGCGCGCGCAACCTGATCGTGCTGGCCGGCACCCGCAGCGAACTGCAGAACTACCTGCGCACGGTCGAGATCTTCGACGTGGACTGGCTGGCGGGCATGTCGGTGGGCGTGTTCCCGCTGCAGTCGGCCGAGGCCGCCAAGGTGGTGGACGAACTCAACGGCGTGTTCGGCGAAGGCGGCAAGACGCCGGTGTCGGGCATGTTCCGCTTCATGCCGCTGGAAGGTCAGAACGCCGTGCTGGTGATCACGCCGCAGGCGCGCTACCTGCGCGAGGCGCAGACCTGGATCGAGCGCCTGGACGCGGGCGGTGGCGAAGGCTCGCGCCTTTACACGTACGAAGTGCTGTACATGAAGGCCACCGACCTGGCCGACCAGCTGGGCCAGGTGTTCGGCGGCGGCAGCGGCGGAGCTTCGGGTCGCAGCGAATCCAACGCTTCGCCGTCCATCATGCCGGGCCTGGAGCCGGTGCAGATCCGCTCCACCGACACGCCCGCGCCCGATGCGGCCGGCGCCCGGGGCCGCGAAGCGGCGGCGCAGGCGTCCGGCGGCGCGTCGTCGTCGTCCGGCGGCGGCGACGGCATCGCCCTGGGCAACGACCAGGACGTGTCCATCAGCGCGGTGGAAGCCAGCAACGCGCTGCTGGTGCGCGCCAGCCCGGGCCAGTGGGAGTCCATCCGCCGCGCCATCGAGCGCCTGGACACCATGCCGCTGCAGGTGCACATCGAGGCGCAGGTGGTCGAGGTGCAGCTCACCGGCGAGCTCAGCTACGGCGTGAGCTGGTTCTTCGAGAACGCCGTGGAGGACGTGGCCGAACTGCCCAGCGCCCAGGGCCGCAGCATCTGGGGCGACATCGCCGGCACCATCGGCGGCGACGGCCTGGGCTGGACCTTCCTGGGCAAGAACGCGGCCGCGGTCATCACCGCGCTGGACGACGTGTCCGACGTGCGCCTGCTGTCCACGCCGTCGGTGGTGGTGCGCAACAACGCCGAGGCCAAGCTCGACGTCGGCACCAAGATCCCGGTCAACTCCACCAGCTTCAACCCCATCACCGGCGAAAACCCCGGCACGGGCAACGGCACCTACACCCAGGTGCAGTACCTGGACACCGGCGTCATCCTCACGGTCACCCCGCGCATCAGCCGCGACGGCACCGTGTTCATGGAGATCGAACAGGAAGTCAGCTCGCCGGGACCGCCGCGCGCCAACGACCCCACCGGCAACGTGCCCATTAACAAGCGCAGCCTGATCACCGAAGCGGCCATCAAGAGCGGCGAAACCGTGATGCTGGCCGGCCTGATCACCGAGGGCAACACGGTGGGTAGCAGCGGCGTGCCGGGCCTGAGCCGCCTGCCGGTGGTGGGCGGGCTGTTCGGTACCAAGTCGCGCACGTCCGACCGGTCCGAAGTGATCATCCTGGTCACTCCGCGCGTGATCCGCGACCCGGCCGAGGCGCGCAAGCTCACCGACGAGTACGGCGAACGCTTCCGCGCCCTGGACCCGATCCGCGCCGAGTCCGCCGCCCCGCAGCGCTGACATGGTGCCGGCCACGCGCGCCGTCTTCCGCGAGCTGCTGCGCAGGGAGCTGGAGGAGCGCTACCGCGGCAGCCTGCTCGGTGCCGCCTGGCTGCTGCTGCTGCCGCTGCTGCAGCTGGCGGTGCTGGCCTGGGTGTTCGGGCACCTGATGCCGGCACGCGCGCACGGCGGTGAACTGCCGTACGCCGCCTTCCTCGCGCTGGGCCTGTGGCCCTGGAACCTGTTCGCCAACGCCGCCAACCGCGGCGTCACCGCGCTTACCGACAACGCCGCGCTGATCGGCAAGGTGGCCGTGCCGCACACGCTGTACGTGGACGCGCGCGTGGCGGCCAGCGTGGCCGTGGACCTGGCCGGCTTCGCGCTGGTGCTGGCGGTGCTGCTGGCATCGGGCGTGGCGCTGTCGCTGCCGGGCCTGCCGGCCGCCGCCGCGGCGCTGGCCGTGGTGGGGGTGCACGCGCTGGCCGCGGCGCGGCTGCTGGCGGTGCTGCAGGTGTTCCTGCGCGACATCGCCACGGTGATCGGCCAGCTGCTGGTGCTGGGCTTCTTCCTCACGCCCATCCTGTACGACCGCAGCCTGCTGCCGGCGGCGGCCGCGAAGTGGCTGGCCGTCAATCCGCTGGTGGTGCCGGTGGAAACCGTGCGCGGCGCGCTGTCGGGCCAGGGCGCGGACTGGCCGGCGTTGGCCGCGAGCCTGGCGGTGGCGGCGGTGCTGCTGCTGTTGGCCAATGGCTTCCTGCGGCGCGCGCGCAGCCACCTGGAGGATTTCCTGTGACCGCGCCGCCGCTGGTGGAGGCCGTGGGCCTGGCCAAGCGCTACCCCGTGCTGGGCCACCGTGGCGACCGCGTCAGCGCGCTGTGGGACGTGGTGCGCGGGCGCCGGCCGCGGCGCGTGGTGAGCGTGCTCGAGGGCGTGGACTTCGAAGTGCATGCCGGGCAATCGCTGGCCATCATCGGCGAGAACGGCGCCGGCAAGTCCACCCTGCTCAAGCTGGTGACCGGCGTGCTCACGCCCAGCGAAGGCCACGTGCGCACGCGCGGCACGGTGGGCGCGCTGCTGGAGCTGGGCGCCGGCTTCCACCCCGAACTCAGCGGCCGCGACAACGTTCGCCTGTCGGCGGCCCTGCACGGCATGGACGCCGCCACGCTGGCGGCGAAAATGCCCGAGATCGAGGCCTTCGCCGACATCGGCGGCTACCTGGATGAACCGGTGAAGCACTATTCCTCGGGCATGGTGGTGCGGCTGGGCTTCGCGGTGGTGGCCGCGGTGCGGCCGGCGCTGCTGATTACCGACGAAGTGCTGGCCGTGGGCGACGAAGGCTTCCAGCGCAAGTGCATCCGCTGGCTCGACGACTACCTGGCCGGCGGCGGCACCTTGCTGCTGGTGTCGCACAGCCTCTACCACGTGCAGAAGCTGTGCCGGCGCGCGCTGTGGCTGCACGAGGGCCGGGTGGCCGCGGTAGGCGACGTGTTCGAGGTGAGCCAGCGCTACCTGGCCGCGCAGGAAGCCAGGCAGAAGGGCGAAGCCGTGGCGCCGCCGTCGGTGGCGGCGCGGCCGGAGTACTCGGTGGAGTCGGTGACGGTGAACGGCGTGGCCGGCGAAGGCGCGGTGGTCGTGGCCGCCGGCGACCGCGTTGTGCAGGACGTGGTGCTGTGCAGCCGCGACGGCCGCGCGCCGGTGATGCTCAACGGCTGGGTGCGCGCCGACGGCACGCCCGTGTACGGGGTGAGTTCGGAAATGGACGGCGTGCCGGCGCAGGCGCTGGGCGGCGGGCGCTTCCGGTACCGGCTTTGCTTCGACGCGCTGTCGCTGCTGCCCGGCAGCTATCGCCTGCGGGCCAGCGCGCTGGATGCGGAGGGCCTGCGACTGTTCGACACGCTCGACCGCGAAGTCAGCGTCACCGGCCAGGCGCGCGAGTACGGCCTGGTGCGCCTGCCGCACCGCTGGCTGGGGGCCGACGAATGAGCGCGCTGCCCACCGTGGTGGTGCCGGTGCACAACGCACTCGATGCCCTGGACGCCTGCCTGGCCTCGCTGGACCGCACGCTGCCGGCCGGCGCGAAGGTGCTGGTGGCCGACGACCACTCCAGCGACCCGCGCATCGCGCCCATGATCGAGAGCTGGTGCGCGCGTACGAAACTGGCCGCGCGCCACGTGCGCCGCGCGCGCAACCTGGGCTTCCCGGCCAACTGCAACGCCGCGTTCGCCGACACCGGCGACGACGACGTGGTGCTGCTCAATTCCGACACGCTCACCACCGCCGGCTGGCTGCAGCAGATCGCCCGCTGCGCCGCCAGCGACCCGCGCATCGCCACCATCACGCCGTGGTCGAACAACGCCGAGATCTGTTCGTTCCCGCGCTTTTGCGAAAACAACCCGGTGCCCGACCAGCCCGACGCCCTGGCCGAGGCGGCCGCGGGCATGGCGCCGGTGCTGTATCCCGAGCTGCCTACAGCGGTGGGTTTCTGCATGTTCGTGCGGCGCGAGGCGCTGCGCCGGATCGGCGGCTTCGACGCCGAGACCTTCGGCCGCGGCTACGGCGAGGAGAACGACTTCTGCCTGCGCGCGGCGGCCATGGGCTGGCGCAACGTACTGTGCGAGACCGCCTACGTGGTGCACCTGGGCGGCGCCTCGTTCGGGCCGCTGGACATGGCGCCGGGCGGGGAAAACCTCGAGCGCCTGCTGGCGCGCTGGCCCGACTACAACGAGCGCATCGCCCGCTTCATCATGGCCGATCCGCTGGCGCCGCTGCGCCTGCGCCTGATCGATCGCCTGCAGGCGCTGGCTGCGTCCGGCCCGCAGCGCGACCTGTTCGGCTAGCATTCGGCCATGGCCCAACCCGTCCTTCCCTTCACCGGCGAGCGCTACACGCCCGAGAACGCGCTGGAGATCGCCGCCGAGCACTGGCACCGCTACGCGTTCGCGCGCGCGCTGGCGCCGGGCCGCCGCGTGCTGGACGCGGCCTGCGGCGAAGGCTACGGCAGCGCGCTGCTGGCCCGCGCCGGTGCCGACGTGCTGGGCGTGGACATCGGCGCCGACGCGGTGGCGCATGCGCGTGCGCGCTACGCCGGCATCGCCGGGCTGCGCTTCGAACAGGCCGACGCCACGGCGCTGGACGCGCATGCCGACGCCAGCTTCGACCTGGTGCTGAGCTTCGAGACGCTCGAGCACGTGCACGCGCAGGAACGCCTGCTTGACGGCTTCGCGCGCCTGCTGGCGCCGGGCGGCCTGCTGCTGGTGTCCACGCCCGACAAGCGCACCTACACCGACCTCACCGGCGAAGTGAACCCGCACCACGTGCGCGAACTCTATCGCGACGAGTTCGAGGCCCTGCTGGCCGCGCGCTTCCCGGCGCGGCGGCTGTACGGGCAGAAGAACCTGTTCCAGTCGGTGCTGTGGGCGCTGGACGGGCAGGGCGGCGGCGCGCAGGCCAGCACGCTGGCCGCCGACGATGCCGTGGTGGAAGGCGTTGGCCCGGCACCCATGTATTACCTGGCCGCCTGCGCGCGCGACGAAGCCGCGCTGGCTTCGCTGCCCGCGCTGTCGCTGTTCGGCGACACGGCGGAAAGCGTGTACGCCGACTACCGCGCCGAGATTCGCCGCAATCGCGCCGCGGCCGCCCACATCGCCCACCTGGAGGCGGAAGTGGCGCGCCTGCGGGGCGGGGCGTGAGCAACACCACCCACGATTTCCCGGTGACCGGCGACAACGGCGCGCGCGATTTCAGCGCGCGCGACATCGCCGTGATCGTGGTCACCTACGCCAGCGCCAGCACCATCGAGGCCTGCCTGTTCCGCCTGCTGGCCGCGCGCGACGTGGCCCGCGTGATCGTGATAGACAACGCCTCGCCCGACGACACCCCCGCCCGCGTGCAGCGCATGGCCCAGCGCGACCCGCGCATCACCCTGGTGCGCAACGAGGAAAACCGCGGCTTCGCGGCGGCCTGCAACCAGGGCGCCACGGCGGTGTCGCAGCCGTGGATCGCCTTCGTGAACCCCGACGCCTACGTCGAGCGCGACACGCTCTCGCGCCTGGTGGCCTGCGCCACCGCGCGCGCCGGCGCCGGCCTGCTGGGCGTGGAGCTGGTGGACGAAGCCGGCGTCGTCGACCAGGCCTCGCGCCGCGCTGATCCCTCGCTGCGCGACCAGCTGTCGGGCCTGGGCCGGCGCGAGAATCTTTTCCTGGGCCGCGACCCGGCGCAGAAGGTGCAGGCGGTGGACGCCGCCTCGGGTGCGCTGATGCTGCTGCCCACCGGCCTGTACGTGCGGCTGGGCGGCATGGACGAAGGCTACCGCCTGCACGCCGAAGACCTGGACCTGTGCCGCCGCGTGCGCGAAGCCGGCTACGAAGTGGTGGTCGCCAACGACCTGCGCGTGACCCACGTGCGCGGCGTATCCAGCCGCCGCCGCCCGGTGTGGGTGGAATGGCAGAAGCACCGCGGCCTGTGGCGCTACTTCACCAAATTCGAGTCGCGCGACACGCCTGCCTGGCTCAGGCCCGTGCTGTGGTGCGGCCTGTGGTCGCATTTTGCCCTCGCGTCCCTACGAGCCGCCTGGCGCGCGAGGCAATAAGAACGGGGTCAGATCAACTTCTTTTCACTAACAGTCGGTTAGTGGAAAGAAGTTGATCTGACCCCGTTCCCGAGGCTTACTTCAGGGCCTTGTAGCGCAGGCGGTGCGGGCGGGCGCCTTCTTCGCCGAGGCGACGCTTCTTGTCTTCTTCGTACTCGCGGTAGTTGCCCTGGTAGAACTCCACGTGCGAGTCGCCTTCGAAGGCGATGATGTGGGTGGCGATGCGGTCCAGGAACCAGCGGTCATGCGAGATGACCAGGGCGCAGCCGGGGAACTCCAGCAGGGCGTCTTCCAGGGCGCGCAGGGTTTCGATGTCCAGGTCGTTGGACGGTTCGTCCAGCAGCAGCACGTTGCCGCCCTGCAGCAGGGTCTTGGCCATGTGCAGGCGGCCGCGTTCGCCGCCCGACAGCGTGCCCACCAGCTTCTGCTGGTCGCTGCCCTTGAAGTTGAAGCGGCCGATGTAGGCGCGCGACTGGATCTCCACCTTGCCGATGGTGATGATGTCGCTGCCGCCCGACACCGCCTGCCACACGTTCTTGTCGGCCTCGAGCGCGTCGCGGCTCTGGTCCACGTAGGCGATCTTCACCGTGTGGCCGATGTTCACTTCACCCTTGTCGGGCTTTTCGGCGCCGGTGATCATCTTGAACAGCGTGGACTTGCCCGCGCCGTTGGGGCCGATGATGCCGACGATGGCGCCCGGCGGGATGGTGATGTTCAGGTCGTCGATCAGCAGGCGGTCGCCGAAGCTCTTCGAGACGTTCTTGAACTCGATCACCTTGTCGCCCAGGCGCTCGCCCGGCGGGATGAACAGCTCATTGGTTTCGTTGCGGCGCTGGTACTCGAACGACTGCAGGTCTTCCAGGCGCTGCAGTCGGGCCTTGCCCTTGCTGCGGCCGCCCTTGGCGTTCTGGCGCGACCACTCCAGTTCCTTCTGCAAGGCCTTCTGGCGGCCCTTTTCCTGCGACTCTTCCTGCTTCAGGCGTTCGGTCTTCTGGGTCAGCCATTCGCTGTAGTTGCCCTTCCACGGAATGCCCTTGCCGCGGTCGAGCTCCAGGATCCACTCGGCGGCGTTGTCCAGGAAGTAGCGGTCGTGGGTGACGGCCACCACGGTGCCCGGGAAGCGGGTGAGGAACTGTTCCAGCCACTCCACCGATTCGGCGTCGAGGTGGTTGGTGGGTTCGTCGAGCAGCAGCATGTCGGGCTTGCTCAGCAGCAGGCGGCACAGGGCCACGCGGCGCTTTTCACCGCCCGACAGCTGGCCGCAGATGGCGTCCCAGGCCGGCAGGCGCAGGGCATCGGCGGCGATCTCCAGCTGCAGCTCCAGGGTGGCGGCGTCGCCGGTGGCCAGGATGGCCTCCAGGCGCTGCTGTTCGGAGGCGAGCTTGTCGAAGTCGGCGTCTTCTTCGCCGTAGGCCGCGTAGACCTTGTCGAGCAGCTCCTGCGCATGCAGCAGGTCGCCCACGCCTTCTTCCACGGCCTGGCGCACGGTGTGCTCGGGGTTCAGGCGCGGCTCCTGCTCCAGGTAGCCGACCTTGATGCCGGGCGCCGGGCGGGCTTCGCCGGTGAAGTCGGTGTCCACGCCGGCCATGATGCGCAGCACGGTGGTCTTGCCCGAGCCGTTCAGGCCCAGCAGGCCGATCTTGGCGCCCGGGTAGAAGGACAGCGAGATGTCCTTGATGATCTGGCGCTTGGGCGGCACGGTCTTGCTGACGCCGATCATGGTGTAGATGTACTGCATCGTGGGCTCTCGCATCAGGCCGGGGCGGCGCGGTGGACGGCGCGGCCGGGCAGGGTGGGGCCGCGCAGGAGGCCGCGCAGCCGGTCCGGGGTTTCGGAGGAAGGGGGATTATCGCGCAGGAACGGGGTCAGGTTCACTTCTTTTCACTAACCAATGGTTAGTGAAAAGAAGTGAACCTGACCCCGTTCCTGCCCCTGAATTGCCAGATCGCGCCCCGGAAAGGCCCGCTGCGCCTGTTTCCATGGCATCGCCGCGCTTGGCGGTGACCTGGAGGACGCGCCATGCGGATTGGCTGGAAGCTGGCCCTGGTGGGCCTGATGTTGCTGCTGCTGTTGATTCCGCTGGGGCTGCTGGACGGCCTGGTGGCCGAGCGGCAGGCCCGGGGGCAGGAGGTGGCGGACGAGATCGCCCGGTCGTCGTCGGGGCCGCAGCAGGTGGTGGGGCCGCTGCTGCTGGTGGAGGCGCGCAAGCTGACCGAGCGCCGCCGGGTGGTGACCGAGGGCGGCGTGATGCGCGAGGAAACCGAACAGGCCAGCGAGACCGTGCACTACCTGGCCAGCCCCGCCACGCTGGCCGTGGACAGCCGCCTGCGCATCGAAAAGCGCGGCCGCAGCCTGTTCACCGTGCCCCTGTTCCATGGCGCCCTGAAGCTGTCGGGCGAGTTCCGGCACCAGGCCCATGCCCTCGAGGACGGCAGCCGGCTGGAACCGGTCCGCGCCTGGCTGGTGCTGGGCCTGGGCGACAACCGCGGCGTGCAGGCCATGACCCTGAAGGTGGACGGCCGCCCCGTCACCGCCGAGCCCGGCACCCGGGTGGGCTGGCTGCCCGAGGGCCTGCATGCGCCGGTGCCGCTGGCCGCGCTGCAGGGGCCGATGGCCTTCGACGTGGCGCTGGACCTGACCGGCACCCAGTCCCTTTCCTGGCTGCCGGTGGGCTCCGAAACCACCGTCACCGCCTCGGCCGACTGGCCGCACCCGGGCTTCGAGGGCCGGCACCTGCCGCAGGCCTCGAAGATCACCGATGGCGGTTTCAGCGCGAACTGGGCGGTTTCCCGGCTGTCCAGCCGCGTGCAGCAGGTGGTGGCGGCCTGCCCGCCGCTGGCCGGTGAGTGCGCCGGCCTGGCCGACAGCGGCTTCGGGGTGCGCCTGGTCGAACCGGTGGACCGCTACCTGATGACCGACCGGGCGATGAAGTACGCGCTGCTGTTCCTGGCCCTGGTGTTCGGCGCGGTGTTCCTGGTGGAAGCGCTGTCGTCGCGACCGGTGCACGTGGTGCAGTACGGCCTGACGGGGCTGGCGCTGGCGATGTTCTACCTGCTGCTGCTGTCGCTGTCCGAGCACATCGGCTTCGGCCTGGCCTACGGGCTGGCGGCAGCCGCCTGCAGCGGGCTGCTGGGCTATTACCTGGCCGGCGTGCTGGGCGGCCTGAAGCAGGGCCTGGGCTTCGGGCTGGGGCTGGCGGCGCTTTATGGCCTGCTTTATGCGCTGCTGCGGTCCGAGGACTACGCCCTGCTGGTGGGTGCGGGCGTGCTGTTTGCGGCGTTGGCGGCGGTGATGGGGCTTACCCGGCGGGTGGATTGGCACCGCGTGTGAGGGAATTCGTACCAGGTACATTTTCAGGCTCGCTGAGACAGGGCCTGTCAGGCCCTGTCTCAGCGAGCCTGAAAATGTACCTGGTACGCTGGCCGGGCGGTGTCGTCTGGCCGCAAGTGCGCGTGGGGGCTACAATTTAGGCCTCCCGCCGCCTCCAGGAAGCCCCAGCCGATGTTCTCCAAGGATATGCAGATCGCCGGTTACGACGACGCCCTGGCCCAGGCCATGGCCCGGGAGCTCCAGCGCCAGGAAGACCACGTCGAGCTGATCGCCTCCGAGAACTACGCCAGCCCCCGCGTCCTGGAAGCCCAGGGCAGCGTGCTGACCAACAAATACGCCGAGGGCTACCCGGGCAAGCGCTACTACGGCGGCTGCGAGTACGTGGACGTGGCCGAGCAGCTGGCCATCGACCGCGTGAAGCAGCTGTTCGGCGCCGACTACGCCAACGTGCAGCCGCACTCGGGCTCGTCGGCCAACATCGCCGTCTACATGGCCCTGCTGCAGCCGGGTGACACCGTGCTGGGCATGAGCCTGGCCCACGGCGGCCACCTCACGCACGGCGCCAAGGTCAACTTCTCGGGCAAGACCTATAACGCCGTGCAGTACGGCGTGGACGAAAACGGCCTGATCGACTACGACGAAGTGCAGCGCCTGGCCACCGAGCACCAGCCGAAAATGCTGATCGGCGGCTTCAGCGCCTATTCGCAGGTGGTGGACTGGGCCCGCCTGGCCGCCATCGCCAAGTCGGTGGGCGCCTACTTCTTCGTGGACATGGCGCACGTCGCCGGCCTGGTCGCCGCGGGCCTCTATCCCAACCCCGTGCCGCACGCCGACGTCGTCACGTCCACCACCCACAAGACCCTGCGCGGCCCGCGCGGCGGCATCATCCTGGCCAAGGCCAACGAGGCCTTGGAGAAGAAGTTCCAGTCACTCGTGTTCCCCGGCACCCAGGGCGGCCCGCTGATGCACGTCATCGCCGCCAAGGCCGTGGCGTTCAAGGAAGCGCTGGAGCCGTCGTTCACCGACTACCAGAAGCAGGTGGTGCTCAACGCCAAGGCCATGGCCAGCACGCTGATGTCGCGTGGCTACAAGGTGGTCAGCGGCGGCACCGAGAACCACCTGATGCTGGTGGACCTGATCGGCCGCGACGTCACCGGCAAGGACGCGGAAGCCGCGCTCGGCGCCGCCCACATCACGGTCAACAAGAACTCCGTGCCCAACGACCCGCGCTCGCCCTTCGTCACCTCGGGCCTGCGCATCGGCACCCCGGCCGTCACCACGCGTGGCTACAAAGAGGCCGAGTGCGTGGCCCTGGCCGGCTGGATCTGCGACGTGCTGGATGCCCCGGCCGACCAGGCCGTCATCGCCCGCGTGCGCGACGCCGTGACGGCGCAGTGCCGCGCCTTCCCGGTATACGGCTGACGGATGCACTGCCCGTTCTGCCAGCACGAAGACACCCGCGTGATTGATTCGCGCGTGTCCGAGGACGGCTCCACCATCCGCCGCCGGCGCGAATGCGAGCACTGCAACGAGCGCTTCAACACCTTCGAAGTGGCCGAACTCAAGCTGCCGGCCATCGTGAAAAGCGACGGCCGCCGCGAGGCCTTCGACGAGCGCAAGCTGCGCACCAGCTTCGACCGCGCGCTGCAGAAGCGCCCGGTGTCGTCTGAACAGATTGATGGCGCCGTGCGCTCGGTGGTGCACGCCCTGCGCCTGAGCGGCGAGCGCGAACTGCCCTCGCTGCGCGTGGGTGAGTTCGTGATGGCCGAGCTCAAGAAGCTCGACCAGGTGGCCTACGTGCGCTTCGCGTCGGTGTACCGCAAGTTCGAGGACGTGCAGGCCTTCCGCGAGGAAATCGAGCGGCTCGAGCGCGACCTGCCCGGCCTGGAGGGACTGCAGCTGCCCTTGCTGGAAGGCGCGCCGGAAAAGGCCCGGCGTTGACTCCGGTGGAGGTTCGCTTCCTGGCCGACGTGCCGGGCCACGCCACCACCCTGGCCCGTTGGCACCACGCCCAGTGGGGCGACCTCTACACCGACTGGACCCTTGAAGTGGCCACCGAAGAACTGCTCGACCACGCCACCCGCCGCGCCATGCCCACCACTTTGGTGGCGATGCAGGGCGACGTGCCGCTGGGTTCGGTGAGCCTGGTGCTGGAAGACGCGCCCGAGCTGCGCGACCAGGGCGACGCCTGGCTGGCCAGCCTGTACGTGGTGCCCGAAGCGCGCGGCCTGGGGCTGGGCGTGCGGCTGGTACGGGAACTCGTGTCGTTCGCCGCGCGCGAGAAGGTCGGGCGCCTGTGGCTGTTCACGCCCGAACACGCCGCGTTCTACGCCCGCCTGGGCTGGCGTCCGCAGGGCTCGGCCAAACTGCGCGGGGTACCCGTGCAGCTGATGGACATCGTGCCGGCATGACGGCGCCCGAATGAAGACCTTCTCCGCCCACGACCACGCCCACATGGCCCGCGCCCTGCAGCTGGCCGAGCGCGCCGCATTCACCACCCAGCCCAACCCGATGGTGGGCTGCGTGATCGCCGACCGCGAGCGCGTGCTGGGCGAAGGCTGGCACGTGCGCGCCGGCGAGCCGCACGCCGAAGTGATCGCACTGCGCGCCGCCGGCTCGCGCGCCCAGGGCGCCACCGCCTACGTCACGCTGGAACCCTGCGCCCACCACGGCCGCACGCCGCCCTGCGCCGACGCGCTGGTGGCCGCCGGCGTCACGCGCGTGGTGGCGGCTGCGCGCGATCCGTACTACCAGGTGGCGGGGCAGGGCTTCGCCAAGCTCGAGGCCGCCGGCATCACCGTGGAATCGGGCCTGATGGAAGCGCAGGCGCGCCACCTCAACCGCGGCTTCTTCTCGCGCATCGAGCGCGGCCGGCCCTGGGTGCGGGTGAAGCTGGGCATGAGCCTGGACGGCCGCACGGCCCTGGCCAACGGCGAATCGAAGTGGATCACGTCCGAGGCCTCGCGCGCCGACGTGATGCGCTGGCGCGCGCGCTCGGGCGCCCTCCTGACCGGCATCGGCACGGTGCTGGCCGACAACCCGCGCCTCACCGTGCGCCTGCCCGAGGGCGAGGACTTCGTGCCGCCGCTGCGCGTGGTGGTGGACGAACACGGCCGGCTGCCGGCCACGTCGCACCTGCTCACCGACGGCGCCGCGCCCACCCTCGCCGTGCACGGCGACGACGTGGTGCCGGCCTATGGCGACGACGTCACCGCGTTCGCCATCCGCCGCTTCGTGCACGGCGGCCTGGACCTGGGCGCGCTGCTGTCGCAGCTGGCCCAGCGCGGCGTCAACGAACTGCAGGTGGAGGCCGGCGCCACCCTCAGCGGGGCACTGCTGCGCAACGGCCTGGTGGACGAGCTGCTGCTGTACGTGGCGCCGGTGCTGCTGGGCGAAAAGGCCAAGCCGCTGTTTGCCGGCATTGATCCGGCAGGCATGGC
>Ga0138256_10005411_pt1 | contig 13501 bp, 15 predicted proteins | sample KNB2016incub_MG_FD_105486 | JGI IMG/M metagenome (GOLD analysis project Ga0138256, IMG submission 105486) | Active sludge microbial communities from wastewater in Klosterneuburg, Austria - KNB2014incub_MG | ecosystem: Engineered > WWTP > Activated sludge > Unclassified | place: Austria...
AAACCAGAAGACTTAAATAAAATTTTTAGAAGAAAAGCCAAAGAGGTCAATTAATAACCACAACTAAAAAAAGGCATCTCCATCGTATAATTTTAAAATGATGGAGATGCACTTTTATTTTTTTTTGTAATCACTTAACATTTTTGCATCTTTTATCTCAAGGCCTCTCAACCCAGCGCGATGTTCAAGATGGTGGGTAAATTCATGGATTAAAGTTTCTTTTAGTGCGTCTCTAAGATGATTTATCGATGCCGTTGGGTATATTTTCTTAAAAGAACCATAGTAAATTTTGATTTGACAGCCTAGATTATTTCTCACATATTCCCCCATGATGTAAAGCGGTCGCCCGGTTTGGCTATCAGGATGCATTTTAGGTGGTTCAATCAAAAGAATGCCACCATGCAACTCGATAAAAAAATCACTTGGGATTTCATCTGCAAGATCACTAAGTATCGCATTCACTTCATCCATTGATGGAAATTCTATCATTTGTATCAGCCTCCCATTTTTTCTATAACGATTTGCATCTATATACCCACGAGGCAGCCTTAATAAACGAATCATACTATTTGACCAGATTGCGGATAGAATGATATGATAGACTCAATTAAAGACTCAATTAAAGACGAGGTGATCACTATGACGAAGATTGTTGCTTATACCACTCAGACTTGTACCTACTGTAAACAAGCAAAAGAATTCTTAAGAGATAAAGGGTATACATTTGAAGAACGCGATGTCAACACGGATCCAAAAGCAAATAGTGAATTTCAGACACTTAAACTCACAGGTGTTCCAGCATTTTTAGTAGGCGATCAGCTTGTGGTTGGTTTTGACCCTCAACGCATTGAAGCTTTACTTGATTATTTTGTTGCGCCTTGTCCAGCATGTAATACACGTTATAAATTTCCAAAAAACAAGGGCAAACTGCGTGTCACCTGTAAAGCATGTGCCCATCAATATGAATTGGTAAGTGATAATAAGTAGGCTTAGAGTTCAAAACGATTCAACCCAAATCAAATCAAATGTTACGAAATATTAATATTTTGTCGGTTGTAAGTTTTTAGAATTCACGTATAATTAAACACAATATTCATATTAAAATCAAGGATTAGGATGAGTAGTTTTTTAATGGCTTTCAAGAGAGTCTCTGGTGGTGTGATGAGATAAGTCAGCAAAAAATGAATGGACCTATGAGATGCAAGGTGAACTCTAAGTAGCCGTAGCCGTGTCCTCACGTTATAGGGGTAAGATATGACAGTATCTGACATGAGATGAGATCCATGGGTTAAGCCATAGATTTTAAAAAGGGTGGTACCGCGAACGTTAACCGTTTGCTCCTTTGATTTAGGAGTAAGCGGTTTTTTTGTACCCAAAAAGGAGGTGATGAGTTGGTTTGAACGCAAATTATAGGCAGATTTGAAAAAATAATAATAGTAGACACCAAAATAGGTGTCGAAAGGGAGCAACTTATGAAAATTCGAAACATGATTTTAACTTCTGTTCTTTTAGCAATTGGCTTTGTGCTTCATTCAATCGTTCCTGCATTTTTTGGAATGAAATTCGATTTGTTACTGACATTTATGTTTATTGCAATCGCCATCAACCCGACTTTGAAAAATACGGTGCTATCTGGACTTCTCAGTGGCCTTATAACGGCAATGACGACGACTTTCCCAGGTGGTCAAATACCAAATCTCATCGATAAGATGATTACAGCTTTAATCGTCTACTCTCTTATAAAAGTAATGGGTACAGGTGTTGCAAAAATTGGCATTATAGGCTTTATAGGCACACTTTCAAGTGGCATTATTTTTCTAACATCTGCACTTGCTATTGTAGGATTGCCTGCGCCAATGAATTTATTGATTATGACAATAGTTATACCATCGGCAGTTGCCAATACAGCGATTACAGTTGTTGTCTACAAAGCGGTTCAAATTGCAATTAAACCTCAAAAGTCATTGATATGAAGCGCTGTTAAGAGGTTGGTGTCACAATTTCAAGATTCACATATACAAAAGATTGAATATTAGCGTATAATATAAGGACAGGAACTGTTAAATTTCTTGCAAATGAGGTGTATCATGGAAAAAGAGACGATTAAATTATATGATGGTTATTATAGAGAATTCATAGAAAAAACATCTTATATGATTTTTATTTCTGATGAAAGTGGCTATTTATTTCATGTGAATGAAGCATGGAAGCTTGCTTTAGGTTATCCAGTAGATATGTGCGCAAACCATATACTATGGGATTTTGTGCATCCATATTCAAGGTCTCTTTGTCAAGACAACTTCAAACAAGCGAATCCAGGTGAGTCTTTTGACTTAGAAGTCGTTTTTATTGCATATGATCACTCTTTAGTCTATGCAGAAGGCAAGTTCAATTGTTCATATGACGCGCTCAATCAAATTAAAATTGTGACAGGAATTGTACAGGATGTTACCCTACAGAATCAGCAGGCACTTGAAATTGAGTGCATAAAATATTATTTTGAAGAAAAAAGCAGATATTGGGAAATGATTCAAAAGGCTTATATGACGTTGAGCAATGAGGCTATTAACCATTTTGACGACAATATCATAAGTGTGCTAAAACACTTTGGTCGTATGGTCTATGCAGATCGCGCATTTATCATTAAATATGACATGGACACCCAAAAGAGTTCAACGTTATACGAGTGGTGCAATCGCGGAATCGCGCCTAAAAAAAACCATTTTATGGATATACCGTTTTCGGATATGGAGGATTGGATAAAGGCTAATTCAGCCGGCACCCATTATTATGTGTCTGATATTCTAAGTATGCCTCAAGATAGTCGTATTAGAAAGAGACTCGAGCCGAATGGCGTTATGAGCATGATAGCAGTACCGATGATGCAAGATGGAAAATGTTTTGGCTGTGTCGGATTTGATTCTGTGAAAGTACATCGAACGGATACAGAATTGGAGATACAGATTTTAAATGATCTAGGGACATTATTTCTATATACGATTAAACGAAGAAAAAAATACCTTAGCTGGCAGGATAGAAAAATGCGTTTGGAATCATATTTAGAAAATGCACCTGTGGCAATTGTTGTGTGTGATGGAAAAGGTGTTATTCATGAAATCAATTCAACAGCTTGTACATTAACCGGCCACTTGCATAAGACGTTAATCGGTAAAAAAATAAAAGCTCTGGTCGTTGAAGATTTAACTGTGCCCCTCAGGGATTGTTTGGAAAAAAATCAAAAGAGTCAATTATGTTTAACGCTTCGCACGGATCTTGGAGAGAGCATCATCTGCACGTGTCAATTATCAAAAGCCAATGATAGCGAAGTGATTTTAATGTTTACCATTTAAACAGTAAGTAAAGATTGAGGTACCGTATGAAAACAAATCGATTTTGGCGAATCATCCGCATATCCTTGTTGGTTACAATGGTAGTTGCACTGGTTGTAACACTTCCAATAGTCAAATCTGGATACGATATGTATAAAGAAGCCATTGCACAAACAAGTTTAGTAAACAGGATTGAGAGCCTTAAGAACGATTCAAATTATGTCACTTTAAAAGCAATATCTCCAGATTTTTTGAGTATGGTCATTGAGTCCGAAGACCGAATGTTCTATACCCATAATGGTATCAATTTGATTTCTACCACGCGCGCTATGCTTAAAAATGTGTTGGCAGGTTCCACTGTAGAAGGTGGTAGTAGCATTACACAACAGCTTGCAAAAAATATGTACTTTTCTTTCGAGAAAAGGTATGAACGGAAAGTGGCTGAACTATTTGTTGCTTTTGATCTTGAAAAAGTGGCTTCAAAAGATGAAATCTTAGAGATGTACTGTAATATTGCTTATTTTGGTGAAGGGCGTTATGGCATAAGAGAAGCAACTTTGCATTATTATGACCTTGAACCGATTGAAATTTTAACGGAACAGGCTTTGGTTCTCGTTAAAACGCTTAAGAGCCCAAATTATTATAATCCAAATATGGAACCTTAAAGTGGCGATTGTTAAATCACCACTTTTTTTTATTTGCGTGATGCGTTCTAAAAGGCTTTATGGGTATATTAATTTTATATGGAAAGGTGGCAATTATGACAAAAATATTTCGTGCATTAGTGATGATTACCTTGCTACTCACAATTACGGTTCCAAGTTACGGTATTGATAAAGTGATATCTTTTAATGACCTGCATGCTTTTTCTTCTGATCAACTTTTTGAGAAAGCACAGAAATTAGTCAACACATACCCTTACTTATTATCGATGGAAGTGATTGGTTATTCTGAGGATCTCAAACCAATTTTTGTCATCAAAATGAGTAAAAATATCTATAATTACAAGCCTGTTGATTATGTTGAAAAGACTCATATTCTCATTGATGGTGGTGTTCATGCGCGCGAAACCTTCAATCCAGCGGCTGTCCTCAAAATGATAGAAGACTACGTGATCGATTATTACGATGATTCCTATTTGCCAAATTATAATGTGCGTGCCCTGTTACAGTCAAGTGTTCTACACTTTATTCCAATTGTAAATCCAGATGGATTTGATGTTGCCAAAATGGGTGTTAACACAATTGATAGCCCAATTCTAAGACAAAAGATCAATGTGTTGATACCAAACCTTCGTAATGATCGACTTAAAGCAAATATAAGGGGTGTCGATATCAATCGCAATTTTGAAGATATTTATTACGATGTCAAGACAGGCAAATGGGTAGACCAATGGGGAGATAGTGCCGTTCAAGTCATTCCAGGTGAAGATTACTTCAAAGGTTATACACCCGCCAGTGAAGCAGAAACCCAAACCTTGATGGCGTATATGCTTACCTTTGACTTTAAGGCGTATGTAACCTATCACAGTATGGGGCAAAGCATTTATTATAGGATAGACCATTTAGGGCAAGCATATTTTTCGACCAATCAAACCTTTGCCAATATTGCACAAAAAATGACGCATTACACATTGATGGCACCAAATGATTATGAGGAATTTGGTTATTCAACGCACTATTTTGCGAATAACACTTTAAAACCCGCTATGACGGTTGAAACAACCGCCTCTTATAACTTTCCAACGCCACTTGCTAATTACTATCAAGACTATGTTGCGAACCGACTGTGGGCAATACCGCTGGCATTTCTTGAAGAAGCAAAACGCATCGGGTATTATGACCACAAACTATATGTTGACAATCTTTATGTAAGAGACTTTATGAATTTGGACGTTGCAAAGGCTTTTGCTGAAAAATTGGGTGGTGTGATCTACACCTATAAAGGTAAGCCTAGTTACCATTTATCAAAAAACGTTACTATAGAAGTCAATGAAAGTTTTAAACTATCCAGAAGCATTATGTCCTCTGAGGGTCTTGTCTATATCGAATTTAAAGAATTCTTTGAAATGCTTGATTATGAAATTAACTGGATAAAAGAAACAAGACAATCATCAGCCGTGAAAGGTAATTCTCAGATCATCATCAATCTATCAACGTTTGATGTTACGTATTTAATTGATGAATTGGTTGTTAACTTGACCAACACCTTGAAACCAACTCTTTATAAGGGTCGGCTTATGATTCCGATTGTTTTTATGACTGAAATTATGGGTATCGATTCAGAATCACTAAAAATAATAGAAGGTAATGATGTTGTGTTTAAGGATTTATTTTGAGCAATTGTTACGGATATGTTAAAATGAACTATGAATGAAATATGGATACTTGGGGGCCAAAAATGATTAAATTAATTGCCGATTCAACATGTGACCTTAACGATGAACTAATCGAACGTTACAACATTGGTATTGCACCACTTAGTATCATTATAGATGGGAAAACATATCAAGACCGCATCGATATCAATGCGGACACTTTTTTTGCTAAAATCGCTGAATACAAGAAGCCGCCAACTACTGCGATGCCATCTCCGGCACTTTTTATCGCGTTATTTGAAGCCGCTTACAACAGTGGCTTAAAAGAGATTTTATGTATCTGTATGTCCAGTAAAACAAGTGGATCATACCAATCCGCAGAGATTGCAAAAGAATATTTCATTGAAGCGCATGCCGAAAAAGATTATAAGATACACGTTGTTGATAGCACATCGATGAGCCATGGAAGTGGTTGGCTTATTATTAAGAGTGCAAGAATGCTTGAAAGAGGCGCAACATTTGAGGAACTAGTTGCGTATAACGAAGCCAATAAACGCAATGTAAAGCATTTTCTCTCCGTAGATGATTTAGATAATCTCGTAAGAAGTGGTCGTTTGAGATACGGAAGTGCACTTATTGGAAAGATTATGAAAGTTAAGCCAATTATGACTATGAAGCAGGGTGAAGGCGCAATCGTGAGCAAAGAACGTGGCAGGAAAGCGGTGTTAAATCATTATATTCAGCAATTCAATGCGCGTGTCAATCTTGATGAAACGGACTTTGTTATTGTTGGCTATACATCAGATCGACTTTACGCGGAAAACCTTGTGAATTTGATAAAAACCGAAACGGTATTTAAAGGCGATATTTTGCTCCTTCAAATGGGTGTAGCCGTTGGTACACATGTTGGTCTGGGAGGCCTTTCATTTTATTTCATGGAAAAAGCACACATAAAAGATGGCTTCCTAATTAATAACATCAATAAGATTAAAGAAGTTTTGTAATGTTAACCGCTTACTTCTCACCAACCGGAACGACCAAGCATATTGCTTTGGCACTCTCGACATATTTAAAGGACGCATTAACAAGACAGGGTGGTTTGCCATCTATAAAAAAGATTGATTTCACACAACTTTCTGAAAGAGTGTCTGACGAAATATCAGAAATCATTGAAGTTGATCGTGATACGTTATTCATATTAAGCCTTCCGGTTTATGCTGGACGGGTCCCCAATATTTTACTACCTTATTTAAGGCGATTTAAAGGAGACCATACAAAAACAGTTATCGTCGCCGTCTATGGCAATCGCCATTATGATGATGCGCTTATGGAAATTTGGCAGTTGTTAAAAGCGAATGGGTTTGACGTGATTGCTGCGGGTGCATTTATTGGCGCACATTCTTTTTCAGATCAGTTAGCAAGTGGTCGTCCTGATGCAGATGACATAAGTATTTGCAAACAATTTGCTGAAAAGATTGCTGAAAAATTGGAGAAATATGCAACAGCGTGTCCTGAAGTTGTTGGCATACCAGGAAAATGGCCGCTTAGATCTTATTTTAGACCAGTTGATGTAAATGGTGTTCCTTTTGATTTCAAGCGGATCGCACCTGTGACACAAGATAGCTGTATCGCGTGTGGTCTTTGTTCTAAAATTTGTCCAGTTGGATCTATTTCAAATCGTGATCATAAAACAATTATTGGCATATGCATCAAATGTTGTGCTTGTGTGAAACGTTGTCCTGTAAATGCGAAGCAGTTTGACGATCTGAATTTTATCAAACATAAAATAGAACTTGAAACGGATTTTTTCAGTCGAAAAAGTCCAGAATATTTTCTTTGATGCGTGATTGGAGGGTATTATGGAACGGTGTGGATGGGTGAAACCTGAGAATTCACGATACGTCGACTATCATGACAAAGAATGGGGGATGCCGGTTCACGATGACCGCCATCTTTTTGAAATGTTGATTTTGGAAGGGGCACAAGCTGGCCTTTCTTGGGAGACAATCCTTAATAAGAGAGAAAACTATCGATTGGCTTTCGATTATTTTGATCCGGTTCAAATTAGCCAGTATGATGGTGACAAATTGGAACAACTCATGCAAAATGCTGGCATTGTTAGAAATCGGCTTAAAATAAAAGCGACGATTAAAAATGCGAAAATATTTTTGGCAATTCAAGCGGAATTCGGGTCATTCGATCACTATTTATGGGCATATGTTGATGGCAAACCGATTGTTAACAACTTTAAAACGCTATCAGAACTACCTGTAAAAACGGAGCTTTCTGATAGAATATCAAAGGATTTGAAAAAACGTGGCATGAGTTTTATCGGATCGACGATTATTTATGCTTATTTGCAGGCAATTGGCGTTGTTAATGATCACTCAATAAACTGTTTTAGACATAGCGAAGTGATGCTATGAAGGAGGATGTGTTATGGGATTACTAGGTCTTGATATTGGTGGTACGAAAATACTGGGTATCCTCTATGACGAAGATGGACAAGAAATAGCACGTCAAAAAAGAAAAACAAAAGCCGCTGAAGGCATAGATGTGGTTATGAATCAAGTCTTCAAAGTGATAGATGACTTGATTAAAGAGTCGACGTCTAAGTTAGAAGGCATTGGTGTCGGTGTTCCAGGTTTGGTTGATGCTGCAGGGACTGTATTATTCTCACCTAATATTCCTTTCAAAGATTTCGAACTTTCTAAACTTATAAAGAAACGATATAGTGTCCCAGTCTATGTGGGTAATGATGTCAATGTCGCCATGTACGGAGAGTGGAAGCATATTGGAAATGAAACATCACGCGATGTCCTTGGTATGTTCATAGGAACAGGCGTTGGTGGCGCAATAATTTTAGATGGTATCCTATATCTTGGCCAAGGCAGTGCAGGAGAGTTTGGGCATATGGTCGTCAGTGCGGATGGGGCCTACTGTGGTTGTGGCGCTCAGGGGTGTTTGGAAGCCTATGCCTCTAAAACCGCCATTCAAAAATACATTGAAAAACAAATCGGTAAAGGACGAACAACCTTATTAACAGAGTTGCTTGAAGAAGACGGTGTGGTTTTAAAGAGCTCTTCTCTGATCAAAGCCTATGAAAAAAATGATGCATTAGCCATTGAAGTCATTGACAGGACGGCAAGGTATTTAGGCATTGCCGTAGGTAGTTTGGTTAACATTTTTCATCCAGATTTATTTATTCTTGGTGGTGGCGTAATGGAGGCAATGGGTTCTATTTTACTTGAAAAAACTTTAAATGAGGCTCAACAGCATGCGATGCCAGGACTATTAAAAACAGTGGCATTCAGTCTTTCAGAAATGGGAGACGAGGCAGGCGTCTATGGCGCTTATCAACTTATAAAAAGCAAAATGTAAATAATGTATTGCGATCTGGCCTTTAAATAGGTATTATGGAAAATATCAAGGTGATAGAGGTAAACATGACAGAATTTCAAAAGAAAAAACTAATCGATTTAAGTTTGATCATAGTGAGTATTATTCTCGTCGGCTTATTTTTAAAAACACAACTGAGCAATCCAATCATACTCAATATTGATGAAACGACAGAATCTGAGATCAATAAAACATACCTTGTTGGCAGTCATCATGAAGACGTAGAAAATCTAGATAGTATTGGGGTTGCGGACCTTACGTCAATTTCGGTTGTGATGGATTCGGCTTATATTGATGTGGTTGTTGCACTTAGAGAACTACCGGTGCGTCTGCCAACTGAAAACAACAAGTATAATTGGACCATCTATTTCGACGTTGATGGCGACAATACCGAGCAAGGCGATATTCTCATCGAACACAAAAATGATCTTTCATCCTTTCAAAATACACTTTTCACCACAACGATTATGCGCATAAATGCCAAAGAAACAGAACTGTTAGGACTTGGTGAATCGGAGGTCGATGGCAATTTGTTGTTGATTCGAATTCCTAACAGTAAAATGTTAGAAATCAATGAAAATACACCTTATAAAGTCATTGTTTCGCATCAAATTGATGATGTATTGCAGCAGGATGAAATGCCAAAAGGAAAATAGTTTGAAGACATAACTTTTGGTAATATATATAATATCAGAACAATTAAGGGAGGCGTCATTATGTCAAATATGAGCTTGTTATTACCTTTTAGAAAAAAAGGTACATCCATACAGTATCTCGTCAAACGCGAATTTATTGCAGGCTGGGATCAACATCCAGATCTTTGTGGTATTGCAGTTTCCGTTCCCGATGATCAGCTGGATAGAGAACTTGAAAATAAAATGAAGACAGAGACGCATATTACATTTGAACATAGTGATTTGATTCATCTTGGTGTTTGTGCAATTAAGCGTAGTAGCGATCATGTCTGCTACCTATATGCAATTGACCTTAGCAAAAGATTGGAAGGACCCGATAAGGACTTAGGTGAATATTTATGGGTATCTGATGAAAAACTTATGGAGAGTATCGATCCGCAACTGTTATCTTGTTATGCAAAATTGAGGTTTCTTGTCTTTTAGAGACTACAAATAAAAACTCAACGCAAAATTATGCGTTGAGTTTTTTTTCAAGTGCTTTATAGTCTGGTAGAATGCTGCCTAAAAGACGCCAGAATGAACGATCGTGGTTAAGATGTGTCATGTGGCAAAGTTCATGTACAACAACATAGTCAATGGCTTCTGGTGGTTTTGTGATTAACATAAAGTTAAAGGTGAGTTCGCGCTGCGCATTACACGTGCCCCATTTTTTAAGGCTTTTTTCAATTGTAATCTTTCTAGGCTTCACTTTGAAATGTGCTAAATAATGTGTGACGCGCTTTTCAATAAATCGCTTACTTTGCTTAATAAGAAATGATTGAAGGGCTGAATTTAATAGGTCATCGGAATAAGTTGTTGTAGGTTTATCATCAATATAGAGGATAAGGCTGCCATTTTCTAAGACACATTCGGTTTTGGGCTTTCTAATATCCGAAATGTGAATCGGCGTTTTTTTTCCGAGGTAAAAGCAAGCTTTGTTTGTTATTTCCATCATTTATTCAGCCTGATCAAATGACTTTACAATAATTTCATCGCCGTAAATTGAAAAGCCATCATATCCAGCTTTATCGAGTTGTACCAATTGTTTACCCAACTTTTTCTTGAGTTTATAAAGAGAAACCACTGCATAGGACTGACGTAGTTCCATCGCCTTTTTTATGACATCCAATAGTGATTGTGTCTCATCGTATAGCAGTGCAATCTTTACATCTGTATTGGCCATTTTGTTTTCTGAGAGCAAAAGGTCAACGATACGCTCGAAGCCGATGGAAAAGCCAACTGCTGGAACGTCGATGCCAGATATTTTACCGATCATCTTGTCGTATCGACCGCCGCCAGCGACAGAATAGCCAAGATCGCCATAAGTGATTTCAAAAATGGTGCTTGTGTAATAACCCATACCGCGCACTAATGTATGATCGAATTCAATTTTAAACCCATCTTCAAGTGCGGTGATAACCGACATAATTTGACTGATATTTTCGTATCCTTCTAAACTTAAAGCTTTAATGCCATCAAGACCAAACTCAGCAAGGTGATTTGATGTTTCAATAAGTTTGATAACATTTGCCTCAAGATATGATTTTGAAAGGAGTTCAGATTTTATACCATCGATGCCAACTTTATCCAGTTTATCTAAAGTAATGGCAATATCAGAGAAATCATCTTCTGAAAATCCAGAGGCGATAACAATTGCTTTTAAAATACGTCGATCATTGATCTTAATTGTGAAATTTTCAAATTCTAATCGCTTTAAGGTACTCGATATGGTTTGAATAATCTCGATTTCAGCAAGGTTACTTTCATCACCGATAACATCGATATCGCATTGTGCAAATGCTCTATAGCGTCCCTTTTGTGCCCGTTCCGCTCGAAAAACGGTACCCATTTGGAGGGCTTTAAAAATAGTCGGCAAATCATTCCGGTTATTTGCATAAAATCGAACCAATGGTAAAGTCAGATCAAATCGCAAGCCATACTCAGCCAATTCATCTGCTTCTTTACTTTTCTCAAAGGTTTTGGTAAGTTTATCACCACGCATCATAATTTTAAAGATAAGCTTCGTATTTTCGGCACCGTCGCCACCTGTTAAATTCTCGATATTCTCGATAAATGAGGTTTCAATTTCGGTAAAACCACTTCTTTTATATTCGTCACGAATCTCACGCATGACATACTCGCGTATTTCTTTTTCTCGAGGTAAAAAATCACGCATGCCCGTAGGCGGTAAAGTTGTATACATAATAAGCTCCTATAATTATTTTTTTAATAGATTGACAATGTCGCGAAGGACTAGATCTGCATCAACGTAAGGAATCTGGCATGTGCCAACCATTTTATGACCGCCACCACCATGCTTAAGCATGAGATTTCCGATATCGACCTTACACGTTCTATTTAATATGCTATAACCGCAAGCAATGGAGACATTTTGCTTTTGTTTACCATCTACAAGCCAGACCGAAACATTTTGATCTGGATAAAGGCTGTATATTAAAAAACGATTGCCTGTATAGATTATAGAAACATCCCTTAAGTCGGTGATAATTACATTCTCTTCTATTATAGTATGCTTCGCAACCATAGCTTTAAAAAGTCGATCTTGTTCAAAGTAGAGATCGATCCTTTCCATGACATCATCTAGGGCAAGTATCTCTTCAATTTTCATATTTCTACAATGGTTGATTAAGGATTCCATCAATTGGTAATTGCTGATTCTAAATTCCCTAAATCGACCAAGACCCGTTCTTGGATCCGATATGAAACCAAGCAATATCCACCCTGTAGGATTAATTATTTCTTCTTTTGACAATTGACCAGAGTCAACCTTATCAACGGCATCTAGCATCTCTTTATAATGAGGGAATCTGGCAGCACCGCCATAATACTCATAGATTATACGCGCAGCAGAAGGTGCTAGGCGACTATCACCCTTGACATTTTGAGACCAACCCAATCTATCATCTTCAGAGGTGTGATGATCAAACCACATGCCACAACCAGGTACAAAAGGTACATTTGCCAAAACATCATTTTCATTTGGTAAGAAGAGACCATCTTGAAGATCCTTTGGATGTACAAAAACCCATGAATCAATGACCTCTAACTCTTTAAGCAGGATACCACATATTAAACCATCGAAATCAGATCGCGTTACTAAGCGCATGAATGTCTCCTTTTGATTATACAAAATTTCTGTATAATAGATATATACACCATTCTATCATTGAAAACCTTGTAATATCAATAATAAATAATAATATCATCATATGGAGACTATAAATATGCATAAAATGAACCCTACAATTGATTTTGACTTCACCATCACGCGTAGTAAGCGCAAAACAGTCAGCTTAATTATAGATCGAAATGGAACAATCAGAGTGTTAGCCCCAATCAAATATTCTGATCAGAATATTAATCAATTCGTTTCCGATAAGCAAGAGTGGATTAGAAAAAAAATGTTATCTTTAGAAGTCGACAATAAGAAAAGACCGACTTTCAAAGAAGGGTCGCATATTGAGTTTATGGGAAGCACACTTCGGATTGCCTATCACATCGTAAAGAAAAAAAGCGATGGTTTCATTTGCCTTGAAGACAATGTTATCTACTATAATAGGTGTGATTTTACGAGTGACGCCATGCTTAAAGATACTGAACGTTGGTATAGACTACAGGCAATCATGCTCTTTCAAGAGAGAGTGGCACATTTTGGCGCTATGATGGATCGAAAACCAACGAAAGTAAGTATCAAAACACAGCACAAAAGGTGGGGAAGTTGCACCTCCAAAGGACATATTCTTCTCAACTGGCGACTGATT
>Ga0138256_10005412_pt1 | contig 13496 bp, 15 predicted proteins | sample KNB2016incub_MG_FD_105486 | JGI IMG/M metagenome (GOLD analysis project Ga0138256, IMG submission 105486) | Active sludge microbial communities from wastewater in Klosterneuburg, Austria - KNB2014incub_MG | ecosystem: Engineered > WWTP > Activated sludge > Unclassified | place: Austria...
GGCGCCTGAAACGCTGCAATCCCGCTGGACCGAGATCGTCGGCCTGCGCATCGCCGCCATCACTGAGCCGGTGCGGGTCTCCCGCGCCAGGGGCGGCAATGTGCTTCACCTGCGCGTGCCATCAGCCGCGGCGCCCATCATCCAGCACGCCAGGGATCACATCCTGGAGAGGGTGAACCTTGCCTCGGGCTCCAAGATCACGTCCTTGAAACTGATCCAGACCGCCCCACCCAAGCAGCTTGCCCTCGTCATTCCGCGTCCCCTGACGCCGGAACAGCGCGAAGCGCTGGTGAAACGCCTGGCGCCGGTCCAGAACCGGGCTGTCCGCAACGCCCTCGCGCAGCTTGGCGAAGCCATCCTGACAGGCCAGCGCAAAGGCTGACCGCCCCACCGTAAGCGTTGACCGCAGGCCCGCCTTTGGCCAAAACCGCTGAAATCACGAGGAACGCCCGATGTCCGCCCATGCCATCCGCCACCTGATCACGCCGGTCTTCGCCGCGACCCTCGCGCTGGCCGCAGCCTGCTCGGACCAGAAGGCGCAGACCGGCGCCTTCACGCCCGTGGCCGTGACGCCGGTTCTCGGCGACGTTCCGATCGGCAATGCGGATGCGCCGGTCACGATGATCGAATACGCCGCCCTCACCTGCACCCACTGTCGCGACTTCTGGAAGTGGGAATTGCCCAAGCTGAAGACGCAGTATCTCGATACCGGCAAGGTGAGGCTGATCTACCGCGACTATCCGATCGACAATGGCGGCGTTGGCCTTCTCTTCGCGTCAGTCGCGCGCTGCGGCGGCGAGGCGAAATATGTCGACATGGTCGACGAATTCTTCACGCGCCAATACGACCTGTTGAAAGGCGCGCAGGAAGGCAACGCGCTGCCGGTTCTGAACCAGATCGGCCAGAAGTTCGGGTTGTCGCCGGAACAGGTGATGACCTGCATCGATCACCAGCCGGAGCTGAAGGCGTCGATCCTGAAGTCGCAGGCGGACGGCACCGCCAAAGGCGTGCGGGCGACGCCGACCATCTTCATCAACGATGAAGTCGTGGCTGACCCAACGTGGGAAAACGTGGTGGCTGCCATCGAGAAGAAGCTTGGCAATCCCGCGCCCGCAACCGCAGGCGCGACACCCGCGCCGACCACCCCCGCGCCAACACCGACTGCTCCTGCCGCCCCGGCCGGCGCAACGCCGCCTGCGACCCCGCCATCCTAGCGCTCAAGATGGCCCGCATCCGCCTGGCCTTTGCCGCCATCGCCGTGCTGCTAGGCGCATGCGAACAGCCGCGCGCGCCTGAGCCCTACAACACGGTCGAGATCACGCCCTTTCTTGGCATGCCGGTCATGGGCGATCCCAAGGCGCCGGTTCTGATCACTGAATTCGCGTCGACGACATGCGGCCATTGCCGCGCCTTCCACGAACAGGTCTTCCCGGAGCTGAAGGCGAAATATATCGACACAGGGAAGGTGCGCCTCGCCTGGGTTGTGATGCCGACGCCGCCGGTCGAAATCTCTGTCGCCGGCGCCGCCATCGCGCGCTGCGCGGGGGAAGCCAAATTCTTCGATGTGATCGACGATCTCTTTGACCATCAGAACGAGATCATCGAGTCCGGCCGCAATCCTTGGCGGCTCCAAAAGAACCTGCGCGACCTCGGCGCGCGCCATGGCCTCAATATGGATCAGGTCGGCACGTGCATCGCTGACAAGTCGATCGACGCCGTGATGCATAAATACGTGCGGGAATCCCCGCCCTTCGTCAGCTCCACGCCCACCTTCGTGATCGCCGGCAAGGATGTGGAACAGACGATGGACGACCTCTCGGCCGCCATCGACGCGGAACTGGCCAAACCGACGCCTGCAGCGCCGCAATAACGCACATAGCCCCGCGTCCATCGCCCCGCTGGCGACCGGCATTGACCCCGCCGCCCTGCGCCCGTAGAGCCACCGAAAGCCCGTGTTTTTCAGGGCGTAACGGAACCGCGCGTGCACCTGATCGGCCTCAAGATCGCGGGCTTCAAGTCCTTCGTCGATCCGGTGGATGTGCCGATCGAAGAGGGTCTAACAGGCATTGTCGGGCCCAATGGCTGCGGCAAGTCCAACTTGCTCGAAGCGCTGCGCTGGTCGATGGGCGCAACGTCGGCCCGCGCCATGCGCGGCGGCGAGATGGACGACCTGATCTTTTCGGGCACCGATCAACGCCCCCCGCGCGAGATGGCGGAGGTCACGCTCCTGCTCGACAATTCCGAGCGCTCGGCTCCCGCCGAGTTCAATGACGAAGACACGATCGAGATCCGCCGCATGCTCCGCCGCGGCGCGGGATCGTCCTATCGCATCAACGGCCGGACGGTCCGCGCGAAGGACGTCCAGCTCCTGTTCGCTGACGCATCCACCGGCGCGAATTCGCCCGCCCTCGTCCGCCAAGGCCAGATCAGTGAATTGATCGGCGCCAAGCCGCAGAACCGCCGTCGGATTCTGGAAGAAGCAGCAGGCATTGGCGGCTTGGCGGCGCGCCGCCACGAAGCCGAATTGAAACTGAAAGCCGCGGACGAAAACCTCGCCAAACTGGCTGACATCATGAACGAGGTCGAACGCCAGGCGAACTCGCTCAAGCGCCAAGCCAGCAAGGCGCGCAAGTATCGCGCGCTGTCGGAAGAGATCGCCGCGCTTGAAGCACGTCTGGGCGCCGCCCGCTGGCGCGGAGCCGTCGTTGAAACAACGCAAGCCCGTGCTGCGCTCGAAGCCGCAAAGGCCAACGAACAGAAAACCGTCTCGGTCAACGCAAAAGCCAGCACGGTAGAACTCGAAGCTCGCGCCGCCATCGAACCACTGCGCGCCGCCGAGTCCGAAGCCGCTGGCAAGCTCGGCGTCATCAAGCTCCAGCTTGCGCGTCTCGAAGCGGAACGCGACGCGGCGAAGGAAACGTCCACCCGTCTCGAACGCGACATCACGCGCCTCGTCGAGGAAACCACGCGCGAAGCCGTCCAGCGCGACGACGCCACTGCTCGCGCCGACCGCGCCGCTTCCGCCATAGCGCAGCTTCCTCCGGATGATCCCGACGCCCAGGCGAAGCGCGAAGCTGAACTTGCCGCCGCTGTCGATGCGGCCATGGCCGAACTCCAGACCTTCGAAGCCGAAGCCGATCAGCGCCGCGCCGCCCTTGCTCGCGCCGAAGCAGAGGCTGCCGCCGCCCAGGGCGCCGTAAAGCGCGAAGACGATCGCCACACGCGCCTCGCCGCCGACCTCGCGAAAGCGCAATCCGAACGCGTTGACCTCGGCGATTCAGCCAGACTGGACACTGCGCTGAAAGATGCGCGAGCCCGCCACGCCGACGCCGAAGCAAGAGCACAAGCCGCGCAATCCGCACTCGCCGCCGCCTCACGCGCCGTCGATGAAGCCCGCGCCCTAGAAGCCCGCCTCACGGCGCCTCTGCTCGCTGCAGAAAGAAAAGCGGGCGAACTCGAATCCGAACTGAAGGGCCTCGACCGTCTGCTGCGCGAGGCAGCCAACCCGGCGCATCCTCCTGTCATCGAAGGCATCCGCGCGCAGGGGCTCGAACGCGCGCTCGCGGCCGCCCTTTCGGAAGACCTTGATGCGCCAACAGCCTTCGAAGCGCCTGCCCACTGGTCAGGCCGCTCCGGCGAGTTCTCGGCGACCTTGCCAGAAGGCGCAGCGCCGCTCACCGACCTTGTCGAAGCGCCAGCGCAGCTTCGCGCGCGCCTCGCCCAATGCGGGCTCGTCGATCGTACGCAGGGTTTCGACCTTCTGCCCCGTCTGCAGCTCGGCCAACGTCTCGTCAGCCGCGAAGGCGACCTGTGGCGCTGGGATGGTTTCGTCCGCCGCTCTGATGCGCCGCTTCCCGCGGCCGAAAAGCTGGAACAGCGCGCGCGTCGCCAGCAACTTCAGATCGAAATCAAGTCGGCGCTGAGCGCCCGCGATGCGGCCGCCGCCGAACGCGCCAAAGCTTCATCACAACTTACCGACGCCGAAATCACGCTGATGGCCGCCCGCCGCAACGTGCCGGAACTTACGCGCACGGCGGCGCAGGCGCACGAAGCCGCGTTACGCGCCGAACAGGATGTCGAACGGCTCTCGCTCAAGGGCGCGGCGCTGCACGAAACCATCCGTCGCCTCACCGCCGACCGCGACCTCGCCGCACAATCGCTCGCCGCGGCCAAGTCTGTGCTTGCAACCGCGCCCACCGATCGCGACCGCGCCATTCTCGCTGACCTGTCGGAGAAAGTCCGCCGCGCGCGCGATGGCGAGCGTGTCGCCGCCGCCGCGCTCGACGCCTTCATCCATGAAGCCGAACGCGCTGCCGCGACCCGCCTCGCGCTCGCACGCGACCGCGACGAATGGCATGCCCGCGCCTCGGAAGCTTCCAGCCGCCTGTCGGCCATCAGCCATGATCTTGCTGAAGATCGCACCGCCTACGAAAAGGCCAAGGGCCAGCCCGCGGCCATGCAGGAGAAGCTCGACGATCTCGCTGCCTCCAGCGGGACAGCAGAGGCCGCCCGACGCGACGCCGCCGATACGCTGGCGGAAGCCGAAAGCCGGCTGCGCGAAACCGAATTCGCCTCTCGCGCTGCGCGTGACCAATCCGCCTCCGCCCGTGAGACGCTTGTTCGTTCGGAATCGCGCCTGGAGGCCGCCATCCGGCGCGAAGCCGAGATCGCCGAACAGGTCCGCGCCGCGTTCGACAAGGACCTCGAAGAACTTGAGGGCGTCGTCGCCCAGGTTATCGCCGCCGCCCGCGCGGCCCGCGCCGAACATGGCGACGCCGATGCGCCCGGAGAATCCGAAGCGCTCGCGGACGCCCACGCGCTCGACACCCGCCTCGCCCAGCTCCGCCGCGAACGCGATCAGCTCGGCGCCGTCAACATGGAAGCCGACGAGCAGCTGACCGAAATCTCGAAACGCATGGGCTTCCAGATCGAGGAGCGTGACGATCTCGTCGCCGCAATCGCCAGGCTGCGCGAAGGCATCGACGCGCTGAACATGGATGGCCGCCAGCGCCTCGTTGACGCCTTTCATCAGGTGAACAGCCATTTCGGTTCGCTCTTCACCGCGCTCTTCGGCGGCGGCCACGCCGAGCTCCGCCTTACCGAAAGCGACGACCCGCTCGACGCCGGCCTCGAAATCTACGCCTCGCCCCCGGGCAAGCGCCTCGGCCAGCTCTCGCTGATGTCAGGCGGCGAGCAAGCGCTTACGGCGACGGCTCTGATATTCGCGGTCTTCCTCTCGCGCCCCGCTCCCATCTGCGTCCTCGACGAGGTCGACGCGCCTCTTGATGATGCGAACGTTGATCGCTTCTGCCGCCTATTGGAAGAGATGCGCACCCGCACCCTCACCCGCTTCATTATCATCACGCACAACGCAGTGACGATGTCCCGCATGGATCGCCTGTTCGGCGTCACCATGCAGGAACGCGGCGTCTCGAAACTGGTCTCTGTCGACCTGCAAGCCGCCGAACGCCTCGCCGCCGCATAGTCCGCCTCTTCACGTCTGACAGCAAAGGCTCTGGCGCATTCAAATCATATAGGATACCCCCCTATCCTATGTCGCACACCACAACCTCAAAGAAGCAACTTACTGCGAGGGTCCGCCGCATCATCGGCCAGCTCGAAGGTATCGAGCGAGCGCTCGAGGACGAGGCCGATTGCGAGAAAGTGCTGCATCTTGTCTCCGGCGCCCGTGGCGCAATCACCGGTCTCACCGAAGAAGTCCTCACCGATTTCGTTCGCGAACACGTCGCCGCCCCGCGGCTCAGCAATGACGCCCGGCTATCAGCCGCCGACCAGCTGATCACCGTCATCCGCCGCTATTCGAAATGAGAGTTCATGTCTGACGCAACCCGGGACCTCCGGCACGAACACGTCTTCCTCGGCAAGGATCACGATCGCAACGCCCGCCGCACGATGTGGGTCGTCGCCCTCACGACCATCATGATGATCGGCGAGATCCTCGCCGGCACGCTTTTCGGCTCAATGGCGCTGCTTGCGGACGGCGTCCACATGGCGACCCACGCTGGCGCGCTTACCGTCGCCGCCATCGCCTACACCTTCGCCAAGCGCAATGCCCGCAATCCGCGCTACACCTTCGGCACCGGCAAAGTCGGCGATCTCGCGGGCTTTGCATCAGCACTCGTGCTCGGCGTCGTCGCGCTCGCCATCGCCGCCGAGTCCGCCCAGCGCCTTGTCTTGCCCAGCACCGTGGCGTTCGATCAGGCCATCATCGTCGCCGCCATCGGCCTTGCGGTGAACCTCGCAAGCGCCGCCCTGCTCGCCGGCAACGGCCATCATCACCATGGCGGAGCTCACGATCACCACCCCGATCACGATCATAACCACCCTCACGATCATCACCATCACGGCCATGGCTCGGACAACAATCTGCGCGCCGCTTACCTTCACGTGCTGGCCGACGCGCTCACGTCTGTGCTCGCCATCGTGGCGCTTCTCGCCGGCAAGTACGCCAACTGGCTCTGGCTCGACCCCGCGATGGGAATTGTCGGCGCTGTCGTCATAGCGCGCTGGTCGTGGAGCCTGATGCGCGACACCGCCGGCGTGCTGCTCGACACCGCCGATCCGCACCTCGTCGAGGAAATCCGGCAGGAAATCGAAGACCCCGGCGATTGCTGGATCGCCGACCTCCACGTCTGGCGCATCGGCCCCGACGCCCACGCCGCCATCCTCAGCGTGACGGCCAATCCCGGCGTCGATCTCGTCACGATCCGCGAACGCCTCAAACCTGTCCACGAACTGGCCCACATCACGATCGAACGCCACGCCGCCGCCTGATAACGCGGCGCGCCCGAACAGCAGATAAACCCTACCCTCCGTGCACGGCGCCCTTGCAAAACGCGCAAACGAGTCGCCTGATTGCAACTTGGCCGACTGGAGGGGATCCGATGCGCCATGGAATGTTCGCAGCGGGCTTGCTAGCTCTCACCGCGTTGTCGGCTCACGCTCAGGGAAGCGCGAAGCTCGCCGTGGGTCCGGATGCTGGCGGCTATCTTTGCCCCGACGGACGGAAGATCTGGGTGTCGCGCTGTTATGATCAGTCGGCGCAGGCCAGCTGCCAGGTCGTTCATCTGCATATCAAGAACAACGGCCTCAACCCCGAGACGGCGGCAACGCGCACCGAACTGCTCACCAGCCTGAAGAACTGCGCGCTGACGCCGCTCGAATTCACGAACAGCGGCGTCAGTCTCGTCATACCGAAAGCCCTGCAGACCAAGCCTCCGGCCGCCGTGCCTGAGCCCGAAACGTACACCGTCGAGGTTCCCCTTCCCAAAGCGCGCACGGCTCTCGTCCGGGTCGCGACGTCGACCAGCGGAGAAGTCAAATTCTACGCCAACGAGCTGTCGGTGAAACCGGCAGACAAGAACGGACGCATCGAAGCCTGGCTGCTGCTGGTTTATACACGCGATATTCCAGATCGTCCCAAGGCCCGCGCGGTCTGGCAGCGCTACCTGTTGAACTGCAAGGACATGACCGACACTTTTGAGACGGTCATGTACCTCGACGTGACTGGAGAACTTCTAAGCATCTCAAACGCTGACGGCGAGGTCAGGGCCATCACCAAAAACTCGGCCATGGCAGGGCTGGCGAGCATCGCCTGCAAAACAGCTCCGATCAAAGGCGAACGCTTCGCGACGATCGGGGCCGCCATCAAGGATGCATTGACGCCTGCGCCGGTGGCCGTCGCCGCGCCGGGACCGCGCGTGGCTCTGGTCAACATCTCGGCCAGCAACGCCGACTCCATTTACTACATAGATGAGCTGTCCGCGAAACCGGCAGACAAGAAGGGACTGATCGAGATCTGGGCGCTTCATGTCTTTGCGAAGGACGCTCCTCGTACGCCCGGAGCGCGCGCAACGTGGGAACGCTACTTTGTGAACTGCAAGGACAAGCTGTACAGCAACGAAGCAGCGCTAGACCTCGATCGAACCGGGAAGCTTCTCAAGACCTGGGATGGCGATCATGACATACTGGCCGTTCCCAAAGGATCTGTCGCGGAGGGGATGTCGAGCATCGCATGCAAGACAGCTTCGTTCCCTGGCGAACGGCTGACGACGGTCGGCGAGGCCATCACTGCCGCCTATCCGCCGCCTCCCCCGCCGCCTGCAGATCCGTTCACGGTGGGATCGAAAACGCCGCCCGGACCGACAACCAAAACCGGGCTCGTCAGGATCGGAAGCGCCGCCAACAGTGTCTGGTATGTCGACGACCAGACGTTCGACCCGGTCCCCAACGGGGTGGGGGTTGTGGGTTGGGTGCTGCGCGTCCTTACTAAGCCGGACCCGGCTTTTCCCGGCGCCAGCGCTGTCTGGCTGCGTTACCATTTCGCATGCGGCGGTCGTGTCGAACTCGGCGCTCTTGGGCCACATAGCGGCGTCCTGACCAGGGTCGAGATCGACCAGACCGGCAAGACCCGCAAGACGACAGCCTCGAACGAGGATGAAGCCGGGCTCCGCCCGATCATTGAAGGCTCGATCGCGGAAAAAATGTCGAAGGCGGCCTGTTACGTCGACTACCCCGACATTGCGCCACAGCTGACCGTTGCCGCAGCGATCAAGGATGCCGCAAAGCCGCAATAGTTGCGCGCCGTTCGGCTTCAGAACGGCGTCCGCCGGCGCTCGACTTCGCTGCGACCTAATAGCCCTTGGAATTAGCGCCTATATTCAAGGCGCTAGCTCCATAAAACCTCGTGACATTTGCTTGACTGGACTCGGACCCGCCCATATAGCTTCGCGCGCGGTGAAACCTTGGCTTTCCAAGGCCTTGCTGCACGCAGGGACGGACTTTCTCCCACCTGTTGCGGGATTTTTTCCCATGGGCAAAGACGATCTGAACGACCGGATCGCGAAGGCCCAGGCGAAGATTGACGCACAAGAACGCCCCGCTCGCATGAGCACGGGCAAGGGGATGGGTCTGGGCTTCCGCATGGCGTCGGACTTCGCGGCCGCCGTCATCGTGGGAGTGATCCTGGGCTTGGGGATTGATGCGGTTTTCAAGGTTTCGCCTTGGGCCACGATCATCTGCCTCCTGCTCGGGTTCGTTGCCGGCGTCCGGAATGTCGTGGCGACCGCCACCAAGGCTAACAGTGCCCCGCAGGGCGACGTAACGAAGGGCGAAGGCGACGGCGCATGAGTATTGCCACCGACCCGATGCACCAGTTCAAGATCGACCGCTGGTTCGACTTCCGGATCGGCGACCTTGATCTGTCCTTCACCAACTCGGCCTTCTGGATGGTCGTGGGCGTTCTCGTCCTGATCGCCTTCCTCGCCGCCGCCACCTCGAAGATGAAGACCGTGCCGACGCGCATGCAGTCTCTCGCCGAGATCTGGTACCAGTTCATCGCCGGCATCGTGAAAGACGTGAACCACGCGCCGGGTAAACCCTTCATCCCGCTCGTCTTCACGCTCTTCTCCTTCATCTTCATCGCGAACATCGTCGGCATGATGCCGTACTGGTTCACGACCACCAGCCACATCGCCGTCACCGGCTTCATGGCGATCTTCACCATCGGCCTCGTAGTGCTCGTGGGGATCATCAAGAAGGGCTTCGGCTTCCTCAAGATCTTCGTTCCGTCAGGCGTGCCGTTCGTGCTGCTCCTGATCGTCACGCCGATTGAAATCATCTCGTTCCTGTCACGCCCGATCAGCCTCGGCATGCGCTTGTTCGCGAACATGCTTGGTGGCCACGTGGCGCTCAAAGTCTTCGCTGGCTTCATTCCTTCGCTTGCTGTCGCCCTGGGCGGCGTCGGCATGCTGATGGGTGGACTGCTCGTGATGCCGTTGATCGTTGGTGTGACTGCACTGGAGTTCCTGGTGGCGTTCCTCCAGGCCTACGTGTTCGCCATGCTCACATGCGTCTATCTCAATGACGCTCTGGGCGAGGCGCACTGATCACCAACGGACTTCAAGGAGAATACTATGGAAGGTCTCAATTTCGTCGGCGCCGGTCTCGCCTGCCTCGCCATGCTTGGCGCTGCGATCGGCGTGGGCAACATCTTCGCCGCCTACCTCGATGGCGCGATGCGCAACCCGTCGGCTGCTCCTCAGCAGTTCGGCAACCTGATCTTCGGCTTCGCCGTGACGGAAGCTCTGGGCATCTTCGGCTTCGCCATCGCCCTGATCCTGATCTTCGCAGTCTGATCCAGGCCCTTCTGTAGGAAGACGGAGACCACGACGTGGAGCACGAAGCGGCAGAAGCGGGACATGCAGCCGGAAGCGGCTTTCCCCCGTTCGACCAAATCGGAGATTTCGGGGTATCCCAGATCTTCTGGCTGGTGCTGACGTTTGGCGTGCTCTATTTCGCGGTCGCCACCGTCTTCCTGCCGAAGATCCGGAAAGCGGTGGAAGACCGCGACGGCGCCATCAAGGCCGACGTCGCCAAAGCCGCCGTCCTCTCCGCCTCAGCCGACGCCTCGGTGAAGCAGTTCGAAGCGCAGATCGCGGAAGCCCGCGCCCGCGCCCGCGATACTGCCTCCAAGGCTAAGGCTGAGTCTGATGCGCGCACCTCGGCGGAAACCACGAAAGTCGAGGCGGACCTCAACGCCCGCCTCGCCGCCGCCGAAGCCCGCATCAACGATACCCGCGCGAAAGCGATGGCGAACGTTTCGGCCGTAGCCGAAGACGCGGCCGCCGCGATCGCCGAACGCCTTACCGGCGCCAAGCCTTCGCCTGCTGCGGTCAAGTCTGCCGTCGCTGGCGTGATGGGAGCCTGAGATGGAACCCGAACACGCGCCCGTCGACGCTCACGCTGCTGCTGCCGACCACGGTGCCGGCGCCTTGCCGGTCATCGGCCCGTTCGACCTCAACGACCCGGCCTTTTGGGCGTTCGTCGGCCTGCTGATCTTCATCGGCGTCATCCTCTACATGAAGGTGCCGAAGACCATCACGAAGTCGCTCGACGATCGCGCGACCAAGATCACGTCGGAACTCGCCGCCGCCGAAGCGCTCCGCAAGGAAGCCGAAGCCAAGCTGGCCGAAGTCCAGAAACGCGCCGCCGAAGCTGAAGCCGAAGCCAAGGGCATCATCGCAGCCGCGCACCGCGAAGCCGACCAACTCGCCGCCGCCGCCAGCGTCGCCCTCACCGAGCGTATCGCCCGCCGCGAAAAGATGGCCGAAGACCGCATCGCCCGCGCTGAATCGGAAGCCGTGCGCGACGTGAAAATGGCCGCTGTCGAAACTGCTTCGAAAGCCGCCGCAGCGATCCTCACCGAACAGCTCTCGGGCAAGGCTGCCGACGACGAGTTCTCGAAAAGCCTCGCCGCTGCGGCCAAGGCGCTGTCCTAGTCAGCCGAGGCCAAGACCGCGCTCTAGCATGGCCCTCAGATCCACGTCCTGTTCGCCGACGCCCGCCTTGCCGGTTCGGACAACAGCTTCGCGCTCGCCCAATCGACGCGGCAATACCGACCGAAGATCACGATCATCCTCAGCGCCAGCCTGACGCGGAAATCCGAAGCCGCCGCCCACCTCTGCAGCCCCAACCAGACGCCGCCGCCGCCGGCCGCGCACCTGCGCGACCGCATCCGGGCGATGAAAGCCCAGCACGGTCGCCGCTCGCGCGCCGACCGCCGCCCGAAGGCGAAAGCTGCTTACAGGTAGCGCGGCCTACTTCGTGGGATGCATTTCCAGCCAGCTGCGCACCTGCGCCGCCAGCAAGTCAGGCGCGTCGCGCTGAATCCAGTGCCCGGATTCCGGGATCATCAGGATCGTCGTGTCTTTGTTGTTCTGGTCCCAGGTGTCGTTGTGGCCGAACGACAGAAGCGCCGTGTCCTTCATCCCATGAATCACCAACAACGGCACATCAAGCTTGGGGAAGGTTGGCGGCGCATCGCCCGGCTTCGGCGTCGCCGGATAGTTCGCGCGGTAATAGTTCATCATGCCGGCAAAGTTCGAACGGCCGAAAGCCTCGACGTATTTCGCCTTGTCCGCCGGATCCTGCACGCTGCGCGCCAGACCTTCCGCAGTCAGATTCTTCTCCGACCCTTCCTTCTGGAAGTTACGCGCATAATCGCTGTTCTTCGGGCTCTGGACGATCTGGCGAATGAACAGCGCCGGGTGCGGCACCGACATGATGATCAACCGCTCAATCGTCTCGGGATGTGCGAAGGCGTAATACCAGGCCTGGATCGCCCCCCAATCGTGGCCGAGCACGGTCGCCTTGCTTGCGCCCTCGGCGGCGATCACCGACTGGATATCGGCGACCAGCTTGTCGATCTTGTAGTTTTCGACGCCTTCGGGCTTGTCGGAAAGGTTGTAGCCACGCGTATCCATCGCCACGACGCGATAGGCGTCGTTCAACTTCGGCGTCAGCTTGTCCCACGAGCCCGAATAATCCGGAAAGCCGTGCACCATCACGATGAGCGGGCCCTGTCCGCTAGCGACGTAATGGATCTTCGTGCCGTCCTCGCTGGTCGCGTACTTGTCTTCAACTTCGACAGGCAGCTTTGCCGTCTCCGGCGCAGCAGCCGCCGGCGCTGCAGGCGCCGCCGCCTGGGGCGAGCACGCCGCCATCGACAGGGCCAAAGCCGAAACTCCGATCAGTGTACGCAGCATGGGTCTTCCCTCCAACATTTTTTCTTGACGCCGTCAGGGTAGACCCGCTCGGGGCCGCTCACAATCGTGCCGCAAGGTCAGCTGATCACGCCTGCGGGAGGCCGATGCGTGCACCGATCACAAACGCGGCCAACAGCCCAAGACCAAGCGGCCCAGTCAGACCGGCCGCCGCGAACGCTGCTATTCCAAGATTGACGATGCCCACAGCCACCATGTCGGGGCCCCCTTCGCAGCCGGATAGATCAGCCTTCGAGGTCTTCTTGCAGGATGGTGATCTCGAGCTGGTAGCTCGTCTCGCCCTCATCCTCGATCAGGTAGACCAGCCCGACATGCTCGCCGCCGATCACCACTTCCACACTGTCCGTCACGCGCGGGCGTGCAGTCAGCGCGATGCCCGGATTCAGCGTGCGCTTTAGGTACGCCTCGACGCGCTTGATGGTTTCGGGATTCATCGGGGAGGCTCCTGAGCTTGCCGCGGAGACTTAGCCGCCCCTTGCCCCGGCGCCAACCCTGCTGGCAAAGCGGCCAACAGCCTTCCCGCTTCGCGCGCAGACGGCGGGGAATCTTGCTTTTCCTCATTGAATCGAGTCCTTTGCCTGAATTTTCGGGGACACGTTGATGGTCAAGATTACCGTTGCCTGCCTTGCCGCCGCCATGCTGTGCGCCGGCTGCCTGCTTACCAAGGAAGATCTCGACTGCTGGTATGACGACATGTGCTTGGCCGGCGACACGCGCGCCGCCCCAGCCCAGCCGGTCCCCTCGCAAAGTGCAGCACCGCCCCTTGCAGGCCGCTAGCTTACCTCTACGGCGGTGCTAAGCAGGGGTTGAGTGGGGCTGGAGAGAGTCACGTTGAAATCCGCAATCATCGGCTGCCTTGGGGCGCCGACCCTGTGTTCCGGCTGCATGATCTTTGATGACGACTTCATCGAA